>JABAOH010081619.1_pt3 | contig 18786 bp, 18 predicted proteins | sample 7062181 | NCBI WGS metagenome assembly JABAOH01 (sample SAMN14538630, study PRJNA623070) | marine sediment metagenome | biome: marine biome [ENVO:00000428]; feature: marine pelagic biome [ENVO:01000023]; material: deep marine sediment [ENVO:00002113]; isolation source: pool of 5 deep marine... | reverse complement strand
CCTGCGGGCCGGCGGTACCAGTCAGCACAAGTACCGGCGATGGACCCATCGTCTTGGCACGGCGCTACTTGCACTGATCCCCCCAACGCTCACTCACGTTCGCTGGGGGGGACCAACAGGTGGCCCGAAGGGCCGGAGGGGGCGGTTCCCACCAGGTAGCGGTCCTCTCGCGACGGTTCCCCGCCCCCCTCCCGGCTGCGCCGGACTCCCCCCAACGCTCACTGCGTTCGCTGGGGGGAGAAACGGTACCGGGTACTTGGTACTGGGACCTGCGTCTTCTCTCAGTACCCAGTACCTGGTACCAAGTACCTATTCGTACATCAGATGCCCGAACATGCCGGCCTCGTAGTGACCGGGGATGAGGCAGGCCACCTGGGAGAAGGTCCCGGTCTCGGCGGGGAAGGGCACGTCGACGGTGCGACTCTCGCCGGCGGCGAGCAACACGACCACATCGGCATCGTCACCGTGATGCGCCTCGTCACCATGACCTGCGTGACCCGAGGCGATGTGCTCTTCGATGCGGTGGTCATTGGAGAGACGGAACTCGTGCTCGATGGCGCCCTCGTTGACCAGGTGGAAACGCACCGTCTCCCCGGCGTGGACCGTGAGCTCGCTCGGTTCGAAGGCGAAGTCGGTGAGCACCACGTCGATTTCGATGGTCGGGTCGCCTTCGGCAGGCGGCATCTCCTCATCATGGCCGCCCTCTTCCTCGTGCTGGCCCTCTTCCTCATGCATCGGCTCTTCGAGGTGGGCGTCCTCGTCGTCGCGGGGTGCGGTCTGGTCCCCGGTCGCAACGACTTCTACCGCTGTGGTCGTGGGCGCCGCGACGGCAAGTGTGGTGTCGGTGGCGGCGGCGGTTCCGCCATCGGCGTCGCCGCAGGCGGCGGCGATCACCACCAGCACGAGCAGCGGGATCAGCTTCTTCGTCATGTCAGTGTCTCCTGGCGTCGGGGGCCTGCACTTCGGTTGATTCACTCGACAACCGCGGCACGAGGTGGATCACCGCAGACGGCGGTGCGACGCGGCGGATCCAGCGCAGTTGCATGCGGTGTCCGGGGTCCTCGTAGTCCAGCTCGATCACGATGCCATGAGGATTGGTGTCGGGGTGCGCGAGCGGTTCCAGCAGGGGGCACGGTCCGGAGTGGTCCCCCCAGCACACCACGAAGGGGTTGTGGCCAAGCGCCACCGCGCGACGCGCCGGGTCTACGAATCCGTCCTCGACCTCCACGAGACCAACCGTCGGCAGTTCCAACCGCGTGTCGGGAACATGCATGGGCCAACCATCGGCCGAACAAGCCGCCGCATCCAGTCGTCCGTCCGGCCGGTCGCCCTCCCTCGTTTGATGACCGAGATAGGGCCATTTGGCCCTAGGGTCACTTGATGAGGCCTCTCCGCAGCCCGATGGCGACGGCCTCGGCGCGGCCCCGTGCCCCGAGTCGCTCGAAGATGCTCTTCAGGTACGTCTTCACGGTGGCCTCGGAGATGTCGAGTTGGCGTGCGATCTGCTTGTTCTCGAGGCCCTCGGCCACCAGTTGCAGCACGTGCTGTTCCCGGGGCGACAGCGCAGCGGGTTCGTCGGCGCCAGCGACTTGGGCGAGGAGCGGCGCGGTGACCTCTGACTGGAGGTACGCGTTGCCGTCGGCAACGGCCCGCAACGCTCGCATCAACTCGCGCCGACCGGCGCTCTTGAGGAGATACCCGGCGGCGCCTCGCTCGACGGCGGTGTGCACATACGAGGCGTCCTCGTGCATCGAGAGGATGATCACCTTCACCTCGGGGTGCCGGTCGCGCACCAGCTCGAGCGCCTCGAGTCCGGACATGCCCGGCATGCGAACGTCCAGCAGGACGATGTCGGCCTCGACGTCGGCGAGGACGTCGAGGAGCTCCTCACCGCTCTCCGCCTCACCGACGATGTGGATCTCGGCCTCGTCGGAGAGCATGAATGCCAGACCCTCCCGGACGATGCGGTGGTCGTCGGCGATGACGACCCTCATGCGGGCTCCCGTCCGTTCATCGGGACCCACGCCTTGTAGACGGTGCCGCGGCCCTTGCGGAATGTGACCATCAGCCCTCCGCCGATCGCCTCCAGACCCTCGCGTGTGGTGGTGAGACCCAATCCCGGCGCGGCCCTCTCTCCCGAACCGTCGTCGGACATCTCCACCTGGGCCCGGTCTTCGTCTCCGACGACGCGGATGGACACCCGCCGGGCACCCGCATGCTTCCTGACGTTGGTGAGGCCTTCGCGCGCCGCCCGGTAGAGCGCAGCCCGCGGCACCGAGGCCGGCTCGCGACGCAGCGAGACGTCGAGATCGATGACCAGATCCGTCTCCCGGCGTGTCGCCGCTACGAGCTCCTCGAGGGCCGGCTCCAATCCGGCGTCAGCGGCCAGCCCCTCGTGCAGCAAACGCAGCTCGGCGCGGAGCGTGCCGTCGATATGTCGCACCACTTGCCCGAGCCTCTCGAGCTCGGCGGCCGCCGGGTGCCCAGCTTGGAGTCTCGACATCGATCCTTCGATTCCGTAGAGGAGCCGGTAGAGCGGCTGGCCGATGTCGTCATGGAGGGCGCCGACGATGCGACGGCGCTCTTCGTCTTGAGCCCGCAGCAGAGAGCCCAGCAGCAGCTCAGCCTGGCGCCGGCGCCGATTCAATTCTCGAGCGCGAGTGATCAGCAGGCTGCCGAGAAACAGAGCCAGCACCGCCATCCCGCTCCCGATGGATAGCCACACGTTGCGCTTGATGCGGCCCAGCGCGGCGTCGAGGCTCTCGGTCCGCTGCTCGATTTCGAAGGCGGCGGTGGGGGCTGCGCCCGGTGGCCCGTACGGGATGTAGAACTCGATGAGCTGGCCGAGGTCCCGTTCCTCCGCATGCGCGGGGTCGCTCAGATCGGAGATGAGGTGGGAGGTCTCGCCCTGGAGTGCGGACAGTGCCGCGCCCGAGAGCTCGAACGAACGGCCTACCAGGTCGGGGGAGTCCGAGTAGACGACCATGCCGTCGGGTAGCCACAGCTTGACCCGCACCGTTTCACCGCCGAGCAGCCGCAATCGCACTTCATCGTCGAACGCCGCCGGCATCGCCCCGGGTGCGGTGGGCTGCGGTGCCAGCGGCACGAGCTCTTGGGTTACGCCGGCCAGCAGCTCGGCGCGAGCGTCGAGCAGGTGGTCCCGAGCCGCCCGGGGGATCGCAAATCCGAGCGCCACCGTGACCACGATCGACGCCGCGATTCCCAGCAGCGCGAGCCGACCGAGCCCGCCGATCTCGCGCCAATCGCGGCGGGCGGCTTGCAGCATCCGGCGGAGCCAACCTGGACGGGCGGAGGGGGTCATGGCCATCAATCTACGATGCCGCTCGGCTTTTACCGAGCCTTGCAGCTCGAGCGGCCGTCAGGGCCCGCGGCGCGACAGCCCGGTACTAGGTACTTGGTACTCGGTGCTAGGACCCGTAGAGGCCCATCAACTCCGCCTCGGCGAGCACGTGGCCCCCCATGACCCGTTGCAGGTCGTCCCTACCGGCGCCCGGCGGTAGTTCGAGGGCGGTGTCCAGCGCGTGGAGGCGGAAGAAGTAGCGGTGCCTGCCGATCATGGGGCAGGGGCCACCGTAGTCGTTCCGCCCCCAGCTGTTGCGTCCCTGGATGGCGCCGGCGGGAAGCGACCCTTCGGGGATGGTGGAGACGTCGGAGGAGATGTTCCAGACGACCCAGTGGTCCCATACCACGATCGGATCGGCCGGGTCGGGAACATCGGGGTCCTCCACGACGAGGGCGAGACTCACCGTTTCTGCGGGGACGCCGGCGATGTGCAGCGGGGGACTGACGTCGGCCCCTTGGCAGGTGAAGCGGGCCGGGATAACTTCGTGATGGTCGAACGCCGGACTGGTGAGCTCTAGTGCCATCTTCCCAGCGTAGGTCAGCGCTCGCTCTTAACATTCGGGGCATGGCGCTCGCAGTACATCCGCTCACTGAGGACCGCTGGGGTGACCTGGTAACCCTCTTCGGTCCGCGGGGCGCCTACGGGGGCTGCTGGTGCATGTGGAACCGGCAGACGTCGCGGGAGTTCGAGGAACACCGGGGTGAGAGCAACCGCAGGGCGCTGCGGGACATCGTCGACGAGGGCCGGGTGCCGGGCCTGCTCGCCTACCGGGAGGGGGAGCCGGTGGGCTGGGTGTCGCTGGCGCCGCGGGAGGAGTTTGGCCGCATTCAGCGCTCTCCGGTCACCAAGCCTGTCGACGACCTCCCTGTGTGGTCGATCGTGTGCTTCTTCATCGCTCCCACGCACCGGGCGAGCGGAGTGGCCACCGCGCTACTGGAGGCGGCGGTTGAGTACGCGGCCGCCCAGGGCGCGCGGGCGGTGGAGGGCTATCCCGTAGAGCCTCGCAAGGAGCGCAGTGCCGACATCTACGTGTGGCAGGGTCTGGCGGCCATGTTCCGGCAGGCGGGATTCACCGAGATCGCCCGGCGTAACCCCACCCGGCCGCTATTTCGCAAGGTGCTGTAACCCGTCTAGCTCAGAAGCCCACCGCGCGAGTGGTTTCCATGATGGTGGAGGCGCTGGCGTGCAGTGCGCTGAGCTCGTCGTCGGTCAGCGGGGGTTCCAGCACCCGGTCGACGCCGTGCCGGTTGATCACGCTCGGCATCGACAGACACACGTCCCGGAGGCCGTGGACCCCGTCCTGGAGGGAGCTCACCGGCATCACCTGGTGGGCGTCGGTGAGGATCGCTTGGAGGATGGCGGTGGTGGCCAGCCCGATGGCATAGGTGGTGGCCCCCTTGCCGGCGATGATGCGATAGGCGGCGTTCTTCACCTCGTCAGCGATTTCCTCCAGGTCGCTGGGGTCGAGCGGGCCGCCGCCGGCCTGGGCCCAAGCGGAGAGAGGAACGCCACCGATCGAAGCGCTGCTCCACAACGGAAACTCGGAGTCGCCGTGCTCGCCGACGATGTAGCCGTGCACGTTGGTGACCGCCACCCCGCAGCGCTCGGCCAGCAGGTAGTGGAGGCGGGAGGTGTCGAGCACGGTACCCGATCCCAGCACCTGCCGCCGGGGGAGACCACTGAGCTGCAACGTCACGTAGGTGACCACGTCCACAGGGTTGGTGACCAGTAGCAGGATCGCCTGCGGAGAGAGCGCCACGAGGCGGGGCACCAAGTCGCGGAGTATGGCGACGTTGCGACCGGCCAGATCGAGACGGGATTCGCCCGGGGCCTGCTTGGCGCCGGCGGTCACCACCACCACGTCGGCACCCCGGCATATCTCGATGTCATCGCTCCCCACCACCGAAGCGGTGGGGGTGAAGCGCAAGCCGTGGTTGAGGTCGAGCACCTCGGCGGCCACCTTGGCGGCGTTGACGTCGTACAGCGCGATCTCCCGGCCCACGCCGCGAATCAGCGAGGCATAGGCCACGGTGGCGCCTACCCCGCCGGCGCCTACCAGGGCGATCTTGGGTCGCGTCATCGCAGGTCACGCTAGCCCGGGTACGCGGCCGGGGTCGGCCCTGGCCTGCGGGTGCGGTGTGGCGAATGTGATGGGAGGGACGCGGCTGCTGCGGCGCGGGCAATGCGCTTGGAGGGGGGTTCCACACCGAACATATGTTCGATAGTATGAGGGCCCGACAGAACTGCAGATGGACCCCGCCTACGCCGAGCTGCACTGCCACACCAACTTCAGCTTCCTCGACGGTGCCTCTCACCCCGAAGACCTGGTGGAGGGGGCGGCAGAGCTCGGCTACCGGGCGCTGGCCGTCACCGACCATCATGGCTTCTACGGTGCAGTTCGCTTTTCCCAGGCGGCCGCCGTGACGGGTCTGCCCACGGTCTACGGGGTGGAGATTGGTCTGCCTCGTGACGCAGCAGGGCCCGTCGATGATCCGCTGGCGCGCGCAGATCGCCGTGACGCGGCGCGAGCCGCTGAAGCGACGGACTCCGTCGGGTTGGGGCGCCGCCGGGGACGGACCCGCCACATGCACGGCTCCAAGCCCATTCACCTGCCTCCCACCGACCACCTGGTGCTGCTGGCGCCGTCGTCGCAAGGGTATGCCGCGCTGAGTGCACTGGTTACCCGGGCCCAATTGCGCGGCGAGAAGGATCGTCCCGTCTACACCTGGGCCGATCTGGCCGATGCGGCCCGGACGGGGGACCTGATGTGTCTCACCGGCTGCTGGCAGGGGGCCGTTCCTCGGGCCGCCCAGCGTGGGGATCTGGCAGGAGCGGTGGAGGCGGCTTCCCGGCTGCGTGACGTCTTTGGGCGGCGTCTCTACCTGGAGCTGTGGCATCACCGCATGCCCGAGGACGACTCCCGCAACGATCTGCTCTGGGAGGTAGCCGGGCGCCTGCGCTTGCCGGTGGTGGCCACCAACAATGTCCATTACCGGCATCCCAACGAGGCGGACCTGTCCGAGGTGCTGGCCGCGGTGGGAGGACGGCGCACCCTGGACGAGGGTGACGGCTTCCGCCCTGCCAGCGACGAGCGTTACCTCAAGTCTCCCGAGGAGATGGTGCTTCGGTTCGCTCGCTACCCCGGAGCCGTGGAACGGGCGGCGGAGTTGGGGGCAGCGCTCGCCTTCGACCTGCGGCTGGTGGCGCCCCGTCTGCCCGACTTTCCCATGCCGGGACACTTCCGCTCCGAGATGGAATACCTCCGCCACCTCACCCACGAGGGAGTTCGGGAGGTGTATCCCGACGGAGCCGGGGGTATCGAGCCCCGGGCGGCACGACGCCTCCGTCACGAGCTGGACATCATCGAGAAGCTGGGGTATGCGGGCTACTTCCTGGTGGTGTGGGACATCGTCAACTTCGCTCGCGACCAGGACATCTATTGCCAGATTCGCGGCTCCGGTGCCGACTCGGCGGTGTGCCGTTGTCTGGGTCTCACCCGGGTGGACCCCATCCGGCTCGAGTTGCCTTTCGAGCGGTTCTTGTCCGAGGAGCGGGGCCGTCCCCCCGACATCGACCTCGACTTGGAAGCGGAGCGTCGGGAGGAGGTCATCCAGTACTGCTACCGGCGCTACGGCCGGGAGCGGGCGGCGATGGTTGCCAACGTCGTCACCTACCGGGCACGCTCGGTGCTGCGGGACGTAGGCAAGGCGTTCGGATTCACTGCGGCACAGGTCGACGGGTTGTCGAAGTACGTGGACACCCGCGATCCCGCCCAGCTGCGACTGGAAGCTCCCCTGCCGCATGGCATGACCGCCGAGTTCGTCTACGACGTGTGCCGCCGGCTCGACGGCTTCCCTCGTCATCTCGGCATCCACTCCGGGGGCATGGTGATCGCCGACCGCCCCCTGTGGCAGGTGGTGCCGTTGGAGTGGGGGCGCATGGAGGGCCGCACGGTGCTGCAGTGGGACAAGGACGACTGCGCCGCCATCGGCGTGGTCAAATTCGACCTGCTCGGCCTGGGGATGCTCAACGCTCTCCATCTCACCGTCGACCTGATCCGGGAAGCCCATGGGTTAGAGGTCGATCTGGCAACTATCCCTCAGGAGCCGGCCGTCTACCGCATGCTCACCGTTGCCGACACCGTGGGGCTGTTTCAGGTGGAGTCACGGGCACAGATGGCGACCTTGCCCCGCATGAAGCCCACGACCTTCTACGACCTGGCGGTGGAGGTGGCGCTGATCCGCCCTGGGCCCATCCAAGGACAGTCGGTGCACCCCTATCTACGCCGCCGCAACGGTGAGGAGCCGGTCCGCTACCCGCACTCGCGGGCCGAGCCGGTGCTGCGCAAGACGCTGGGAGTGCCGGTCTTCCAGGAGCAGCTCATGGAGCTGGCGCGAGTGTGCGCCGGCTTTGACGGTGGCCAGTCCGACCGGCTTCGGCAGGCCATGACTCACAAGCGCTCCGAGCAGGCGATGGCCAAGCTGCGGGACGAGGTGTACGCGGGCATGGCAGGCAATGGGATCACCGGAGCCGCCGCCGACGAGATCTGGGAGAAGCTCCAGGGGTTCGCCTCGTTCGGGTTTCCGGAGAGCCACTCGGTTTCGTTCGCCTACATCGTCTACATGTCCGCCTGGCTCAAATACCACTGGCCCGCCGAATATCTCTGTGGGCTGCTCAACGCCCAGCCGATGGGGTTCTACAGCCCCAACTCACTGGTGCAAGACGCCGCCCGTCACGGGGTAATGACGCTTCCACCGGACGTGAACCGCTCCTGGTACGACTGCACCATCGAGCCGTGGGACGCCCACCCTGATGACGTAGCAACTTACTACGGAGCCTCCTGGCGACGGGGAAGAGGAGCGATCGACGATCCGTTGCGCCCGGCGGTGGCGGTGCGGATGGGGCTGCGCTACGTGCGCAACCTCGGCGCCGCGGAGATCACCCGCATCGAAGCCGCCCGGCAGATCGCCGGCCTCTTCCGTTCTCCCCAAGACCTGGCCCAGCGGACCGGTCTGCCGGTCGATGCCCTGGAAGGGCTGGCCGCCGGGGGAGCGCTGGAGTCGCTGGGCCTCTCCCGCCGGGAGGGGTTGTGGGCGGCGGGGACGCTGGGCGAGATCGGGCCCGACCGGCTGCCGGTGGCACCGGGCATGGAGGCGCCGCCGCTACCCGCCATGACCGCTGAGGACGAGCATCGCGCCGACCTATGGGCCACCGGGGTATCGGTACGGCACCCGGTGGAATTCATCCGGGATCGGCTCGAAGATTCCGGCTGCATCACCGTGGCCGACGCTCTTGCCCGGCGGCGCAATGGTGTCCGCGCTCAGGTAGGGGGGATTGTCACGCACCGGCAGCGGCCCGGCACTGCCAACGGGGTGATCTTCTTCAACTTGGAAGACGAGACCGGGCTCCTCAACGTGGTCGTGCTCCCCGACATCTGGCGGGCACACAAAGAGGTAGCCCGCCGCCATCCCGGACTGGTGATCGATGGGGTGTTGGAGTACCGGGACGGAGTCACCAATCTGGTGGCTCGCTCTTTCACTGCCTGGCCGGCGGCGGGAGTGCGCTCACGAGACTTCCGCTGATACTCAGAGACAGGAGGACCAGTGTTTCCAGCCTCCGCCCTCGTAGACCAGCCAGGCTGCCACTGCGGTGTTCGCTTCGGCATCGTAGATGTCGGCACCGGCCCATCCGGCGGCGGCGCTGCGCGAATCCCAGTACTTGGTGAGGTGCTGAAACAGCCCGGCCGCCCCGGTGCGAGGGTTGGTGGCTGAGGGGTCGTAGCGCGACTCGCACCAGGCCACCTTGAGGGCCACTTCCACGTCCTCTCCTTGGAAGTAGCGAGAGATGAGGTCGCGGGCCTGGGCCTCGGTGAGAGGCCCCGACGAGGGAGGCGGGGCCGGAGGCGCCGTCGCGGTCGTAGTCGGGGTGGTGGTGGGTGGTGGTGGTTCGGTGGTGGTGGTGGTGGTGGTGGCACGCCGGGGCGGCGTCCGTTGGGCCACGGTGGTGGTGGTCGTGGTCGTGGTGGCCATCTCCGCCATCGCCGCTTCGATGAGCGCCGACTCGTCGAGCGCTTGGCGAGCGAACGAGTCGGGCAGCGCGGCGGCAAAGGCGAGTGCTGCCGCCCGACCGGCCGCGGTGCCCACGTCGGAGGAAGCGCGGACCGGCGCCTCCACGGCCTGCTCGGGGGGTCCCGGAGCCGGGCTGAACATGGCGAAACCGGCGATGGTCGGCACCGCGATGATGGCCCACAGGGCAGCAGCGACGAGGCGGTTGTTGCGCATCGGAATCTGCCTTCTCGAGTTGCCGGTCCCCCCTGGAGACGGCTGCCGTGAGGCTAGGAGTAGCCGGCAGCCAGTGCAAGCTTTCGCCAACCAGGTACTGGAAGGCGAGCGGCGAGCGGCGGTCCGCGCCGTGCAGCGGCAGACCGGTGGCAGAATGGGCCGCCCCGCCCCAACCGGAGGATGTGATGGCCGTTTCCACGATGCTGCCGCTGGGCACCCGCGCTCCCGACTTCGAGCTCACCGACACCGTCACCGGTGAGACGATGCGGCTGGAGGACTTCGCCGGCAAGGAGGCCCTACTGGTGATGTTCATCTGCAACCACTGCCCGTACGTGCAGCACGTGAGGGCAGGGCTGGCCAAGCTGGGCGAGGACTATGCCGACGAGGGCATCGCCATCGTGGCCATCAGCGCCAACGATCCCGTCGCCTATCCCGATGATGCCCCCGAGCGTTTGGCCGCCGAGGCAAAGCGGGCCGGCTACCGGTTCCCCTATCTGTTCGACGAGACGCAGCAGGTGGCCCGGGCGTACACCGCCGCCTGCACGCCCGACTTCTTCCTCTTCGACCGCCAGCGGGAACTCGTCTACCGGGGTCAATTCGACTCCAGCCGCCCCGGGAACGGCGTGCCCGTCACCGGAGAAGACCTGCGGGCCGCCATCGACGCCGTCCTCAGCGGGCGGACGGTCTCGGTCGAGCAACGCCCCAGCACGGGCTGCGGCATCAAATGGCGGCCCGGCAACGAGCCGGGCGCCCTCGGCTGACGCCGCTCCCGGCGTCGGCGCACAGCCCGAGCCGGCTTGCATCCACCTGTGCTGCGGTGGCCGCAGGCGGCGGCACTGCGGAGCACCAACCGGAGGTTGGCCGCCGGGACGCGACAAATCGCCGCGCAACAGCCGCCTTCGGCCACTCCTCCGGACCGAGATCCAGCGGCCCCTCGATCCCTTCCTACCGGGTTGGGGTCTACCGCGCGGCGCGAGCCCGATCGAGGTCGTCGGCGCCGATCACCACCCGGGTGGCGGTGGCCAGGTAGATGAGCTCGATGTTGACGCCGGCGTCGGCGATCCGTTGGGTCAGTTCGCCCAGCACCCCCGGCTTGTCCTCCACGTCCCACACCAGCACTTCGCGCTCCTGTTCGGTGCGAATGCCGGCGGCATCCAAAGCGGCGCGGGCGGCAGCGGCATCCTCCACCAGGACGTGGATCAGCCCTCTGCCGTCGGTAGCGACACCGCAGATGCCCTCGATGTTGACCCCCGCAGTTCCCAGAGCCTGCCCCAGCTGCGCCAAGGTGCCGGGACGGTCCTCCAAGTAGACGGTCAAGTCGGTAGCCATTACCTCCTCCTCCCGACGCGCCTACCCGCAGCGTATGCCGCCGAGGAGTCGCTGTGAAGGGCGGTCCGACAGACGCCGCTAATCGGATGCCGCTATGCGAGCGGGTTGCTCGTGCTGCGAGGGCCGGTCGGTGCTCGCCGCGAGGGTGAGCTCGAAGACGCTCTCGCCGTTCTCGTGGTGGTACCTCAGCTCGCCTCCCATGTGCCGGGCGAGCCGGCGCGAGACTGCCAGTCCCAACCCCACCGCCGCCGGCTGTCCCCGGCGGTCGTGGGCCCGGTAATAGGGTTCGAAGATACGCTCCCACTTCTCCGGGGGGAGCCCGTCCCCGTCGTCGCGCACCTCTAGGAAGGCCCAACCGTCCCGGTGCCCCGTCCGCAAACACACCTCTCGCCCGCCGTAGCGGAGAGCGTTGGAGACGAGGTTGCGCACGATCTGGCGCACTCGAGCCGGATCGCCGATCGCCGTAGCGGGTCCCCCGTCGACCGTGATACCTCCCAGGCTCTCCCGATCCCAGGCCTCCAGCACCTGCGCCGCCTGGGCGCGCAGATCGACCGGCACCCTGATGACCGCCAGCTCCCCGATCTGGTCACGGGCGGCGACCAGCAGGTCGTCCACGATGCCGGAGAGGTCGAAGGCCTGTTTGGCGATCGAGGCGATCATCTCCTCACGCTCGGCAAGCGGCACGTCCCCGCCGGCGTCACGCAGCAGTTGGGCGAACCCCATCACCGCGGTCAGTGGTGTGCGCAGCTCGTGGCCCACACTCGCCAGGAACTCGCTCTTCATGCGGCTGGTGGCGAGCGCCTCGTCGAGCAGCTTGGCTTGTCGCCGGCGCATGGCACGAATGATCTGCCCGGCGGTAGTGAGCAATACCGCCAGCGCACCGAGAAACACCGCCAGCGCTCCCAGCCCGAGGAGCCACTGCTCCGCGCCGTCCGCCCCGATGATCGCCGAGAAGTACACCGCCCCCACCCAGGCAGCCAGGTAGGAAGCCATCAGGAACGCCCGTCTCATGGGGAGGATCAACAAGGACGCCGCCAGCAGATAGGCGAACGGAGCCGCAATCAGCGCCGGCCCCCCCAACACCAGCGCCACCAGCGTGAGCGCGGCCGCGTCGAAGAGCAGCCGGGGCACCGGAGACGGGTCAGGGCGCCGCCGCCGGTAGAGGGCATCGGCGAGGGCTGCCAGCGCCAGCACCACCGCCAGCCAGGCGGCGGCGGCGTCCCAAGTAGCGGTGAACATGGCCAGTGCGGCCACGCTCGACGCCGCCGTCAGCGCTCTGACGGTATGGAACGTCGGCGCCATGTCGGCATAGGCGACCAGGGCGCGGGGAGACTCGTCACTGCTCACGGATGATTCCGTCCGGCCCGGGGGAAGACGCAGCAGGTGACGCCACGGGGCGACGCTGCCCATGTCAGCGTCCTCCGCTGGAAGGTCGGGCGGGCAGGGTGAGCTCGAACGCGCTTTCTCCGTCGTGGAGGCGGTAGGTGAGGTCCCCGCCCATGAGGCGCGCCAGCTTGCGAGACACTGACAGCCCCAGCCCGATCGAACCGGCCGGGCCGCTGCCATCGCCGGCGCGCCGGTAGGGCTCGAAGATGGCCTCGCGATCCGCTTCCGGCACCCCGTCGCCGCTGTCGATGACGAGAACCCGGCTCTCGCCCTCGCCGCTGCAAAGCTCCAGCCGCACCCGGTCGCCGCCGTAGCGGAAGGAGTTGGTGAGCAGATTGCGTATCACTTGACGGAAGCGAACCGGATCGGCCCAAGCGGTCACCGCCGAGCCATCCACTCCGAGCTCGGCGCCTCGCTCAGCTCGGAGATGCTCGCAGTCCGCGATCACCGAATCGACTTCCTGCCGCACCACGATCAGCTCCGGCGATACCCGCAATTCGCCCATTTCGGCTCGAGCGGCGACGAGCAGATCTTCCACGATGTGGGCCACGTCGTCGCTTTGTTCGGCGATCAGCTTGATGAACTCGACCGTCTCGTCGGGGGTGAAGCTGTCGAAACGGTCACGCAACTCGCGAGCCAGACCGACTACCGCGGTCAGCGGGGTGCGCAGCTCATGAGAGATGGTGGCTACGAACTGGTCCTTGGCCCGTACCAGGTCTTCCAGATGCTCGTGTAGCTCGCGCTGGGCGGTGACGTCGACGAGCTGGGCGATCAGATACGCCGGCTGGCCCTGCTCGTCGCGTATCAAGGACAGACTCACCCGGCTGATGACCTCGCGGCCGTCGGCCCGCCAGGTGCAGCGGTCCATGTCGACGGAATCCGTCTCTCCGCGCACCATGGCGCGGACTCGTTCTACGCTCTCGGCGTGTTCCTCTGTGGGGGTGATGTCTCTCCAGTTGCGATGGATGAGCTCCGGTTCCGAGTACCCGAGCAGCTCGCAGAATGCTCGATTCACCTGGAGGAAGTGGCCGCCCGGGCTGACCATCGCCATCCCGTTGGGGGCGTGCTGGAAGGCGGTCCGGAAGCGCTCCTCGGCCTGCTTCAACGCCGCCTCGGCGGCGGTCTTCTCGGTGATGTCCTCCAGGGCGCCCTCGTAGTAGAGCACCGCTCCGGACGGGCTCCGGACCGGGCGCCCGGTGTTGCGCACCCAGATGGAGCCGCCGTCCCGCCGGATCAGCTCGAAGACCACGTCGGGAGCCCCGCCTTCCAGGTCGTCGAGCACCGCCCGGCGTGCCTCCGGGCTGGGGTAGAACTCGGTAGCGTCGGCGCCCAGCAGGTCGGCGGGCGCCAGGTATCCCAGCATCTCGGCCAGCTGAGTGTTGGCGGCGATGATGTGGCCCTCCGGGGTGGTGCGATAGAGGCCGATGGGCACGCCGTCGAAGAGGTCGCGGTAGCGCCGCGCCGACTCGAGCAGGTCATCTTTCACCTGAAACACGGCGATGCCGCCGCCCACGAGGGCTACCCCCTGGAGGAGCCAGGTCAACCCCGCAGCGGTTTCTGCACCACCGCTGCTCACGACTTTCCACGCCACGTGCACTGCCCACACCAGCAACACGTACCAGGCGTACCAGACGGCCCCGCGCCCCTGGATGATCAGGATTCCCAACACGCCCACGATCAGCAGCAGGGCAGTCAAACCGCTGGTGACGGCGAGAGGGGTGAGCGTCTGGAGAGCGCCGACCAAAGCGGCTCCCAGCGCCAGGGTGAACCACGCCTTCCCGTCTCCCCAAAACAGCTGCCACACCGCGCTAGCCGCGCCAATGAGGGCCGCCAGCGCGACGGCGGTCGGCAGGGTGTCGCGGGTGGCCAGCACCACGAGCCCAGCTGTGATGGCTACGACCGTGCCCAGCACCGCGCTGAGTCGAAGCACGAGGGCGGCGAGCCGCCGGGAAGGATCGAGGATGTCCCAGGTCGCCACCGTGGCCACTTCCCGGACTGCGGCGGAATCCGGTCGACTATTGCTTTCGTCTTCCATCGCGATGACACCCCTGGGTTGCCTGCTTTGGAGGAGGGCATACCCTCACCTCTTCCATCGGTCGCCGGGCGGGACAGTTTGAGGCTTGAGACGTGCCGGTTGTCGAAGTCCTGGCGTCCTTCGCCCGGTGGGATCACGACGGGCTGCATAGGCGCGGCCGCCGGCAACGGACGAACGTCACCCCGCCTGGTCGAGGTCCCGGTAAACCTGCTCGCGGTCGATGATCCCCGGTACGGGCCCCACGGTGCTCAGCTTGCGGGCCACGATCTCCCGGCCAAACCGGGCGCAGCGTTCCAGCTCATTGCCGTCGAGGAGCGCCATCAAGAACGCCGCCCAAAAGGCGTCGCCGGCACCGGTGGCGTCGACGGCTTCCACCGCGGGGACCGGGAGGTGGATGACGTGCCCGTCGCGGGAGAGCAGGATTCCTTCGGCGCCCATAGTCAACACCACCACGGGCGGCCCCAATTGGTGGAAGCGTTGCAGGTAGGTCTCCGCCGCAGCGTCATCGCCGAAGAAACGACGGCAATCGTCCAGAGAAGGCTTGGTGACCGCGGCATAGGCCAGCATCCGGGGGAGGATCTCCCGGGCTTCGTCGAGGTCGGGCCACACGACGGGGCTGTAGTTGGGGTCGAGGGAGATCAGCTTGCCGGCCTCGCGGGCCAGCTCGAAAGCATGCTCCACCGCTTGCCGCGCCGGCGGCCGGGAGAGAGCGAACGTCGATGCGTGCACCACCCGGGCTCGGCGTATCGCCTCCCCGGGCACATCCCGTGGCTCGAGCTGGGCGTCGCCTCCCCGTAGCGTCTGGAACTCAGGAGTGCCACTGCTGCGGGCGATGAACACCAGCGTGGTGTGCACCCGGCGATCCATGACCAGATACCGGTCATCGACCCCTGCGGCGCGCAGCTCGGCTCTCAGGAAGCTGCCAAAGGCGCCGGCCCCGATCTTGGAGACGACCGCCGCGCGGCCGCCCAGCTTGGCGACGTGGACAGCCACGTTGGCCGGCGATCCCCCCAGGTAGCGGCGGAAGGTAGACGCGTCTCGGAGCCGTTCGCTGTCCTCGTCGGAGATGAAGTCGACGACGGTTTCCCCGATCGCCAGCACGTCGAGGTCACCCTCCGGGACGGTGAGCTTCGCCATGAGCCGTCAACCTAGCCAGTGCGGGCGATTCCTTCCTGTGTCAGCCGCTGCCGGCGAACGGGGCCGCGCGGCCGGTGGGATAGCATGGCGGGCAAATGGAGCAGATGAGGAGACCGCAATGGCGATGAGCAAGGAGCTCGAGGACGCCTTCAACGATCAGATCACGCTGGAGTTCGCCGCCTCCTATGCCTACCTGCAGATGGCGGCCCATTTCGAGTCGGCCAATCTGCCCGGCATGGCGGTGTGGATGCGCGCCCAGGCGGAGGAGGAGCGCACGCACGCTATGAAGTTCTACGACTTCGTGGTGGCTCGCGACAACCAGGTGAAGCTGCGCGCCCTAGAGGCTCCCCCGGCCGACTACGGATCCGCCCTGGACGTCTTTCAGGCCGCGCTGGCACACGAACAAAAGGTCACCGCCGCCATCCGCGCTCTCTACGAACAGGCAGCCGGCGAGAACGACTACGAGAGCTTCCCGCTGCTGCAATGGTTCCTGACCGAGCAGGTCGAGGAAGAAGCGACTGTGTCCGAGATCATCGACCAGCTGCGTCTGGCGGGAGATGACAGCGCCGCGCTGCTGATGATGGATAGAGAGTTGGGCGCCCGCCCGGCTGAAGGCGACGAGCACTGAGCCCCCGAGCAACGCTCAGCGCACGCTGGCAGCGAGCAGCAGCTGAGCGGCGTAGTAGAGAGGTAGGCCCCACAGCCGGTTGACGAAGCCGGGCGCCACGAACCGGTCGCGGGCGACCGAGAGGTCGGACAGGTAGAAGGCCGCCACACCGCTGGGAATGGTGGCGGAGCCGCCGGCAAAGCCGGCGCCCATGCCCGTCGCCGCCATCGCCGAGATGACCACGATGTAGGCAACCACCGGCAGCCGCAACCGGTCGGGGAGGTGGGGGCGCAGCCATCGATGCACCACCAGGGCGGCGGGTGTGGCCACGACGAGGGCGGTCGCCGTGACCGGTACCGATACCCCGCGGGCCAGGAACGCAGTCACGAACGCGGCGTGGCCGAGGAGGAAAGCGGTCAGGCCACCCAGGAACGGTGCTGTGGACCTCCCCAGCAGCAGCAGGTCGCCGGTCCAGCCCAACGCCAGGGCCACCAGGATCCACCGGCCGTACCGGCTCTCGAGTGCGCCGGCTGCCAGCGCCGTCGCCACGAAGCCCGTGGACGCGGCTGCCTTGGACGGACCGCGCAGGGGGGGATGCCGAGCCTCGGCCAGCAGCAGGGCGGCGGTGGCCGCGATGGTGAGGGCCACCCACGGCGCGAGTGGGCTCATGCCAGCAACGCGAGCAGGTGCTCGGCTGTCCTCTGCCAGGCCGGCGAAGCCGGATCGATGAGCGCGAAGTGGTCGGTGTCGGGGATCTCCAGGTATTCCACGGCCTCACCGGCAGCGCGGGCCGCTTCCACGTATCTCCGGCTCTGCGACACCGGAACCCGGCCATCCTCGGCGCCGTGCACCACCAGCTGGGGGATCCCCAGCGGGAGCAGCTGCAGGGGCGAGATGGCCCGCATCGATGCGGTCCGGTCTTCGGCTTCCCCGACAAGGGCAGCCACCGCACCCTCGCCCAAGCCAGAAGCGTCCGCCTCCACTAGGTCGAGTACCCCGGCTAGCGACGCCACCGCGGCGGGGACGATCCCCGGCGTGGAGCCGGGCTCGAGCGTCTGGGAGCGAGCGTGGCTCGCCGTCCACATGGCGAGCTGGCTCCCGGCGGAATGACCGACGACGGCCACACGGGCGGCATCGAGGGGGCGGTCGGGCAGGAGCGTGGCGAGGAACCCCACCGCCCGGGCGGCATCGAGCAGCGTGTGGGGCAAGCCGCCGCCCCGACCCACCCGGCGGTATTCGGCATTCCAGGTCGCCACGCCGCGGCCGGCGAGGTCGACGGCGAGCCCGTCCAAGAGGTCGCGAGTCCATTGGTGACGCCAGAACCCGCCGTGGAGAAGGGCAACGACCGGATGCGGCCCCGAACCGTCGGGGATTCGCAAGTCTCCCAACTGATCCGGCTCGGCTCCGTAAGTGAGGGTCTCCGGCGGCCACGCGGCACGGTAGGCCAGGTGTCGCAACGCCCACCGGTAACCCTCGATACCCCTGCCGTAGATGGAAGCGACACATGCCGGGGCGGTGACCGAGCGGGCCCGCCACGCCTCACGCTCCATGATGTTGGAGATGTGTACCTCGACCGCCGGCAGGTCGATGGAATCCAACGCGTCGTACAGAGCGTAGGAGTAGTGGGTGAGCCCGCCGGGGTTGATCACGATGCCGTGGGCGGAATCTCGGGACTCATGGAGCCGGTCGATGAGCTCGCCCTCGTGGTTGGACTGGAAGCCGGCCACCTCCAAGCCCACCTCCTCACCCCACCTCTGGCAGAGATCCACCAGCTCTTCGAGCGTCGTGGAGCCGTAGACCTCCGGTCGGCGGGTGCCGAGGAGGTTCAGGTTGGGGCCGTTGATGACCACCACCCGGTGCGGAGACGTGACCATGCCGTCAGGCTATCCGGCTCGTTGAGCCCTCACCAGCGAGCCGTGGCGGATCGGGAACCTCTCGTCAAGTAAACCTCGGCGGCCACCGATACGAGTTAAACAGGTGTAACAACCTGGGAATCGGCCATACCCAGCGGAGCCCGAGCTCATGCATGCACCCGACGAGGCGGTAGTCGTCGCGCTACCGGAACGGTTCGATGCGTTCTACATGCGTGAGTTCCGGCGAGTGGTCGGATTGGCCTTCGCTCTCTCGGGTAGCCGTTGGGCGGCCGAGGACCTCGCGCAAGAGGCGTTCATTGCCGCCCACCAGCAGTGGGACCGGATCGGGCGGTACGAGCGTCCGGAGACGTGGGTGAGAAGGGTAGTGAGCAACATGGCGGTTTCTGCATATCGGAAGCGACAGTCGGAGGCTCGCGCCCTCGCTCGCATGGCGCTGAAGCGCCAAGACCCGCTGCCGGCATTGGAGCCCCACGACGAGGGGTTCTGGGCCGCAGTGCGCGCACTGCCCAGGAAGCAGGCGCAGGCGATCGCCCTCCACTACCTCGAGGACCGGCCCATCGCAGAGGTGGCCGACGTGCTCGACTGCTCGCCGGCCACGGCCAAAGTGCACCTCCATCGCGGCCGAAAGACTCTCGCGCAGCGGCTCCAGCTGGAGATGGAGGACCGGCCATGACGCTCGACCAGCGTGCTCGCGAAGCGGCTCGCGGCCTCCAAGAGACCGTCGCCGAAGCCAACCTGGCGCTCTTTGAAGCCGGCGTGCCCGCCGCCCGCGC
>JABAOH010001283.1_pt2 | contig 18787 bp, 11 predicted proteins | sample 7062181 | NCBI WGS metagenome assembly JABAOH01 (sample SAMN14538630, study PRJNA623070) | marine sediment metagenome | biome: marine biome [ENVO:00000428]; feature: marine pelagic biome [ENVO:01000023]; material: deep marine sediment [ENVO:00002113]; isolation source: pool of 5 deep marine... | reverse complement strand
CAATATGGGGATAGTACATTTTAAAGAAAGAAAATATGAAAATGCGGCAAAATGCCTAAAAGAGGCTGTCAAGATAAGCTTAGAATTTCAATTCAATCAGATTCTCTGGGAGGCTTATTTTTGGCTGGGACAGTGTTATGAAAGAAATAATCAATATTCCAAGGCTGTGGCTTATTTTCAAAAATCAATCGATGTCATTGATAATATAAGAAGTCAAATTGTCTTAGATTCTAACAAGGCTGGATTTGTTAGAGATAAATTAGAAGCATACGAATTTTTAATCAATCTTTTATATGAATTATACAAAAAGAATCCTTCAAATGGCTTTGNNAGAGCAAAAGCAAGAGCCTTTCTGGCGAACCTAAGAGAATCAAGAATTGACATTAGAGAAAGGTTAGCCCCAAAATTGAAAAAAGAGGAAAGAGACCTTAGCGCACAGATTTCTTCTATAATGACGAAGCTCTCAAAACAAGATCTTTCTGGGAAGATGCGAAAAGAACTATTTTCAAAACTAAGGCAAACCGAAGACGAATATATGAGATTGATATCTAGAATGAGAGTTGAAACTCCTGAGGTTGCTAATCTGGTTTCTTCAGGACCATGTCAGGTTAGAACCATCCAAAAGAAATTATTAGACAAGAAAACCGCATTGATTGAATATTTTCTTGGAAAAAAGAATTCATTCCTGATTTTAGTGACAAAAACAGAACTCAATGTGTGTCTCCTTCCTCCTAAAGATTCAATAGAAAAGTCGATTAAGGGATATCTGAAAATTCTTCCTCAACTTCCGAATGGAAAATTTAAAGGGATTCTTGCCGCCGAGCGTATTTTCAAAGAGTTGTTTTCGTTTGCTGAAGGAAATATTCCTGATTCGGTGGAAAAGTTGATCATTGTCCCGGATGGAATACTCTACTATCTTCCCTTCGGAACTCTCATATCTTCGTCTCAAAGAGGAGAAAAGAAATATTTAATTGAAAAATACAATATCACATATGCTCCCTCATCTTCTTCGTTGCTGTTTATTTTGGAAAATAAGAATAGAAAAAAGAATTCAAAGGGATTACTGGCATTCGGCAATCCTTCCTATAATTTTACGTCTTCATTAAATAACAAAAAGCACAAATCTTATGGACTCATCTTAAAAGAATTGTATTCAGATCAGGGATTTGAATTTTTCCCTCTTCCGGCTAGCCACGAGGAGATTCATAATCTTTTACAATTTTTTCCAAAAGAGAAAAGGAGTGTTTATCTTAAAAGAGAAGCAAATGAAGATATAATTAAAAAGCTTCCTCTCAAAGATTATCAAGTCATACATTTTGCATGCCATGGTTTTTTGGATAAAAACTTTCCATTCCGATCTGCTTTAGTTTTGACATTAGATGAAAATATGGATGAAGATGGATTTCTTCAAGTTCGGGAAATATACAATCTTAGGATAGAGGCCGATTTAGTTGTTTTATCAGCTTGTCAAACAGGAATAGGCAAATTAGAGAAAGGTGAAGGTATTTTAGGGTTACCCCGGATTTTTTTCTATTCTGGAGCTAAATCTGTAGTATCTACATTATGGAAAGTAAATGACAAGGCCGCTGCTAGATTTATGGGCTATTTTTATAAATTTCTCTCACAGGGAAGGGAGAAGGCTCAAGCCATACAGCTTGCCAAGTTGAAGATGATAGATTCAGACTATTCTCATCCATTCTATTGGGGAGCGTTCATTTTAAATGGTGATTATTCTTCTAAGTTAAACTTTAAATGAAGCTATTATCAGTCTAAAGGGAATACAGAATTATTAAATTATTTTGTCAATATAAAATCCTCAATTTCTGATTCAATTATCTTGCCACTTGGAAGGTATGCTCTGAGCACCCAAAAATACATTTTATTTTCAGGAAGGCCGGCGACATATTTGTGGGGAAGGACAATATAATTGTTTTTGATTTTATTGCTTTTCCAGAGAGGCTTTAAACTTTCGTCAAAGAGTTCAAGAATATAATAATCAACATTTCGGATTTCTTCCCACCTGAATTCCAATAATGACTTATGATATTTGCCTTTTATTGGCATGATTAATTTGATTAGGGGATAAGTTGTTCCTCGGTATTCTTCCTTTTTATGATTGCGAAAAATAACGAAAGTGAAAACAAGAGAGATTATAAGGATGATCCCAAGAAGCAATGATGCATATTTCCATGACAATGCTGGATAAAAAGAAAATAGTTTTCTTTTTGAATCAAGTTTCTTTATTTCTGATCCTTGCTGAAGCAAAGGAGATCGTTTTTTATGCATAGTAAGAAATTCGATTTCATTTTTCAATTTTNNCATTTTTCAATTTTATTTCCTGCCTAAGAGTCTGGAGAATAAATTCAAATTCTTGGCTGCAAAAGTAACAGTTAGTTATATGACTAATGATCTTTGATTTTTGTTTTTCAGATAATTTTGCTCTTAATAAATCAATGATGTCTTGGGTTAAAGGACAATTATTTCTATTAGGGGGAGCATTTTCCATAAGGTAAGCTTTATAGAGCTTTCTTAGATCTTTATGATCTATTTTCATATTCAATACCTTTTTCTTTCAATATTTTTTTTAGATCATTTAAACCACGGTATAATAAATTCCTAGTTTTGTCTTTGCTCCAATCGAATAAAGCAGCGATTTCATCTATCGTCATATTCAAGAGAAATAATTTCACAACTTTGCGGCGAGACTCTAAGATCGAATCTAATGCTTGAGCGATCATTTTTTTAATATTTTTATCTAGTTTAATTTCAGTTCTATAGTGTCTTTTTAGTTCAGAAACTACTTTCTGTCCCTCATAAATTAAGATTCTTNNATTACAGATGAATCTACAATCTTTTTAATATAAGACGCAAGATTCTTTATATTTTTCTCATCATCGATAACTTTCCATATTTTTATCTTAACTTCTTGAAGGATATCATCTGGGTCAATCCCATTTTTTTGAAGGTCATATCTCTGAATAAGGATTTTTATATAGACCGAAAATCTGTTTATTACTTCTTCAAATTCTTTAGATATTTTTTTTCCTCGGTTCATCTTATATGAATTTTGATGTAGTTATCTCACGGTTCTAATAATCTTGCAAATATATAGATGCATTTTCTTTAATAATTTTCTCAATATTTAGGCTGTGAAGTAAAAAAAATTTAAATGAGAATTTTCCATGATCTAAACGTTCATATTAGTTAGGAAATACTTAATTCATATTTCAATGTTTTCTTAATTATTCAAATGGCCTTGGAAACGATAAAAATAATAGGAAGTAGCTCAGCTATCAAGAGAAAGCAGGAATTTATCAGTAAGTCAGCAAAAAGTGATAAAAATGTTTTGATTTGGGGGGAGACAGGAACGGGGAAGGATATAACAGCAAAAAAGCTACATCTGCTAAGTGATAGAAAGAGCAAGCCATTTGTGGCAGTAAATTGTGTCAATATTCCTGAAGGATTGTTTGAATCTGAACTTTTTGGTTATGCACGAGGAGCATTCACAGGAGCCACTAAAGAAAAAATAGGCTTACTTGAAATTGCTAGAGACGGAACAGTCTTTCTTGATGAAATAGGCGATCTTTCTTTGCATTTTCAAGCTAAAATCTTAAGAATTATTGAGGAAAAAAAGCTGAGGAGAATTGGTGATACAGTTCTCAGAAAGATATATGCGCGATTCATATTTGCCACAAATAAAAATTTGTATGAAGAAGCAAAAAATGGTAGGTTTCGAAAAGATTTATTTTACAGAATTAACGTATTAAGACTGTATATTCCTCCTTTAAAAGAGAGAAAGGAAGATATCCCTTTACTTGTAGATCATATATTAGAGAGAGAAGATAATGGAGAAATGCCCAAAAAAACAATCTCAAAACGTGCTTTAGATAAATTGATATCTTACGATTATCCTGGAAATATTAGAGAATTAGAAAACATAATTGAAAGAGCGTGTGTGCTTTCTGAAGGTAATATACTAAAAGAGGAAGATATCGTATTTGATTTTAGTTTTGAATCGACATCAGAGAGAAAATTAAATGTTACTCCATCTGAATTAAGAAAGACTTTAGAGAAATGCCGTTGGAATAAGACTAGAGCTGCAACAGAGATCGGGAAAAGCAGAAGGCAATTTTACCGGTTATTAGATAAATATCAAATGAGAGATTGTATAAGAAGAAATTAAATAATAGCTATTAGATAAAAGTGTCTTAGTCCTTTCTGGATCAATTTCTTATTTTTCTTGAAAGGCGCCNNTGAAAGGCTCCTCTTGACTTCCCTATCTTTATTTACTAACATTTCAAACCGAATTGAGGATTAGTTTCTCATCTTCTTTCAAAAGAACTTAATCGTCAACGAAATTAATTGGTGCCCTAATGTGGGAAGAAACTCTTGATGAAATCGAATTAGAATCTCAGCCAAAAAGCTTGGCCTGGAACCTTCCCTTTCTTAAAGCAAGGGTAGATTCATTTTTCATTTTCTTAATCGTTATAGGAAGTGTTCTTATAGTAATTATTTCTATTAAGTTACGCATTTTTCACCTTTGGGCTGAATTCCTCCGTAGTACTCCTTTCCTAAGAATCTCGACATATCCTTTATTATTTTCGGCAGTTGTCATTATCTCAGGTGTAATCTTTCGCACAATTCTATGGTTTCGCTACAAACCGATTAAAGTAGAACCTGGGGAAGAATTAAATTGGCCCATTGTCTCTGTGATCATGCCTGCCTTAAATGAGGAAGAGCTGATCAGAAAAGCTATCGACTCAATCTTTACTTGCGACTATCCTCAAGATAAGCTCGAAGTAATATGCATCAACGACGGTTCCACAGATTTGACATTTTTTAACATGAGGCAAGCAAAGATAAAGTATGGCAATAGATTAAAATTGGTAAACTTTAAACAAAACTTAGGCAAAAGAAAAGCGATTTATGTTGGTTTGAAGAAGTCGAGAGGGGAAGTGATCGTTACTGTAGATACCGATAGCAAAATTGGAAGAAGTGCCATAAAGAATGTTGTGATTCCATTAGTGAAAGATAAGACAACAGGGGCTGTAGCAGGAAGGGTTGGTGTTTTAAATGAAAGGGAAAATTTCCTGACTAGGATGCTTTCTATCCGCTATTCCATTTCTTTTAATTTTGGAAGGGCTTATCAGAGCATCTATGGAGCAGTTTTTTGTTGTCCGGGAGCTTTGACAGCCTACAGAAAAGAAGTTTTATTGAGATTCATCCATGAATGGGTTAATCAGCATTTTTTAAACACACCATGCACTTATGGCGAAGATCGGGGTTTGACAACTCAAATCCTTAAGGCAGGATATATGACAAGGTTCCAATCAAATGCTATCGTATACACTAAAGTTCCTTCCACATTTGATCAAATGAGTAAAATGTATCTTCGCTGGACAAGGAGTTACATACGGGAGTCGATTCTTTTTGCTCGATTCATGTTTTCAAAATACAGGAAGAAACATAGGGCATTGCCTGTTCTTGATTTTCTCTTTTTGAATTTTCTTCATCCTTTTCATATTTTTTCTTTGGCAATAATGTGTTACTCCTTTTTTATCCATCCTATGTTCATCTTGCGTCATCTTGCATTTGTCGTAGTCGTTTCGTTTTTTCTCTCACTTTATTATCTTCGCACAAATCGAAGCTTTACTTTTCTTTATGGAATTCCCTATGCAGTGATCACAGCTTTTTGTTTGTGGTGGATTGTCCCCTTTGCAGCTTTTACGATGAAAAATCAATCTTGGCTAACCCGCTAGCGAACATATTTTTTCATTATCACTAGCAAAATTCCGACCCCAAGAAATATAAAAAATCCAAACAAGATCCATTTGTGAAGAGTGCGGGGGAAAATAACTTTATTTGCATACCCTGAGACAATAAATCCTGCCCAGTAATATGGATGGGATAAAGTGTCTGATGATATCATCTCCAATTTTGCTTGCCTTAAGGCACTTAAAATAGGTTCTGCAGTGCGGAGATGATAATAAAATCTTTCCATCAACTGAGAGCTAGCTTGGTCGTTTACGCTCCATAAGCTCATAAGAACAGATGATGCCCCTGAATAGAAAAAGGCTCTATTTAGGCCCTCTATTCCCTCACCTTTGATGAATTGTCCTAAGCCTGTTTGGCAGGCTGAGAGGACAACAAGATCTGAATTGAGTCTTAAATTGTAAACTTCCCTCATTTGGAGAAAGCCATCTTCTTCTGGATCTTCATCGAGAGATAGAATAATAGAAGAGCGCGCAGGCTTTTTATCATCGACAAGGCTGTGGGTGGCGAAATGGATGATCTTGTAGTCTGAGAGGTTATGTTCTTTTAGTTGTTCTTCTGTAGCTTCGTCTCTCTGGAGAATTTTTCTCCTTTTTTTCTTAAAGAGTTTGCTGATTCTCTGGATTTCGTAACCGCTGTATTTTAATCGGGAGAAATTGAATGCGGAGGAAGAATAGAAGTTCTGAAAAACGTCGCCTCCATTTTCTTCAGCTTCTAATTGGCCGTAAGATGGATCACCCAAAGCCAGTATGTCCTTTTCAGGTTTTCCCTTTGTAGATTTTTTGCGAAGAGTAATTTCTCGCAATGAAGAAATTGAAGGAATGTAAGAGATTTTATAATCTTCAATCAGCCAATCTTTCTTCTCATCACTAGTGATTAGGGCTTCGAAAGGAAGAAAATGGAGTATATCATCTGGTATGAAAATTAGATTATCGACGTCTTTTTCTAAACCGGGTTTGACAATGTTACAAAAAAGCACGTAACCTAGTTGAAGATTTTTATTATCTTTATCAGTGATATTTTTCAAATAATCTTTTACTTGTTTTTGAAGCAGATCCTTAGGCGGAATGGAGAATATCTTTAGGCCACTTTTAGTGATTACAAAAAGATAAGAATTCTCCTCTCCGACAGAATATGCAAAAAAGGCTGTTTTCTTTTTTAAAATTTCTTTCTGAGTAATTTCATAAGTAACGATTTGAGGATATCTAAGCCCAGCATAGACGGGACTCTTAGACCGGATTTCTCTCTTAAGCGTTTCTAACCTGTTTTCGAGAATCTTTAGCTCCTCTTGAATGTTATCTTTTTCTTTAGTGGAAAGACTTGTGGCCAAGAGTTTGGTATATAGTTTTGAAATGTCTTTCATTAATTCTTTCTCTTGATTTAATAATTTATAATCGATTCCATTAGAAATATTGACCTGTGAAATTTCTAATCTATCCAGAAATGCACGAGCTTTAGCCCTCTCTAAATAATTAAATGCTTGATGATCATATCCTTTTTCTGGTTCTGCTTTATGAAGACCCACGAGCAAGTCAATGAGATTATGATAAGCCATTATTCTCTTATCAGTTCCTAAGTAGCTTGCTTTGAGTTCTTCAAGCTTTATCTGGGAGCGAATATTTTCTATTATGGAGATAGAGTTTTTATAACTCCTCAGAGCTTTTTTAAATTCTTTCTGTTTTGAATATGCTTTGGCCAGTTCTAGGTAAGCCTCCCAAAGAATCTGTCCCCCTTTAATCTCGAGCGCTAAATCAATTGCTTTCTGATAATATTTTGTAGATTCCAAATAATTTCCCTGATTGAAATAAACAATTCCTATGTTGTTCAGGATCATACCCATGGCTTCAATATCATGTATTTCTTCTGCCTTCTCATAACCCAACTGGAAGTATTGAAGGGCTTTAGTGTAGTTTTCTAAATCAGAATAGATAGTTCCAATGTTGTTCATCACTTGAATTTCTGTTATTTTATCTTCAGTTTTTTTTGTTAATCTAAGGCATTGTTTGAAATAATCCAAGGCGCTATTAAGATCTTCTTCTTTTTTACTTGAAGAAAGAGCTTTACTACGAAATGCTCTCCCTATATTATTTAAATCCATTGAAATATAAATTTCATTTCCTAATTGTCGATCAATTTTCAATGCTTTTATTAGATTTTCTATAGCTTTTTCATATTGACCTAAATCTTGGTATATAATCCCAATGTTATTCAAAAGTTCTGCTTCATTAACCATATTTACTTCTTTTTTTGCTATACTAAGGGCTTTCTCATAATAGAATAATGACTTAGTATAATGATCCGATTTCCAATAATAGAGGCCGATATTGTTTAAGCATCTTCCTTCCTCTTTTTTGTGGTTAAGTTCCTGAGCTATTTTCAAAGCCGCTTTATTTAAACTGAAAAAGTTTTGAAAATTGTTTAATTTCCAATAAGTTGCACTTAATTGACGTAAGCACTTAACTTCATGCTCTTTGCTCTTTAGATCCTTTGCTAAATTTATGGCTTCTTGGAAGTTTTTTATTGATTTTTGGTATAATCCTAAAGAACGATTCTTCTTTCCTTCAGTATATAGCTTAAAAATCTCAATGGCACTTCTGGATTTTTCTTGCTTCATTCTTAGCTTGAATTTCAGTGCGATATAATGGGCTTGTTGGTAGTAGTCTGTTGATTGTTTGAGCCTGCCAATATTCCAGTACAAAATTCCCAATTTGATAATAGATTCATATTCTTTTTCTACATCAGAAAGATTTTTTGCTATATTTAAAGACTTTTCAAAAAATTCAATAGATTTTTTGAATTCTCCCTCTTTCTTTAATTCTTCTGCCTTAGAAAAGAATCGGGAGTATAGTGATTCCAATTCAGTTTTATTATAAGAAAAAAGATTGATATTAGAATAAAAGAGAAGAAGGCCTAGTGTAAAAGCAAATATTTTTAATTTCTTCATATTGTGTCTTTGTCTGATCTTTAATGACTTTTTTGAATAAAGTACTTGTTTCTCAGAGTATTATTGCAGTCACCAAGAGGGACATCAATCGCCTCTTAGGATGAATTCGGGGGGTGAGATTTGTTATTTTTTATCACCCCGAAAGGTAGGAAATTATTTCATTTGATAATAGACGGGGTTATCAGGATAGATTCCCCACTTAAATAATTATTAGAGTGATGTAAGTGGATTGTGGAAATTATTTGGGAGTTTTTGGCGGTTATGGACTTGAGGAAGGTTGCTTCTTGATTCTATTGGTTTATTNNTGAATAGTTTTTCTGATTGGAGCTTTCGTATTTTCCGAATACTGGAGTGAGAAATGGAAGCATGGTGGTAAAAGCCAGAGCTGAACTCTTGATGATCTGCTTGAAATCGAATCGGTCTGTTCTCTTGTTAATTGCCATTGCATTTAGATTGGGAACTGCCAGCAGGAGTAGACCGAAGCAAATAAAAAGAGCAACTGCTTTGCGCATAGCAACCTCCTTAAAGGTTAACTGCGCCTTGGGGATGTAATGGTAGAAGTGTGTGAAATTAAGTGGATCGGAAGCGTCTTCTCATAATTCATCCTCATCCAAGGCGTCGGTAATAATCTAAGTAAATGAAAATAAAATGTCAAGCCTTTTTTGAAAATACTATATCTCTAACGTATTCATAATACACATTTTATGTAATATATGATACACTATATAGGGGTTATCCTCTCTATAGACGTCATATATAGTATATTAAAAAAAACGAAAAAATTTTTAAAAAAACTGGAATTTTTTGCCTAAAATCGGTATTTTGGCCTGATTGACCGCAGTTCTTCTTCGGCTTCTTTCGGAGGAGCTGAAAGGAAGCTTATCAGGATCGTAAGAAAGGTGGAGACAAAAAAAGCTGGTACAAGCTCGTAGACAATGCTTTTGAGGAGAGAAATCTGATTCCATATTATAGTGACTCCAGTGCCAGAAACAAGGCCGGCAATTACGCCCGCTTTGGTAGTCCTTTTCCAGAAAAGGGAGAGAAGAAGAGGCGGCCCGAATGAAGCTCCTAATCCTGCCCAGGCAAAGAGCACTAGCCAAAAAACGTATTGCTTGGCAATAGCTCCGATGACCAGAGAGGCAGCCACCAAACATAGAACAACAATCCTGCTGAAGAGGACAAGTTTTTTCTGAGCGATGGATTTCCCTTTGGCCAGGATTTTCTGATAGATATCTCTCACCACTCCCGAAGAGGCCACAAGAAGCTGGGAATCTGCCGTGGACATGATGGCTGCCAGGATCGAGGCAATGATGATGCCTACTAAAAGGGGATGGAGGTGTGCCGAGGCCATGAAGGGAAAGAGGTTCTCTGGATCCGCTCCTGGCAAAGCTTCTGGCTTTAAATAATAGGCTCTTCCTACCAATCCTATAAAAATAGCTCCCCAGGCCATCAATGTATTCCAGACCGTACCGATAAAACAGGATTTTCTTAAAGCCCTGGGATCTGAGACAGACATGTAGCGGACAAGAATATGGGGATTTCCAGGAGAGCCGAGACCTATACCGAGAAAACCTATCACTCCTCCAGCCGCAAAAGCAAAAGGATTGAGGAACTTAGGATTGAAATTTTGAAGGATTAGGACTATTCCACTCCAGCCTCCGCCATGGACGATGGCGATAAAAGGAAGAATGAGTAAAGCAAAGATCATGAAAAAGGCCTGGATCATATCCGTCAGGGAAACCGCCAGAAATCCTCCCAACGCTGTATAGATAAGAACAATCAAGGCCGTAATCAAAATCCCGGTCATCTCGCTGACATGAAAGCTCGTGCTGAAGGCTTTCCCTCCTGCCAGGAATTGTGCAGCCACATAGGAAATCATGAAAATTAGGATGATCAGTACTGAGATAATCCGCATGATATTAGACCTATCTTTGAAACGGGACTCAAAGAAATCAGGAAGGGTGAGGTTATCCATCATCGAGGTATATCGCCTCAGCCTTTTTCCGACAAAAGCGAAGAGAAATATTTCGGCTGTTATGTATCCTGTCACCGCCCAGACAGCGGGAGCACCGATGGTGAAGGCCATCCCTGTGACTCCCACCAAAAGCCAGGCCGAGCGGCCAGAGACAACAGCGCTGAGGGCGACGACAAATTCTTTGAGTTTGCGGCCAGCCAGGAAGAACTCGGAAAGGCCAGAAGAGGAAAACTTCGCACTTAGGATTCCGATGGCCACTATGATGACCAGATAAAGAAAAAATGAGAGAAAAGTCAGTGGATCAGCTTGATTGGCGATCTGAGCCATATTTTCCACGAGGGGTCATTCTCCTTTTTCTTTGAAGATGGAATAGATCACAAAGGAAAGGAAGATTATTGAGAAAGGGAGTATAAAAAGACCGAAGATTTCAGCCAGTCCCATTTAGGATATTTTAAAATTCACTCTTTTTCTTTGTAAAAAAAATCGATCTCCCAATCTGCTGTATCGGGACCGTCGGAGCCATGAACAGCATTTCGTTCTATAGAGAAGCCGAATGAGCGGCGGAGAGTTCCGGGTTCAGCCAGCGCAGGGTCTGTCGCTCCCATCACCTCTCGCCAGTGAGCGATGGCGTTTTCTCTTTCCAGGGCCATGATGATAATTTCTGCAGAGGACATGAAATTTGTCAGGCTTTCGTAGAAAGGCTTATCCTTGTGGACGATGTAAAAACCTTTGGCCTCTTCCTTGCTGAGATGAAGCATCCTCAAGCCGGATATTTTAAAACCTTCATCTTCAATTCTTTGGATGATTTTGCCTGTCACTTTCTTTTTGATGGCATCTGGTTTTATTATGGCTAGTGTCTTTTCGGCCATGATGTCTCCTTGTCTATGATCGGTTCGCTCTTTGATATATCCTAATCTTTGCTCATAGTCAAATTTGTGTTCTCGTTGACAGCTCTAGGGCTCGTCTATAAAATGGACTCCTATGAAAGAGAAAAAGCAGAATTATGAGCGTCTGAGAAAGTTTGTACTCGATCAGGGAGTTTCTGTTTTTGGCGTTGCCGATATCTCCGAAATCAGGAAGGATTTTATCCTCAGCGACGAGTCAAAGAAGAAATTCGATAGAGCCCTTTCTCTAGGGAAGAGGTTTTTAGATCCTATAATAGATGATATAAAGGACAGGCCCACCCCTCTTTATTTTCATCATTATCGTCAGCTCAATTTCTTCCTCGATAGAGCTGCTTTTTTGGTCTCTTCTTCTATTCAGGAGCAGGGCTTTGCGGCTCTTCCCATTCCAGCCTCACAGATCATCGATTGGAAGAATCAGAAGGCCCATCTTTCCCATAAGAAAGTCGGCTGTCATGCTGGTCTGGGTTGGATAGGGCGCAATAATCTTCTTATCCACCCGAAATTAGGAGCAAGGTTCCGTCTGGTGACAGTGCTGACAGATATGCCGCTTGAGGCAGATAGTCATTTGAATGAGGATTGTGGCAAGTGCAGGAAGTGTATAGTGGTATGTCCTGTTCATGCGATTAAAGAGCGAAGAGAAGATTTCGATCATTGGGCCTGTTTCGAGAAGCTCAAAGAATTCAAGAAAATGGGTCTAGTCGGCCAACATATCTGCGGTGTCTGTGTGAAAGCTTGCACTGGGCTTTAAGAAAGAAGAAAGGGGAGGTCTTTATATTCAGTAATTAGGCAACGCTTTGGGTATGCCAATGCAAACCAAAGGAATGCCTTCAGATTGAAATTATGCCTTTATTACTCTGAAATAGATGCCTGACTCTGAAAAAGATGCCTTTCTCCTTTTCTTCCTTTTCCCCCTTATTAACTCCTTTTTATCTTATTTTAGTTATAAATATTTTGCCTGAAAAATAGCGATTTAAGAGGAATGGCTGAATTCCGAAGCCAAAGGCGAAAGAAAGTTTTTTAGGGGAATAAATTATCAGGGCATTCTTGAGAGTTCTATGGGTTTTTTTGTGATAAAAACTTTATTTTTGCCTGATCTTTTGGCCTTATACAAAGCCATGTCAGCCAGATTTGTCAGTTCCGTGGCAATATGTTCATAATCTTTCCTATAATCATCGATTTGTTTTTTCGGTCTTGTATCATGGTAATAACAGTAGGCGACTCCCATGCTGATTGTCTTCTGGATGTCGTTTCCTTCGGGCTTGAATCTTATCTTGTTAAAGGCTTGTCTAATCCTTTCGGCTACGGCGGTCGCTTCAGAAGAATCTGTTCCAGGCAGTATGATAGCAAATTCATCGCCTCCGAACCTTGAAGCCCAATCAGTATCTTTTCTTATATTCTGTGATATCACCTGAGCCACTTCCTTTATGACTTCATCTCCTTTGAGATGGTGGTAAGAATCGTTGTAGGGTTTAAAATCGTCTATATCGATCATGATCAGAGAGAGCGTACTCCTCCATCTTTCTGCTGTCTTTATCTCTTCTGGGAGGTGCTCGTTGAAATACCGGCGATTATAGAGTCCTGTAAGTTCATCCGTGACAGAGAGACGCTTGACTTCTTCTTCCAATTTTCTTCTCTCCGTGACATCTTCTATCACTGTGTCGTAATAGACCATTTTACCTGATTCATCTTCCACAGCAGTTGAGGTGACAGAAGCCCAGAAAGCAACATCATCACGCTTTCTCAAAAGAAATTCTTTATTTTTGACAATTCCATTTTTTTCGATTTCTTTCATGAATTTTTCGTGGTCATGGCAGTTTTCATACAGATCTTCTATTCTTAGCTTAAGAAATTGGTCTCCGTAGGCATAACCAAACAATTCCAAAGCCGAAGGATTGGCTTCAAGGATCTCTCCTTCTGGAGTAGCCCTGAGAATGCCCACTTTTATGTTGCCAATGAGCTCTCTGTATTTCTCTTCGGACTCTTTGATCTTCTTGACAAGCTTACGTCGCTGAATGATTTCTGAGATTAAGTTAGCATAGATCTCGAGGGGTCTTACTGTTTCGTTTGTCGGAACCAGGCCGCTTTTGGAGTCATCGACAGAGATGATTCCTATCACCTGACCCTTTTTGTCTTTCATAGAAACAAGAAGGTTATCCTCCCTGTGCCACAGGCCCTCTTTCTCTGGATATATTTTCTCTCCTGGGATAACGGCGTTTTGATCCAGGATGTCTTTTAAGTTGTGAGGAATGTAACAGGATTGATTTCCGATTTTTATACATTGATCAAAGTATTTTAAATATTTCTCTCTGGGCATCTCGACTTTTGTCACTCTTTCCAGGTCTTTCTTTTTGACTCCCATGTGTCCGATGATTTCTCGATAAGGAGGTTCATCAATGAAATAAGAAATGAGGACCCGGTTAAAATCTGATATTTCCACCACAGCGTGAGCGATGCGGTGGAAAAGTTCTTCTTCATCTTCTGTAGATAAGATATCTGCAGATATCTCTGAGAATCTTTCGACTTGACGATTTATCTCTCTTATTTTTTCCTCTGCTTTCTTTCTGTCGGTGATATCGATACACATAGAAATGGCAATAGGTTCTTGACCAGAAAGGAAGAGAGGGAACAGTGAGGATAGGATATGTCTATCTCTGTCTGTTTTTGTGGTTATGGACCATTCCATTAAAGAGAGGGGTGTCTTTTTGTGAAAGAGATTTTTGATAAGATCTTTGAATTCTAATTCTTGTTCTTTAGAAAAGATGATCCCTTCAAGAGATTTTCCTAAGATTTCATCTTCGGCAACTTCGAAAAGTTTTTCTGATGCAGGATTCCAGAAGAGAACTTCACCTTTTTTATTGTATCCCTGGATGGCCACGTTTGGAGCTTTTTCGATGATAGCTTTGAGCTTAGCTTTTGTTTCCTGGACTTCCTTGTAAGCTAGATTGAGTTTTTCGATTGTGTTTTTTCGCTCTGAAAGATCTCGAATAATTGCCAAATCAGCAGGTTTGCCTTTGAAAGGGATGAGAGATGCAGAGATTTCGATATCTTTTATCTTTCCGCTTTTACAAATCACTCTAGCATGATATACGGAGGGGACTTTTTTATGGGCTAACCTGAGTCTATACCTTTTGGCAAGGAATTCTTTATCCTCAGGAGGAACTTTGTCAAAGACGGGCTTGCTGATTAATTCCTCCAGGGAGTAACCGGTGATTTCCTCTACTGCTTTATTGGCAAATTTACATACGCCATCCTGTATAATGGCCACCCCATCCCTGGCTTTCTCCGCCAGCGTGGAATATTTTTCTTCTGATTCCTTGAGGGCCTCTTCTACCTTTTTTCGTTCTGTAAGATTTCTGGCTATGCCCTGGAGGGCAATAGTCTGACCCTTTGGGTCTTTTACGGATTTTATATGGATTTCCAATGGAATCTTATTTCCGTCAGCGGAGATAACTTTGACTTCGTAAAATGGAATAGTGTGTATTTTTTGAGGATTCTGGAAAATTGTTTTAATAGAATTATGATATTCTGAGGATACAAAACTAAGAAGGTTTTTCTTGAGGAGTTTGGATAGCGGATAGCCTGTTATTTTTTGAGTGGTTTGATTGAGATATAAAAAGCGACCCTTGAGATCTACAACAAAAATTATATCAGGTGCATTTTCTACAAGAGTGAAATATTTTTCGTTAAATTCAATCGGAAATCCTTCTGATGAGAATGTCTTTTTAGATTTTGGAGGAAATGGGGGCTCTGTTTCTGCTTGCATAGCTGTCTTTGCTAGTAGAGTTCTAGAATTTGACATCTTTTTCATTGAGGATATGAGTTGGGAGATATTTAGTAAATCGCCTTAGTGGATGAAATTAGCAGGGATATTGTTTTTTTGTTTTTCATCGGTGGGGGTAAGGATTGTTCACCCTTTACGACTAAACAGGATTGAAAAAATCGGGCATTTAGAGGATCAACAAATTGAGACAGACATCTTTTCTGAGAAGAAGAGTATTAATAATAGAAAACATACTCTTCTTGTAAAAAAGGAAAGGCTGCCCTTCTTTAAAAAAGAGTATTTTTAGTTATTTATTTTTTCTTCTCTTGGCAGGGGATCCAGACTTCGGTCTTTAAATCCTCAGGCTTGGTTTCAGAAGTGGGCATAGTGAGGTATCTCTCCAAGAGCGGACCAGTCTGCTCAAGGTTATTCTCCTTCATCCATTCGAAGATCTTGGCGATAGTTTCTCCTATCTGTTCATAAGAGCCGACATGAGAGGCTGTAACAACTTGAGGGAAAGCCCACTGTTTCTTTTCAAGAGGAGCCATAGGAGTGGCTTGAGGAGTGATCGGAAATCCTATCTCCCATTCCAAATCCTCTGGTTTGACTACCTCAGGCGAGTTGTAATAGATCCCGATCAGAGGCCCTCCAGGAAAAATATTCTGGCTCTGAGAAGTCTGCATCAACTGACCTATGACGTTTTCGATCTCTGTATAAGGCCCTTTATACGGAATATAGCAGTAGACAAAAGGAGAAACTTCTTTTAGAGAGATCGATTCTTCTTTAGGGTCCTCTTTTTGATTTCCAAAGGCTAAGATCACGATTAAGAGGATTAGGATTAAGATAGCAATCAAAGCGATTTTTTTCACATTATCCTCCTTTTAAATTCATCATTTTCATCCAAATTTTAAATCAAAATAATTCAAAGTTCAATTCAAATGGGGACGTTCCCCAAAGGGACACCCTAGCCAATTTATGGGACGAATTTACAATTTATGGGGACGTTCCCCAAAGGGAAGGAAGACACCCCAATGGGACGCCACCAAGAGGGACGCACCCAGCGCCCAGAAAGATGTTTTCCCAAAGTAGCAGCCTTCTAGTAGCTCCCATATTTGAATAAAGCTCGTTTCATTAATTTTCTTGACCCCTATCTTCTGACCTAAAGGATCACACAGTTATAATCCAATTTTTTATTCTTTTCGATTCTTCACATACTTATCAAACCATTCGATCATCTCAGCCAGGACGTGGAGGATGGACTCTTTGGCCCTGTAACCATGGCTTTCATTGGGCAACATTACCAGACGGGCTGTTGTCCCGTGGCCTTTTAAGGCATGGAAAAGACGTCTGGATTGAATCGGGAAAGTCCCGGAATTGTTATCGACCTCTCCATGGATGAGGAGTATGGGCTCGTTGATTTTGTGCGCGTGCATAAACGGCGAGACTTTGAAATAGATCTGGGGAGCTTGCCAGAGTGTTCTTCGCTCATTCTGGAATCCAAATGGCGTCAGCGTTCTGTTAAAAGCGCCACTTCGGGCAATTCCAGCAGCAAAAAGGTCAGAGTGAGCGAGTAGATTGGCAGTCATGAAGGCCCCGTAGCTATGGCCGCCAACACCGACTCGGTTGCGGTCAATGATGCCCATGGAATCCAGCTTATCAATGGCAGCTTTGGCGCTGGCAACGATTTGCTCGACAAAGGTGTCATTCATGGTTTTGGGATCACCGACGACAGGCATCTGAGCCCTGTCGAGGATGGCATATCCCTGGGTAAGAAAGAAAAGCTGGGATGTTCCTCTGAAAAAGGTGAACCTGTAGGGAGAACCTCTTACTTGCCTTGCGACTCTGCGGCTGCGGTATTCGCGTGGATAGGCCCAGACGACAAGAGGCAGCTTTTCTCCTTCTTTGCAATGCCATGGAAGATAGAGCGTGCCGGAGAGAGGAATACCATCTTCCCTTTCATAAAAGATGAGCTGTTTTTTGAAGCCTTTGAGTTGGGGCGTTGGATCCTGGAAGTCGGTGAGCGCTTTCTTCTTTTTTGACTTCAGGTCATAAAGGAAATAATTAGGTGGTTCTGTTATGGATTCATAGCTGGTTATGATTTTTCTTCGAGACTTTTCTGCAAAGGCTACAAATCTTTCATAGCTTTTTTCAGCACAGTGGAAGAGCCTCTGCTTTTCCATCGTTTTTATATTCATCTTGTCGAGAAAAGGCCTTTCGCCCTGGGGAGAGGCACCATTTCCTGAAAGATATATCCAGTCCTTATCCTGGAGCAGGATGTGCTCTCCTAAGGGCGTGATAGTGATAACAGGCTCTCCGGGATCGTCGTATCGATCATGGATACTGAGGTCAAAGATTTTCTTAGGAGCTTTGCTGGGATCATCGAAATTGATGAGATAGGTCGTTCTCCATCTTCTCTTCCAGTTGTATTCGGTGATAAAGGCATTTCCAAAGGGTTTTAGCCAAGATAAATCCCGATATCGATGCTGGATTTTCAGGACTTCTCTCGCATCACTCTCAAACGGCGCTGAAAGGGTCATAAGTTTATCCCTGTGCGGGACAACTTTCTCTGGGTCCCCTTCGTCCAAGGCTTCAACCCAGACAACTGTGGCTGGCTTAAGAGGACGCCATTTAGCGGACCTTGGTCCCTTGGGAACACCTCTGATGGGAACTTCGTCTGCCAGCGGAAGGTCAGCTAATAAATAAACCAGCTCGCCCTCACTATCCCAAATTTCTAAAGAATGGGCAAAACTGTAATAAGGGACACTGTAGGAGTAAGGTTTTTTAATTCTATATGCCAACAGATATTTCCCGTTAGGTGAAGGATCGACGGAGAGATAGATTCCAGGAGATCCGACTTTTCGTGATTTGCCTGAGATCGTATCAATTTCTAAAAGTTGAGAAGCCATATAATAATCGAAAAGATCCTCATCATGTTTATTGGTGAGAAGATCTTGATAAGTCCAGACTTTTGAGACTTTGCCTCTGGTCTGCTGGGTATTTGGTCCTATGGGGACGGCAGGTTTTTCTGGAGGCGCTCCTCGAGTTTCTAAAACAGTATAGACTAGGAGATGGCGGTTATCAGGGAGCCACGTAAATCCAGAGTTTATAGTAGCATTGATGATGGATTCGGTGAGAGGCTTCGCTTTTCCGGTTTCGACTTCGGCTACCCAGAGTTCGACCCCTTTATCCATATAGCGGAGGAAGGCAAAATGCTGGCCATCATGAGACCATCGGGGGAAGCCAAGCTTGGCTCCGTCGGGAAGTGAAACTCTCATCGTGGATTTGTCTTTTATTCTTTTTATAATGATTCCAGTATAAAAGCTCGTCAACTGGCGAGCATTATATTTTGGCAGAATCCTCATCCCTCCAATCCGAAGCAGAGGTTGGGCCATATAGGCTATAGATGGCATAGGATCGTATTCTAAGAGGAG
>JABAOH010002948.1_pt2 | contig 18788 bp, 16 predicted proteins | sample 7062181 | NCBI WGS metagenome assembly JABAOH01 (sample SAMN14538630, study PRJNA623070) | marine sediment metagenome | biome: marine biome [ENVO:00000428]; feature: marine pelagic biome [ENVO:01000023]; material: deep marine sediment [ENVO:00002113]; isolation source: pool of 5 deep marine... | reverse complement strand
CTCCTAGCCCATTACAGAGGTTTGGTAAACACGCTCATAGAGTACATCGACAAGTTGACAACACATCTTTAAGATAGTCGAGGAATGTGAACACAGTGAGAAAGTGGTTAGTTAATAGGGAGGGGGGCGAGGAAAATGCCTCTCACAAAAAATCTTACTCACTATTCGAAATGATCATAGTCAACAGGATTTACGTCTACAGAAATTAATTCCTGTATTTAAGTGTAAATGTGTAGATAAATGAGCCTATTAGACATCCTAGGGCGGCTACTCTAAAGAGAGTTGAGATTCCAAAGGTTAGTGTCAGAGCCATAATTCCATAGCTAATGACTTTTCCGAGCTGGTTGAATGTCATTCTCACTCCCAGCCCAGCGCCGTGCATCGTGGCTTCACTCTCTTCAGCGACTTGTGCGATGGATACAGGCATCAAGGTGTTTTTGGTTATGCCTAGGAGGAAGAGTAGAATGGCAAACGCTGTAAAACCTTGTGCGAAGTAAGCGGCCAACAGCAGGAGGCAGGCTCCCCATAAGGAGGTGACTATTGGAAGCACTCTGCCAATCCTGTCTGAGAGCCTGCCGACGAAGGGTATAAGAATAAACGAGCTGTTCCAAAGCATCATCGTGATCGAGATTTCTGAGATGGATAGACCGCGGTCAGACGCTATCAGTGGGTAATATAATTGGACGACCGCTATGCTGAATGAATAAAAGAAGGCAGCTAATGATGGGGAGAGGACTCCTCTATTCCTGAAAAATTTGGGGAAGAATCTAATCTCAGCTATAAACTTTTTACCCTTGACCGAGGAATCAACCCTCGACGACTCCTTCGTTAACAGGAAGGACGCTACGAACCCAACCAAACCCGTCAAGAAGCTCATGAGGAACATGCCCCGATATCCCACCCTTTCTATTGAGATGGCCGTCACCAATGGGCCGATAAACATTCCAATGAGGGATATCAACTCCAATTTGCCTATGCCCTCGCCCATCTCTCCGGGAGGAAATAAATCCGCGATGGCTGCCTGTATGGTTGGCCACAGGAATGCCATGGCTACTCCCATCATGATCAGAAGGATTAACACCCACCATACATCCAAGGCGAAGTAACCAAAGAGACAAGATATCGAGAATATCAGCATACCAATCTTTATCAGGGGTATTCTCCCGAAGGCATCTGACAGCGACCCTGTGAGGAAGCCGAGGGAAAAGTGTATAATACTAAGCATGGGGTAGACGACGCCGACGAGCAGCACAGTCGCACCCAGATCGACCATGAACAGACTCAAGATGGGGATCAACATGGAATGACCGAATATGTGTAGGAATCCCAAAGTCGAAACTACATAAAGGGTTCTCCTGATCTTTGCCTCATCCACCTTGCGATATCCCCACGGTTAGATTTGCTCGCATCTTTAAAAGAATGGATAAGTAAAAAATTTAGTGATTATTGTGCGTGTGTGTTTTTTGTGTTTTTTGTTTTGTGTTTAGAGAGAGAGTGAGGGTGTAAGAGAGAGGGAGAGAGTAGTAGAGGTTGAGGGAGTGGAGTTAGAAGGAGGCAGCCTAGATGCCCGTCAAAGAGCTGGAGGTAGACTGGGAAGANNGTAGTAGAGGTTGAGGTAGACTGGGAAGACCCCACCGACAGAAAAGATGAGCTGCGCGTCACCATGTACGTGACGGTGCAAGGCGAAGAAGTGAAGAGAATATACAAGGAGTGGAAAGACGCGACCGACAGAGCCGACGACCAGATCACCGACTACGTACTCAAAGAACTCGCAAAGGAGGCATAGACTGTGAGCGAAACCCAAGTTGAAACCAAGGTCAAGACCATAAACCTAGTGGTTACGAAAGAGGCACATGAATTCATGCGTTTCATGTTCTACTATTGGAATGGCCGAGAACCCGAAAACCAAGAAGAACTTGAAAGATTCATATACGCCAAGCTGATGCGGGAACTCCTAACCGACATATGTGAGGATGACCCGAACTATGTCACATCTCTATTCCTTGAAAGCCTAGGCTTAACGCAAAGAATGGGTAAGTTGGGTCTATTATTCTGATTTTCTAAGCGTAAATATAAAGAACCGTTAGCTAATAAAACCACGTAGAACTCCCTTGAGGCTAATTAAAGTGGATATTGCAGGATTTTGAGTTCAAGAGGGAAGCTCGGTGGCTGATAGAACAAGGTTTGAAGTAGAGGCCGAGGTAGAGAGGGTCTGGCGTAAAAAAGGGATCATAGAGAAGACCCTCTGGAAGAAGGGTCCTCGGGGGAAATTCTACTTCTTAGATGGCCCCCCCTTCGTCACGAATCCAATCCATGTGGGAACGGCATGGAACAAGATTCTCAAGGATGCCATCATCAGGTATAAGAGAATGGTAGGCTACTCGGTTAAGGCTCAACCCGGCTATGACACCCACGGCCTCCCTATAGAGGTGATGGTTGAGAAGAACCTGGGTATAACGAGGAAGAGACAGATCTTAGAGGATATAGGTCTAGAGAGGTTTAACGCCGAGTGTAGGAAGTTGGTGGAGACGCATCTGGGCATCCTCTCAGAGCAGTTCAAGTCATTGTGTGTTTGGATGGACTGGGAGAACCCCTACGTCACCATGATGAATCCCTACATCTCTTCAATTTGGTGGGCTATCAAGGAAGCTTACATCAGGGAGCTCTTGGACGAAGACCTAAGGGTCTTCCACTGGTGTCCAAGGTGCGAGACCGTGCTCTCCGATCACGAGGTAGCCCAGGAGTACAGGGATATCGAGAGCCCCTCCATCTACGTGAAGTTCCCTATAATAGGTAAAAAGGCAGAATATCTCCTCATATGGACGACGACACCGTGGACTCTCCCCTCAAATGTAGCTGTAATGGTTAACCCCTACGTAGGATACATCAAAATAAGGCTAGAAGAGACGGGTGAGATCCTCACGCTTGCTGAGAAGAGAGCAGACGCAGTTATTAGAGAGGAGTATGAGATCCTAGAAGAGTTCAGTGGAACAAGGCTCGAAGGCCTGAGGTATCAATCACCGCTGGAGAGCCTAGTTCCTTCGCTGAAGGAACTCCAAGGAGGACATAAAGTAGTCCTCTCTCAGGAATATGTTTCTGAGGATGAGGGAACGGGCTGTGTCCACATGGCGCCGGAGCATGGCAGGGAGGATTTTGAGGTAGCTAGGAAGCATAACCTACCCCACCTAATTCTGGTAGATGAAGAAGGGCGGTTCAAAAACGGCTCTGGAAAGTACGAAGGTATGTATGTCTTTGAAGCAGACACCGATATCATCTCAGATCTGAGGGAGCTGAAAATGCTCTATCGATCCGAAGAGGCGGAGCACAGATATCCTCACTGCTGGAGATGCAAGACCCCTCTCATATTAAAATCCACCCGGCAGTGGATTCTGAAGCTCTCCCAGCTGAGGAAGGAACTCATAAGGGAAAACGAGAAGATAAAGTGGGTTCCGGAGTGGGCAGGAACCCAAAGATTCAGAAACTGGGTTGAACAGACCAAAGACTGGGTTATAAGCAGACAGAGGTTCTGGGGCACTCCTTTCCCGGTATGGGAGTGCAGGAAATGCAGGGAGATAGAGGTCATTGGGTCTCAAACAGAGCTGGAGGAGAGGAGTGGAGTGAAAGTTGAGGACCTCCACCGCCCCTACATCGATGAGATAAAGTGGAGATGTGAGTGCGGTGGCGTCAAGGAGAGGCTTCCCCACGTCCTCGACTGTTGGGTCGACTCAGGCGCCGCTTCTTGGGCTTCCCTAGGCTATCCAGAAAATCGAGAAGAATATGAGAGTCTGTGGCCGGCAGACTTCATAACAGAGGGACATGATCAGACCAGAGGGTGGTTCTATTCCTTGCTAGCCTTAGGTTTGACCGCATTCGGGGCCTCCCCTTTTCAAACCGTTCTGATGCATGGATTCACCCTTGACGCCTTGGGTAGAGGGATGCATAAGTCTTTGGGAAACGTGATCTACCCAGAAGAACTGGTTGAGAAATATGGAAAGGATGCGGTGAGGGTCTTTCTTCTGAAGAACACCATTTGGGTCGACGTCATTGTTTCTGACAAAGAGATTGAGAGGACGGCTAGAGATCTAGACATCGTCATGAACGTCTATGACTTTTACTCCACATACGCGGGTATGGATGGGTTCAGAGCCGACTCTCCAAACACGGAGGAAGTGTTGGATAAACTTATGGAGGAGGATAGGTGGATTATCTCCCGTTTTGAGAGCGTCTTAGATAGAGTTAACAGGGATATGGAGAGATACCACACCCACAGCGCCATAAGGGAGCTTTTGAGGTTTATCATCGACGACTTGAGCAGACGATATATCAGGATGGTGAGGAGACGTGTGTGGATAGAGGAGGAGAGCTGGGAAAAAACCACAGTCTACGTCACTCTCCACCACATATTGAGAAAGCTGGCGCTGGCTATCGCCCCCTTCGCCCCCTACCTCTCGGAACACTTCTATCAAAACTACATCAAGAGATTTGAAGACACCTCTTGGGAAAGCGTCCACCTCTCTGAGTGGCCGGATGCCGACAACACAATAGTCGATCCCCAACTGGAGACTAGATACGACGATCTCTGGGAGTTGATCAGCGCAGTTTTAGCCATCAGACAGAAGAAGGGGGTGAAGACAAGGCAGCCCCTTGAGATGCTCCTCATCCCAGAAGAGACTCTAGCCACCTTTTCCCAGAGGATGGCCAAAATCATAGAGGAGCAATCCAACGTCCTAGGCCTCCGAGGCGTGTCTGAGAGACAAGAGGAAAAACTCGTGAAATTCGAAGTTAAGGGGAGGACCGCCCTGATGGGCCCCAAATACCGCGAGAAGACTGGGAGAATCATCCAAGCGATTGCATCGATAGAGCCTCATAGACTCATAGAGGAGTTGAAGGAAAAGAAGAAAATAGCTGTCACGATTGAAGGAGAGGAGATAGAGGTCTTGGAGGAGGAGCTGGAGGTCTCTGAGGAGGCCGTGGAGCCCTATTCCATGGGCAAAGTGGGTCAGAAGAAGATATTCCTGAACGTAAAGCTCTCGCACGACCTCCTAGACTTGGGCATAGTGAGAGACCTTGTGCGGGTCATCCAAGAGATGAGGAAGAGGATGAACCTAGAAATGATGGAGATAGTCGACTTGACCCTTGAGACAGAAAAGAAAATCATCGATGCCACCCACACCCATCTTGACTACATCAAGAGAGAGGCTAGAATTGACGAAGTAATCTTCAACAAGGAGATATCAGCTCATTATGTAGAAGAGTGGGAAGTCAGTGGGACGCCAGTCAAGATAGGCATAATGAGACATGGCCGATGATCTATCAGATGTTGTAGTGCCGAGACCACTTTAAGTCATCCAGCCCCAGGTTCTTGATGCAAATATATAATTTTTCTCTCTCCTTTCCAGTTAGCGGCCTAAACGGCCTCTTCACATCTCCGTTAGTGATGATCTTCCTCATCTTGAGGGCTTCCAAGAGGGGGGAGATGGTTGGCCTCCTTAGGATTCTCCTGAGAGCTATTATCTGGAACTGGGTTCTCACCGCAGAGGCGTGGTCCCCTTCTTTATAGGCTCTGAATAATTTCATGTATATCTCGGGGAAAGGGTTGGAATAGCCTGTTATGCCACCATTAGCTCCCATCAATAGGGCTGGATAGAGATAGGTGTCTGTCCCATTGATGACTATGAAGCTCTTAGGCAGCCTCTCCAAAAGCTCTAAAACTTGATTGAAGTCTCGGCTGCTATCCTTTACGCCTAAGACGCCAGAAATCTCTGCTAGAAGCAACATGTGTTGAGGAGTGATGTTGAAGTTCGTTGCACTCGGATTGTTATAGACGAATATGGGGACTTCAACAGCTTCGGAAAGCCTCTGGAAGTGTCTTACTAATGTTTCCCTATCTGGAACATAAAAATAGGGCGGTAGGCAGCCTACGGCTTCAACGCCCACATCTACTGCGTGTTTAGCCAGCGCTATGGTGGTATCGGTGTCCGGTGACCCCACTTGAGCTATTACAGGGCGCCTCCCGCGGACCTGGTCAATGACAACTTCACATACTCTCATCCTTTGATCGACACGCATTAGAGGTCCTGAACCGGCTGTCCCACAGATGAAGAACCCGTTTATTTCGGCCGTCACTTGGAAATCTACAATTTTTCGAAGTGCATCCTCTAGGACCTCGCCCTCCCTGTCAAAGGGTGTCAGCAGCGCTGTTATTATCCCTTCAAAGTCCCTCATTTCCGAATCCAAGAAACTTTTTTTCCGTGGAATAAATAGCTTAGATATAAGGGGATAGCAGAGATGCCCGACGCTGTTTCCATGGGTGAGGTGATGGTACAGTTCAACTCTTTAACCAAGGGCCCTTTGAGGCACGTCACATACTTCGAGAAGCATGCAGCCGGGGCAGAAGCGAACTTCACAGTGGGCGTCGTAAGGATGGGGTTGACCGCAGGCCTTATAAGCCGAGTAGGAGATGACGAGTTCGGAAGATATATTCTGAGCATACTGAGAGGAGAGGGAGTTGACGTATCGAGAGTCATCACCGATGACGAGGCTCCCACGGGCATATACTTCGTCCAGAGGGGCTATCCGATACCAGGGAAAAGTTTATCCATTTATTACCGCAAGGGATCCGCCGCCAGCAGGTTGAGCCCCCAAGATCTAGACCATCAATACTTAAGCCGATCAAAAGTCTTCCATATCACCGGCATCACTCCCGCGTTAAGCGAAACAGCGAGAGCAGCCACCTATAGGGCTGTAAAGATGGCGAAGGAAGCTCACGTCAAGGTCTCCCTGGACACCAATATAAGGCCGAGGCTCTGGGATGTCGAAGAAGCTAGAAAGATCCTTCTCCCATTAGTGAAGCAGACCGACATCCTATTAACAGACCCCCAGGACTCAGAAATACTCATCGGCGTGAGCGATCCGGAGAAGGCCTCCAAGACCTTCCTCAAGATGGGACCTTCGATCACCGTACTTAAAATGGGGAGGAAGGGTTCTCTTGCAACAACAATTGATAAAACAATCCGACAGGATACCTTCGAAGCCTTAGTTGAAGACGTTACAGGCGCCGGCGACGCTTTCGCTGCGTGCTTCATATCCTCTTTGCTCAAAGGTTGGAGTCTCAAAAAAGCGTTAGAAGTGGCGAACGTAGCCGGTTCCCTCGTGGTTACAGTACGAGGTGATGTAGAGAATATCCCTACTATGCAGGATATCGATAAATTTCTCGAATCGCTGAAAAAAGGTTAGCATGTGAGGTGGAGAGCGGCGACGACCCTCTTAGATCTGATCAGCTGATTGTAGGTCTCACAGGCTTCCCTTGTTCCTTTTACTATCAACGTTATTCCCTTTAATCGGAGATACTTCTCGGTCTCAGGTTGGACTCTCATCCTTTCATAGTATCCCGTGCCCACGATCAGTACCTCTGGCTCATGGAGTATGATTTCCTTTAAGTCTTCGACATTCAGCCTGTGTCCCTCCCTTCTCCACCAGCTGTCATCCACCTTTTCAGGGTAGATGATCAGGTCGTTTGTATAGCTTTCCCCGCCTATCGTAATCCGCCCAAAATCATACGATTCGATCTTCATCACAATCCCTTGACGTCGACGGGCATCTTTCCATTAAATTACATATATAGCTCTTAACTATCGTTAGAGCTGAGCTCTGTTAGAGGAACATGTCTCTATTCAGTTAATTACTCTATTTTCCTCACGACCTCTTCACCGTAATCTGATACGACACGCATATATCCCCGCAGCTCCTCGTCTAGTTCCGCATCACCTGTGTCAACGAGGAGAACCTTAGTATTCCGGAGTTTATGATGAGTAGCCACTACTATGATATTCTCTCTTCCTACCTCTCTGATAACCTGGGGGCTTATCTGCTGATTTCCTCGGCCGAATACGAAGCCTTGCCGACCTATAGGCGTCACGATGATCTTGGCTTCACCCTCCTGCAGAACCCGTAGAAGGCTTTCCTCATTCACATCCTTGGCTATAATCACACCACCCCGGACCACATCAACTCCGAGGAGGCTTTTCTCGACTCCCAAACCATCGGTTATGGCCTTTGTAGTGGTCCCTGGTCCGATGATGTAGGCTATATTAGGCTTCATACTCTCCACAACGTGTTTTGCAACGGCCGAGCGGTTAGCCTTTTCGTCTCCGTTGAGTACATAGGCAGACTTCAAGGACTGTACCATCATCGGCTCCCGTGGAACAGACATATAACCATAGAGGCTGGCCGAAAGTCTCCCAGACCTGAACGCAGCCTCGTCAATGTCCATGACCTCAGCCTCATGTAGAGATATCTCTCCCCTCAGAAACTTTATGGTTATCTCTGCGGCCGCCGCTGGGTTGATTGCAAATACTCCACTATATATCTTCACCCCTGAAGGTACACCTAAAACAGGACATCGTCCGTTAACGGCGTCTAGAATATCCCTAGCCGTTCCGTCGCCCCCAACAAACAAGATTAAATCTACGCCGATGTTCAACATATCACGAGCTGCGCACTTGGTGTCCTCGGAACTGGTTCCGCACGGGCTTATCTCCCCTACTACTCTTGGAACAAAGCTGGCTTCCTTTGCTTCTCTCTCTCCCATATCATGAGGATAGGTGACCAACGTGATTTCCTCCCTTATCGGGAACAGTTCTTTGAGGACTTCAATTGCCCTCTTGGGTGCCACAGGCTCCGCCCCAAGCTCCAAAGCCCTTTTAATGATCTCCTCTCCATCTGAGCCTTTGAGGCCGACTCTTCCACCAATCCCTGCTATGGGGTTAACGATGAATCCCAGGCGCCTTGTTCTTGTTGACATTTGCAATGCCACGATCTCAACAATAAGTATCCGATTCCTTCACGTTTAATTTTATATGCATTGATTATTCTTCAGGGTATGACACTATAGCCTCGATCTCTCAAAATGGCTCCAAAGAATTCAGCTAACGCGAAGACCTTTCCGAGGTTCATGTTTACTGCGGTTTTGGTAGCGACCCTCATCGGCAACATGGATACTCAAGCCTTGGTACCGATATTATCCCTATACGCGAAGAAACTAGGCTCCACAGTTGAGATGGCCGGTCTCATCGTCGGCGCGTACTCGATAGTCCATGTCCCAGCAAGCGTGGTCTTCGGTCGGATAATAGACAAAGTAGGACGAAAGCTCCCACTCATCATAGGCCTCGCCTCAGACGCCGTCAGCATGATCCTATACACGGTATCTATGAACCCCCTCCACCTCCTTATCACCCGCATCTTGCATGGATTAGGAGGAGCCTTCGTCGGGCCGAGTACCATGTCCTTCATGGTCGACTTAGCTCAAGATACTGAAAAAGGTAAGTTGATGGGTGTTTACGGTGCTTCCATCGCGGCCTCGGTATTGATCGCCTTTATGTTAAGCGGGGTAGTTGTTAGTAACTGGGGATATAGCTCCCTCTTCCATCTGCTCCTCATAGCGCTCGGGTTCACGGTCCTCATTTCCCTATTCATCTCTGAGACTAGAATGGTTGAAGCCAGGCGAAGGACCACCTTATGGGAGACCTTCCATACGTTCAAGGCATTGTTTGGTCGAAGAGGCCTCGCGGCCTCATACTACTCCATATTCGCACAGTACTTTACCCTGGGCTCCATAACAACCCTATTTCCCTTGTACGTCAAGAGATACGGAATGGCTGAGTTCAGCGTGGCGATCCTCTTCTCCAGCTTTGCCCTTCTCTTCATCTTGCTTCAATATCCTAGTGGCATCCTTTCCGATAAAATAGGTAGAAAAACCCCCTTAGTGCTAGGACTTTCGATGGTGATGATCGCAATCCTCTCGATACCCCTCCTTAAAGACCTCAGAGGACTAGTGTTGATGATGATGCTTTACGGCATAGGATCAGGGATAATCTTTCCGACCACATCCGCCCTAGTCGCCGATGAAACAGAGGAAGATGAGAGGGGCATCGCCACCGGTGTCTTCTATGCAGGGATCGTAGGAGGTGTGGCGGTGGGCGCTCCTATTACTGGTCTCGTGGCCGCCACCTGGGGGATCAGTCTGGGCCTTGTATCCAGCTTCGTAGCACCATTCATAGCGATTCTTGCGGTTTTAATTCTTAGCTGAAAGTAAGCTTCTAAGGTTCAATTATTAAAGGAGTAAGATTATCTACGGTAGGAGGGTTTAACTGTGAGCTACGTTACGCATCAGAGGTGCTCAAAGTGCAACATAATCTACACGCCTGAAGAGATGATTCTCACCTGTAAGCGGTGTGGAGGGCGTATAGAAATCATCTACGACTATGGTAAAATCGCTGAAAATATCACAAAGGAGGACTTGAAGAAGAGGGAACCTGGAGTCTGGCAGTATAGAGAGTTCCTCCCAATCATAAGCAAGGAGAACATCGTCTCCCTCGGCGCTGGCGGAACCAATCTCCAGAGGTGCAGCAAGCTAGCTGAGAAACTGAAGGTTAAAGATCTATACATCAAGAATGAGACCTCTAATCCTTCAGGATCCTTCAAGGATCGGTGTGCCACGGTCTCTATTTCCAAGGCCTTAGAGGGAAAAGCTGAGGCTGTGACCATCGCCTCTTCCGGAAATGCTGCAGCCGCAGCGGCTGCCCACGCGGCCAAGGCCGCTATTCCATGCTACGTCTTCGTCTCCTCGGCGATTGATACGAGTAAGCTTGTTCAAATTAGAATGTACGGAGCCAAGGTAATATGCGTCGATGGGATCGTACACGACTGTGTGAAGATGACTACGGAGGCTTCGAAGAGGTATGGGTGGGCCAACGTGACCACATCCTCTACTTTTAACCCTTACACCGTTCAGGGACCTAAGACCACGGTCTATGAGGTCAGTAAGCAGCTTGGCTGGAAAGTCCCTGACTGGATGATCATCCCTGTTGGAAGCGCAGATAATCTTTCAGGCCACTGGTTAGGCTTCAAAGATTTCATAGAGATTGGATTCATAGATGAGATTCCCCGCTTGGTAGGTATACAGGCGGCCGGCTGTGCTCCCTTCGTCGATGCCTACAAGGAAGGTAAGAAACCCGACGAGATTGAACCCTGGGAGGATATACGAACAATAGCCTCAGGGCTGGCAGACGCCTATCCCTACGATGTCGAGGTCGCTATGTCGGGAGTTAGGGAGAGCGGTGGATACGCCGAAAGAGTCACAGACCAAGAAATTCTCGACGCCTTGGAGCTTCTAGCGAGCGATGAGGGGATATTCACCGAGCCCTCGGGGGCTGCGTCAGTGGCAGGGCTGAAGAGACTCCTCGACGATGGTGTTATCGACCATGGCGATGTGATTGTGTGCGAGGTCACCGGGACTGGGCTTAAAGACCTGAAGTCGATTACCGGGATCCATGGCGAACCAGTGAGGATTAAGCCCTCCGTAGAGGAGTTGGATAGGGTTCTGAGAGAGAGGCCGGTGTTCTAGGATTCCATGCGGCTAAGGCCTTGCGCCTCGACGAGAATCTCTCGGTAGATCTCCATAGCCTTAAGAACTTGGTGAATCTCGATCCTCTCGTTGGGTTTGTGAGCCTCTCTCTCATCTCCGGGGCCGAAGCCGATGGTGGGGATTCCACGCCTAGCCGATTCTACACCGTCGGTGCTGAAACGCCAAACAGACACCTCCGATTCCTTTTTCAACGTTCTCTCCACGGCTTTAATGGCGGCCGTTACTAAGGGATTACCTCTCTCCATGACCCAGCCCCTGAAGAAAGAATCTACCTCTAAGGTCTTCCCTGTATAGGTTGTAAGAGTAAGCTTTTGAACATCTATCTTGGCCTTTGGAAAACGGGATTCGATGGCGTTGAGGAGGGACTCAAGGCTCCTCTCCGGCAGGATCCTACAGTCCAAATCGATGGAGCATTTATCGGGCACGACAGGGCCACCAGGAGAAGCCGAAATGTTTACAGGGGTGAAGGTCTCTCTGCCTAAGAGAGGATGAGACCGAGAGAGATCTGAAGCCTCTAGCTCCCTTAGGAAGCCCGCCATCCCGAGGAGGGCGTTCACCCCTTCTTCAGGCATACTTGCGTGGGCGGTTAAGCCATCAACTGAGACCTCGAGAACCGCCCTCCCCCTCTGTCCTATGCGGACCCCCATATTGGAAGGCTCTCCCAGAACCACCCGATCTACTTCATGTTCGTCGAGGATTCTTCCAAAGGCCACGCCCTCAGCCTCTTCCTCCAAAACCGTGAGGCACACCAGAACTCTTCCCTTTATGTCCTTCCCTTTCAAAGACGCGGCAGCATATACCATCGCCGCCAAGCTCGATTTCATATCCACGGCCCCTCTGCCGATCAGGTGATGACCTTCGACGGCCGCGGCAAAAGGGTTACGGTTCCAATTTTTCTCCTCACCCGGGGGAACCGTATCCATGTGACCACATAGAACGGTAGTCGACTCTCCTCCGAGGTCTATCTCGCCTACAATCGAGCCTAAGAGATCAGTGTATACATGGTCATATCTTAGTTCCTCCATCTCTTCCAGGATCAGCTGAGCCACTTGTCCCTCCTCGCCAGGGAGACTAGGCTTCTGGATCAGCCTCTTGGCAAAGTCTAGGACTGCCTCAGCTCGCTGTTTCATTTAACAAGGCCTTCCCTTAGCTTGAAGGTCGAGTTCTTAAGACCTCTAGATTTGAGGTTCCTTATCGAAGGTCAGACCGATTTGATCCCCATAGTTTTATTAAGCACTTCCACGTTTATGCTTCCTGCCTCATAGGTCGACCCGGTTTTAATGTTGTTAACCGATACCAAAGCCGGTGCAAAGAGGTTTGGATCAATCTTATAGAAGTCGAAGTCTGCGTCTTTCAGTATGTTGTAGAATGGCTTACCGTACTCACGTGCCGTAGATGAGGGGGCCTTAGCCACCAACTCACTCAGCTCCTCGTCGTTCTCGTAATCTACGGACAAATAGGCAGCTCCACCATAGTAGAGAGCGTCGTTTGTCCTTCCCATGGCTTTAGCCGCCTTGGGGTGGACTGGGGCTATGGGGGCGTATCCATACCCATAGAGTATTCTCTTGGGGTCGAAGCCGAGCTCCGTCAGCTTGTGGATACCAGTCTCAACGATTCTGCCGGAGATCTGAACCGATCCGGTCAGGGATGATGAAGGAGCCACAACCACGTATAGGTTCTTAGTCTCAACACCACATTTATCCGACATGTATTCTAGGGCTTCACTAGTCGGTGAGGCATCTGTCTCCAGCACGATGACGGCCTGGTCGGCTTCATCTCTGTACTCGATCTTCTCGTAGAGCTCTTTCGGCCTCAGAGATAGGGCTCGGGCAGGGCCTGACCCCATGGCGAAATATTTTCCTGCCTTGATACGCCACCCTGCGAATTGGGCTCCTAGGGTAGCGATGGCTGGGTAATCGGTCTCCACATGAATCGTCGGAAGGGTTATGTCTCCGTAGCTCATAGAGGCAACAGAGGCATCACCCAGTCCACCCAAACAGATCAGGGTGAGGAGCCTTCCAGCGGCGTAGCCTCCTGGTGCCTGGATTCCGGCGTCTAGTATAGTAGCACCGCTGGGGTGTTTCTCCACCTCTATAGCTAGTTCATCGCTTTCCTCTATGGCTCTCTGAACTAGCTTATAGGCCTTCTTATTCACACTTATAGCCATGCTTTCTCCTCCTAGATCATATATTTCTCACACCAAGACAGATGAGGGTTTTTCTCTATACTTATATAGAGCTTTCCGTTACCGTTCTCGTTGTTGTCCCCTGAGAAGACATAGAAAGGCCCCGGTATCTTCTCCTTTGCTACCTTCACGCTTTTCCTCTTCTCCTCGACGCTGAAGCTCGGCAGTACCGACGGGATATGGCCCAAAACGACCACCCTCCCGCCGATCATCTGGGCCCCAGCCCTTCCTTCACAGTCTCCTTCGACAAGGATCCTACCCTTGCTCATATGCATGCCCGGAAACATACCCGAGTTTCCCTTGATCCTGATAGTTCCTCCCCTCATCCATAAACCGATGTCGGCTCCGGCGTCTCCATGAATTATTATGAGGCCGTCCTTCATGCCCATTCTGCTGCCACGGTAGGGAGATCCTATGAGGTCGCCTGCGTTGCCCTCCACCTCGATGAAGCCATCTGTCATCCTCGATCCAGTCCAGTGCCCCGCGTCACCCTTCACGGCAATTTTTCCACCCTTCATCTTATAGCCCAGATACATCCCTGTGTCTCCCTCCACGGTGACTGAGCCAGAGCTCATCCTGTGCCCTATGTATCGAATCTTGGAGGCGTCTCCGATGACTCTTATGCCCAACTCCTCACTCGTTTCTCCGTCGCCTTCCACTTCGATGATGTCCCGGAGATAAATTCTCTTGTTTCCTTCCCAGATCGTCAATTCCTCGATCTCCTTCTTGGATTTCCCAGCGAAGGAGTCAGGGCTGATCTCGTTTGCCGCCACCGGCAACCTCAGGGTCTCCTTAATGGTTAACACAACCTCCTTCATTTTTCATCCCCCCGCCTCGATGACCATTTTAGCTGGACAGTCCATCAACTCTCCATGGCAGGGACAGGTGATGAAGAAGTTCTCCATCTGAATCGTGTAAAAGTCTGGGAATTTACTCTTAAGATCTGCCAATACGTCTCTCATGAGGTCCTCTTCAACCCTGGCCTCTATCCAGTGAACCCTACCTCTCAAGCTATCGACAACCTCTCCATCCCTGACGACTATTCTCCCATTTTTAACAGTGTAAGCGGCCTTTCTGAAGGCTCTCCTAACCTTTCTGTAGTCCTTTGAGAAATTGACTGCCGTTGGATCGAAGCCGTAAACAGCGACATCGGCGTCAGCGCCTACACCTAAATGGCCCTTATCCTTGAGACCAAGAGACCTGGCGGTTCCAGCCCTTGTAGTTACTACGATCTCAGAGAGGCTGTACTCCCTGTCGATGCTGGGCAAGGTGAGTCTTCTCCTCGCGGCCTTGTTGATCCTCGATAGGGTTCTCTTCCTTGCCTCCTTACTCATGAGCCAAGTTATGACTCTAGGGTAGGCTGTGAAGGGTCCCCCATTAGGGTGATCCGTTGTTAGAAACACACGCCAAGGATCTTCGATCAGGAGGGCCAACTCGAGCCCCACACCCCATTGGACAGCGCTGGCGTAGCTCGTCCTCCTATACCTCATAGGTACTATACCTGAACCTGTCTCAGCCTCCACATCAGAGTTTATCCACTTATTCCCGGTTAGCCGGTAGAGACCATACTGGAAGGGTCCGTCCGCCGTCATGGTTGTAGTGTCAGTGAAGATGACCTGCCCGAGATCGATGGACACATGTCTGTTTTTGTTGACGTATTCGGCGATTGCCGGCGCTCCCGACCCTACATTTATCCAAGAGTTTCCGCTTAAACCATTGAACTGGACATGAGTCATGTGGATGATGGGCTTCTCTCCGTTAGCCAAGTCCCTCACGCAGTCCATGGTCTCTATCGTCGTCAAGTAGTTTCCGGGAGTTCCGATCTTGTTGGCGTGGACGTGGATGGCGTGAGGAAGTTGGAGTTCCTGATTAATACGACAGAGACCTCTCACAATCTCCCTCGGAGTTATCTCGAAGTAGGGGACCTTCTCATCTAGGTGCTCGGTATTCTTTCCAAAGCCCCAGGCTTCTACGCCCCCAGGGTTTACCAGCTTTAACGCGAAACCTTTCGTGGCCAGCAGAGTCCAGGCCGCGTAGGCCTTGCACTCCTCCACCATGCCCTTTTGGAGATACTCCATAACGAACCAGTTGTTTCCGAGGAGAGGGAAGCAGGCTTTATCTAGGAGGGGTATATCCTTGAACTCCTCGTGGGTATGCCTTGTCTTCATCGGCGGTGTCGCGGGCTCAAAGACCGTGGTGTAGCCCATTTTGGCGTAGCGGTAGCCCGTGGTGAAGGTTGAGGGAATCGAATACCCTACTCCGGAACGTGTCACCCCGGTCTTCGGCTCGACATCTTTCTCGTGATCCTCAGGCCTGAGAGCTCTCCCTATATTGACCTTGGAGCCGGCGATATGGCTGTGTAGATCCACACCTCCTGCCATCACCACCATGTTGGAGGCGTCTATCACCTCTGCCTTTGGGCTTACCTTGTCTACAATTTTGCCCTTCCTTATGAGGATGTCCATCTTCTCCCCTTCGATGCCGTTTATGGGGTCGTAAACGTAGCCGTTTGTTATAATGATTTCTTGGGTCATTTATTCACATCCCCTCGCATCATCCCTTTATCTCCCTTACCCTCTTCAAGATCATGCTCAGAACCTCCTCATCTGATTTGACTCCTTCAGGTGGTTCGATAAACTTCTTCGCCACTAAGGGTACCGCATCCATTCTGTAAACGGTCCCTTCTGCCTCGATGCCCAATGCGGCAGAGGGAAGAACCACATCGGAGACCATCGCCGTAGGTGTCATGTGGATGTCTATCGTGATCAAGGGGATCTCGCCTAGATACTTGGCTGTTTCCACTGGAAAGTTCGAGAAGGGGTCGGAGGCGACCACTAACGCCGCGTCACAGTCTCGACGGGACAGTATGTCTACGGTGGTTGTGTCTCCGGGATTGTAGCTTGGATACCCTTGGCTGAAGTCAACAGCGTAGGGATAGCCGGTCTGCCACGTAATGATCTTGTTGGTCCCTGTAACGTTTCCGTGGCCCCGTAAAGGCATGATCAGGAACTTGGTCTTGGAGTTGAGCTCGCTGACCAGGGAGAGGGCGGCCTCGATGTTTCTGTCCTTTCCAGCGCTCATCGTCAGCCCTAGGCCGTAGAAGATAACTCCGAATTGGCAACTGATCATCAGATCCGCCAATTCCTCGATGGTCTCTAGAGGTATGCCTGCCACTTCCTCCTTTTCGATCTCATCCCCCCTCACGGCGGATCTAAGGGCTGAGAGCAACTCATAGTCTTCATTGGGGTTCAAGCGGACGAACTTGTGGACGGTCCTGGTCCTAGAGGTGTCGGTCTCTCTGACGTCGAAGACAACCAACTTCCTCTCTTTCAGACTTTTCCTGAAACGCCCCCTACTCAGGAAGAATCTCGTCATATGTCTTGGATGGGCGTGGACGGGATTACATCCCCAATAGATGATTAAATCAGCTCTGTGCCTGATCAAACCCAGTGTGCCAGTCGACTCCCCAGCATCGTGGATGCCTAGAATCGTGGGACCATGGCAGACTGTGGAGGTGTTGTCGATAACCCCTCCGACGGTCTCGGCTAGCTCTATCCCTAGGGAGGTGGCCTCGTTGGAGGTTGAGCTCCACCCATAGAGGATTGGATATCTGGATTCAGCGAGAATTGATGCTGCCCTGTCCACGGCTTCCTCAAAAGTGGTCTCTTTTAGAGTGCCGTTACTCCTGACCAAGGGTGAGAGAAGACGTTCTTTGTTGTAGTTGAGGTATTTGGCTTTTGATATGGTGCAGGCCTTTTTGAGACCTGTTATCTTGTTGTCTTGGACAGTGATCTCGATATCGTCACAACAGCATCCGCAGTAGGTGCAGACGATGTTAGAATAGGTGGTTTCTCTCATGGCTAACCATCTCCCGTGATTCGCTTCACTAATTCCTCGAGGCCCAGAACCCTCTCTGCTGGCGCCGGTGAGACCTCGGCGTCCAGACCCTTGAAGCTGGGCATCCCTGTCCCTTGAGTCTTCACATCAGAGATGATGTAGTTGGCCCATGGCCCATAGGGGATAAAAGCCGTGCCCGTCACGGATTCCTGCCTAGTCTTCTGAGCCTTCAGGATGACGCTCCTATCAGCTATCGCCACTCTGATGTTCTCTCCATCCGAGATCCCGATTCTCTTCATGTCTTCGGGGTGGAGCATGCAGACCGCAACGCCCTGGAGAAACTCATCGGAGAATTTACCTTGCCACTTGGTCTTGCCCTGATCTAGACTTCTCCCGGTCAGAAGTTTGATCCTTATGGATGGCATTCGTGAAACCTCACAATTGCTTAAGGCGTCGACAATTTAAATGCTCAACAAAAGACTCATAGTCATTCCCTACTTTGGACAGGGTTCTCCAAACTGTGGATTATTTATACGAATCCTTGTGGATATATTCCATACCGTCGACTAACCGCAGGGATCAGACTTGTTTGAGGAGGGCTTAAAAAAAGAATCAATATTGGAAGAGTTAAAGAGGAGACTCGGAGCAGATCTCAGCTACGATTCAGGGGTCATCCTAGGCTCAATGTGCACCAAACCCCATCCTCTGGCGAATAGAGTATTTATAGACCACATGGAGAAGAACCTCTTCGACCCAGGGCTGTACCCAGAGACCCAGAAACTTGAGATAGAGGTAGTAAAGATGATGGGAAGCCTCCTCTCAAATCCCTGCGCATCTGGACACATCGTCTCCGGCGGGACTGAGGGCAACCTCACCGCCCTCTGGGCAGCTAGAGACCTGTCCGGTAAAAGTGAGGTGATTATACCTGCTTCAGCACATATCTCACTGCGGCGAGCTTCTCATCTCTTGGGTTTAAAATCCATAACAGTTAGGCTCAACGAAAGCTTTCAGGTCGACACAAGAGAGGTTGAGAAGAGGGTGAATTCTAACACTGCAGCTATCGTTGGAACCGCGGGTACAACCGAGCTGGGCGTAGTGGATCCAATAAAGGAACTTTCACATATAGCTGTCGATCACAGCGTATACCTTCACATCGACGCGGCCTTCGGTGGTTTTGTTCTTCCCTTTCTATCAGAGTTGGGATTCGAAGCCCCAATGTTCGACTTCAGGCTTCCAGGAGTACGTTCCATCGTCGTTGACCCTCATAAGATGGGGCTTGCCCCCATCCCTGCTGGAGGCATATTGTTTAGAAACTCCACTTTGGTTGAAACCATCAGCGAG
>JABAOH010162780.1_pt1 | contig 18796 bp, 18 predicted proteins | sample 7062181 | NCBI WGS metagenome assembly JABAOH01 (sample SAMN14538630, study PRJNA623070) | marine sediment metagenome | biome: marine biome [ENVO:00000428]; feature: marine pelagic biome [ENVO:01000023]; material: deep marine sediment [ENVO:00002113]; isolation source: pool of 5 deep marine... | reverse complement strand
TCCCAAGCGTCCCGCCGGCGGCCAGAGTGCCTGTAGCCAATTGTCCAGAGTACCCGTGCCGGCGTAGTTCCGGTAGAGCAACCTGGCTCATTGTAGCAGCCGTGGCCAAGGAAGAACCACAAATCGAACCGAAACCAGCGCAAGCGCCAATAGCGGCCATAGCAACGCCGCCTCTTTTGTGCCCTACCCATTTTTCGGCTGAGTTAAATAGTGCCTGCGACATTCCGCCCAAAGTTGCAAACTGGCCCATAAGCAAGAACAGCGGTACAATAGACAGCGAATAGCTCGAAAACGTTGAGTAAGTCTCATTTTTCATTTTCGACAAGATGGGCAACCAACTGTCAGTGACTAGGTACGAGCCGAGCACTCCGGCAACCAACATCGACAGACCGATGGGAATGCGGAGAAAGATTAGGACAAGAAGGGCTGGAAACGACCAAATTCCTATTTCAAGAACACTCAATGGACCGCTCCTGAGCCAGAAATGATAGTTGTTTTGGTAGAAACTTCTACGGCTCTTACGAATATAAGGTATGCCGCAGTGACACACGCAAGAACCAAAACAGTGAAACAAGCCAAGTAGGGCCACCAAACAGGCATCTCTAGGATAAAAGTTGTATCGCCATATTCGTACTTATTTGCCATTCCGTCCCACAGTTTCCAAGTCATCACAATTAGTGCCAAAGCCATCAGCGTTTCAGAGATCAAATTGATCCAACGATTTACATTAATGGAAAGCATATTCGTAAACAGATCGACGGTCGCATGCCCTCTCTGCATTTGGCACCAAGGAAGAAACGCACATACAGCTATTGCTACACCGGCCTCCACCAATTCAAAGTCACCTTTGATTGGACCTAGGCCTAGGCCAATCATTGCCCGACCCGCAATAGAAGCACATGTCAAAATGGTGATGCCAATCAATACAACACCACCAAATATTGCCGCAGCTTTTGATAGCTGCTCAAAGAACCTATATGTCGCCAATTCTGGCCCTCCCAACAGGAATTTTATTTTTAGCGCCGCGCTCAATGCATGGAACCGTTTCATTCATCGCTTCAAGGGCCAGGCACTTCGACGCACCTGACCCCTAGATATTTTTTTCGCGCTTTATTTTTGCTCAGCAGAATACTTCGCTATGAGCTTTTCTGCCTCTTCAATCAAAGCGGAGCCGTCAAAACCACGCTCGTCCATGTCAGCAGCCCATTTGTCGTAGACAGGTTGCGCAGCATCTCTCCAGTTCTTGGACTGGTCTTCATCCAGAACGACGATACTGTTTCCCATCTCGCGGGCAATTTCTCGGCTCGGGGTCGCATACGCTTCTTGAGTAACCCCAGCCCAAGCAGAGAACTCAAAGCCCGAATTGTTGTCGATCACCTTTTTCAAGTCATCGGGGAGACTTGCGTAAGTGTCATTATTCATAGCAAACACAAACGTGGCAGTGTAGAGCGCGTTTCCTGTGAACTCCGTGTGATTGTGAACAAGTTCAGGAACTTTCAAGCTTAGAACTACCTCCCAAGGTAGAGTTGCCGCATCAATCACACCCTTCGACAAAGACTCCGGAACTACCGGAACCGGCATTCCGACCGGCGTCGCCCCCAGCTCTTCAAGCAGCATGTTTACCGTGCGAGACGCACCGCGAATCTTCATTCCCCTCAGATCCTCGAGATTCTTGATGGGTTTAGATGAGTGGAAGGATCCTGGCCCATGGGTCCAAACGCCAAGGACATGCATATCCTTGAACTCTTCGTCCTTCATTTCATTTTCGAACATCTCGTAGAAAGCACGAGATCCAACTTCAGCGTTTGGGAGAATAAAGGGCAGTTCAAAAACTTCGGTACGCGGGAAACGACCAGGGGTATAGCCAATTACCGTCCAAATAATATCGACAACGCCATCTGTGACTTGCTCGATCAATTCAGGGGGCCTGCCTCCGAGTTGCATAGAAGGATACCGTTCGATTTTGATACGGCCGCCGGAATCGCGCTCCACATTGTCGGCCCATACGTCCAAAACGTTCTTGGGCACGTGAGCTTGGGCAGGCAAAAACTGATGTAGTTTCAGTGTATACTCTTGTGCCGTCGCGACGGTGCCGACTGACAACGTCCCAACTAGTCCCACAAAAGCTGCGAATACAGCTTTCTTAAGCGAAATTTTCTTCATGCGTCCTCCACAGTTTTTTCGCAGCAAGTACCCAGTCCTTTATTTGGGCAGCTTTAGCCTCCTTCAAACGTTCGATAATCGAACGCCGTTCTATTAGCGAACCTTATTGGCTGAAGTCCTGCTTGTCAACGCTCCGCGTGGGGCAAGAGCGGGCCTTAATGAAAACCGAGTTCAAGTGTGGTTGCATTGCCGAGGGTTCTAACAGTCGTCGATACTCACTCATGCTTCTGGCCGGCGCTGGATCCTCGCTCCTGCTAATGGGGCGGGAATGTTGTGAAGACACTGATAGGGTATGCAGCCGGACTGGTTATCCAAAGGCGACTAGGGTCGATAACGGCACAGAATTCTCCTCACCGGACCTCGATTTTTGGGCCTACGAAATTGGACTTCTCACGTCCCGGCAGACCAACGGTCACAGGCGTCATCGAAGCGTTCAACTGCAAGCTCAGGTCCGAATGCTTAAACGTCCTCTGGTTCAGGAGCCTTGCGGATGCAGGTAAAAAGCTAGAGAATTGGCGTAGACACTACAGCAACGATAGACCGCATTGCGAAATCGGATACAATGCTCCGAACGCTCTACACTTTCCCGGGTGACGCAACCAGTCCGCCGTCGTGAACAATTCCCTAAAACTCCAGCATCGGGTGGTTCAAAGTTGGCAGGAAGCGCAACAAAGGCGATCAGCCAATTTGTGCAACCGAACCGTGCCCATGAAAAAATAGAGGTCAGCCCCGACCGGTAATCAATGGGTTTCTTGCTTTAGCCCCGCCTTCGGAATAGTGGTTTGACCACACCAAAACAGCAGGTAGACAATTTTCAATGACAGATGGCGCAAACTCTAAGAAGCCTGCACCTTCGAAAGCTCGCGCCCCGGAAGGCATGGCAGGCTTGGCCAAGGGCTTAGCAATTATCGAGGCTTTCGGGTCGAATCACGAGCACCTCACAGTCGCCAGTGCAGCAGAGTTGGCGGGTCTTTCACGGGCGAGCGCTCGGCGCTGTCTGCTCACACTCGCTGATTCTGGATACCTCTTTCGACAGGGGTCCAAATATAGACCAACTCCAAGGATGCTTCGCCTCGGCGCAGCCTACTATGAGTCAGCCTCATTGCCTCAATTGGCGGAGGCACATCTTGAGGCTGCTCGGGACGAATTGAACGAATCAATTTCGCTAGCAATTTTCGAGGAAGGTTACGCGGTATTTGTCGCTCGTGCTGAAGCTGAAAGAATAGTTTCCAGCCTCGCCAAATTAGGTGGACGTCTGCCAGCATACGCTTCCGCCACAGGGCGCGTCCTCTTAGCGGCACAGTCAAATGAAATTCTAACCAAATACTTGAACAAAAATAAGCTCCAAAAGCTTACGCCAGTAACAATAACTAATAAAGATCAGCTTTCCGAGAGAATCAAAAAGGTCAAGAACGTTGGCTTCGAAATCACCGTCAATGAACTTGAAGAGGGAATGGTCTCTATGGCTGTACCAGTTCTAGACAACCAAGGAAACGTAGTCGCAGCTATGAGCATGAGCGCCTCCAGCGCGAGGATCAGCACGCAAAAGTTACAGGAAGAGTACCTACCAACTCTGCAAATGCACGCCAGTAGACTTTCTCAGTCACTCTAACAGGAAACTAAGCAACTCTTTACAAGAACCGAGATGCCCCTAGTTTTCTATACACCTGCTTAGTTCAGTTCTGCTGCTTGATGTCGAAATCAATGGGCGGCAGTATTCCGTTGCTCGTGTGCGTTCGTTTTAGTTCATGAAATACTTGATGTTGTCTAACATGTAACGACTTGCTTCATCGCGTGTTTGATATACTCGTCGCCTGATCCGCTCTCGTCTCAAAGATTGGAAAAAACTCTCGACCACTATGTTGTAATAGCTGTTTCCAGGTCGGCTCATGCGCGGGTCTAGGCTGCGCTGGTACAAGAACGTCTGTCACTTCCGGCTTGTGAATTGCGGGCCTTGCTCCGAGCCTACCGAGGCTTCACCGTTTGGCTTACACCGCTATACGGCCATCAATAGAGCCTGCAGAGCCAGTTCAGTGTTCTTTCACACACAACAGGCGTCCCAGCGAACCACACGGCGTGAGAACAGGTCATTGACGACGCACATGTACAGCAAGCCTTCATAAGTCATGATCTAGGTAATATCGGTAACCCAAAGCTAATCGGGTTGAGGTGCGTACCGCCACCCAAACGTCGCGAGGTCTCAATTCCCGAATACCCGCACTGTAATCTGATGCATCGCATCCCGCTTAAACTTGTGCTGAAACTTTTGGTCCCCATGTCGCCTACCTTGCCTTAAAATTTGGCTGCGAAGCCTCTAATAATCTAAAGGCTCCTCAATTCGTCCTTTCAAATCGTGAACCTTTTCAGGCAATACACCTTAACAACTCTTACTAATGTTCCTAAATTACGGGAACACCTGTGCCTGTCATAGACGAAATAGGGTATTTTCGCTCTACGCTCGCTCTGTCGGAACGTCTCGCGATCCAGGCAGATAGAACTCCGTAATCCCCCGCCTCCCCTCGACCCGCCCGAGCTGGACGATTACATCGATGGACTTCCGGATATATTCCCGCACCTCGGCAAAGGTCAGCGGCGTCCCAGCCTGCAGCACCATGATCGCCAACCGGTCGATGGCGAGCTCTGCGGTTTCCGCGTGGATGGTGGAAACCGATCCGCCATGGCCCGTGTTGATCGCTTCGAGATAGGTCAGGGCCTCGGCGCCGCGCAGCTCGCCAACGATGATGCGGTCGGGGCGCATGCGGAGGGAGGCTTGAAGGAGGGCGTTGGCGCTGCGTTGCGACCCGGCACCGCGGTCGGCCAGGAGGGCGACGGTGTTGGGTTGGCCGGGGAAGAGCTCGAAGGCGTCCTCGATGGTGATCAGCCGCTCGTGCTCGCTCACATGGGTCAGGAGGTGCCGAGCAAAGGTTGTCTTGCCGGTCGAGGTGCCGCCGCTGATCAGGACGTTGAGCCGTGCCTCGACCAGGGTCTGTAGGGCAGCCTCGAGGTTCTCTTCGGCAAGACTGGCAATGTTCTTCATCTTCTCGGCGCGGAGCGCGTCGAGCGAGACGGCTTTGCCGAAGAGATAGGTGGGCGCGTAGTCCCGGACGTTGCCCGCGGCGAAGAGACGGATGGTGATCGAGGCCCCGCGATCGATGGCGGGCGGCACGGCGACCTGGACCCGGAGGGGCCGGCCTGCATATTCCACCTTGCCGGACACGAGCGGGTTCTTTTCAGAGACGCGGGCCTTGGCGTCGCCGACGATGGTCTGGGCCATGTTGAGGGCTGTGGTGCGATCCACGGTCTGACCTTCGTGGCGCATGGTGGCGTCCCCCGCGACCTCGATCCAGACCTTGCCGTCCGGATTGATCGCGATCTCGACCACGTCATCGCGTCTCAGAAGGTCGCGGAACGGGTCGAGATAACGCTCGAGGTATGAGGCTGGTGACTCCTGATCCATCAGTAGATCACCACATCCCGGTCGACGAGCACGGTGACCGAGGCGCCCTGATCGACATAGATCGTCGGTGCGATCGAGACCTGGTCGGCGATGACAGAACCGACCGCGTCCTGCAGGTCGCTGCCGACATCGCCCAGGACTATGCTTGTGGTTTCATTGTTGGCACTCTCGGCCGCGACGGCTGGCGCCGCCCCGATTACGGAAATCAGGGCCGCGCCGCCGAAGCGCTCGGCGAACTTGGTGTCGACGAGACCGGTGAGGCCCGAGCGGCCGAGCTGGTCCCCGCCGACGGCGGCGATTTCCATCGAGGTTCCGTCCGGGGTGAGGACGCGGGTCCAGAGGATCAGGATGCGCTTCTGATGCATCTCGATCCCGGAGCGATATTGGCCAAAAAGGCGGGAACCCCGGGGGATCAGGATCCGATCCCCGGAAAACGCCGGGACCGGTTCGGAAACGACCGCCACGACGGAGCCGGGCAGGTCGCTGTTGATGGCGGTTTGGAGCGCCGCCTGGATGACGGACCCTTGGGTCAGGGTGCGCTCGGGATGGGTGAGGCGGGCGGCCTCTTGCACCTCGAGCGGGCGCGGGGCCTGCAGGAACTGCTCGTTGCCCGAGAGCACCGGCCCCTCGGTGCCAACAGCAGCAGGATCGGCCACCGCCGCACCGCTTGCACCGCCACGCGGACCATCGGCATAGACCACGGCGGGGGATTTGATCTGCGCGGTCAAAAGCTCCTCGGCGACCCGCTCGGCCTCGCGCTGGCGCTGTTCCTCTTCCTGCCGGCGGCGTTCCTCGAGCAGGCGCTGGTCAGCGATCAGCCCTTCGCGGTCGAGCTCTGCCTCGAGCCCCTCGCGCTGCGCCCGTTCGGCATCGAGCATGGCTTGCAACCCGGCGATACGGGACTCGGTCTGGCGCTGCAGGTTGGCCAGCTCGGCTTCTTTCTCTGCCAGCATGGATTCGAGTGCTGCCTTCTGCTCGTCGAAGGCCTCGCGCAGGTCCGCGACGGCGGATTGGATTTCGGAATTGCGCGCGGCCTGGCTGGCGGCGAGGGCCTCGCGCAGTTTGGCGATCTCGGCCAGCACCTCGGCGCTTGCCTCCGGGGCAGGGGCAGCGGGCACATCAAGCGCTTCCTCGACGGCGATCAGCGCGTCATTGACCCGTTGTTCGGCCTCGTCGGGTGGAAACTCCAACCGCCCGCCCGTGCCGGGGCGGCGGTCCTGGAAGGTTTCGACATCAGAAGTCTCAAGCGCGCTGTCACTTGTCTGCAATCCAGTCGCCAGGAAATACGCGACCCCGGCCCCGCCAAGGGCGAGGGCGGCGGCGAGCGCGCCGACCCCGAGGCTGTTGCCGCGGCGTTTGGATTTGCCGCGCTGGCTGAATTGATCGAGGCGGTCCTGCAGGTCGGGAGGGGTTTGATCGGCCATGGTCAGTTGCTCACGTAGATGGCGCTTTCGTCGCGCCAGGCGCAAATCGCCTCGTCGCCGATGCGCAGCGTCCAGTAGGTGTTCACCCCGAGCACCCGGACGGTGTTGCCTTGTTGGGTCCAGTTCACCGTGCGCTCGCGGCCCTGGTCATCGGCCTTGAAGAGGGCGGGCTGGCGACCGTTCTCCGGGAAGAGGAAATATGTGTAGCGCCCGTCGTCGTAGATATGGCTGGGGCGGAAGTCGCCCTCGCCTGAGACGCGGTAGTTATAGTTGCGCGGGGCCTCAAATCCCTTGGGCTGGCTGGAACCCGCCGCGCGGCGCTCCTCATCGGGGTAGCGGAAGCGCACCTCGAAGAACATGCCGGTGCGGTTCGGGATCGAGCCTTCGCGCAGGTGGAAGGAATAGGTGCGCCGGTTGGTGATCACCGTCATGTTCGTGGAGGCATTGGCCACATGCGGTTTGATCGTCAGCACGTTGCCGAGTTCGGGGATCGGATCGACCTGGAAGCTCTCGGTGTCGCCGACAATCACCGCTTCAAAGCGCTCCCCCGCCCCGAAATGAATCGTCGTCGAATGCCTGAGATCGGTTTCGATCCGGTAGACCTGGTTTTCATTGTAGACGGCAGTGCGGATGCGGATATCGAGTGGGCCGCCTTGTGGCGTGGCTTCGGCGGATGCGGCAACAGGAAGGGCAAGCGCCAGAAGGAGCGCGGGCAGGGATTTCATCTTGGTCAGTTCTCCAGGGTCTCGGCGTCGACGCGGTAGGAGGTCACCACGAAGCCCAAGGGGTTGGCCCAGACGTCCTGAAGGCGCTGGCGGGTTTCAGGTTGGAAGTCATAACCAACGGTAGCGACATAGGATCGGGTGACGGTGCGGGTGTCGCGGGGACGGCGCAGCGTGCGGGTGAAGCGGACCTGGGCCACGCCGCGCTCGATCTGATTGACCGATTTGATCACCACCTCGATCTTGGCTTCGCGGCCATAGACGGTGATCGGGTAATCCTCGTTGGTCGAAGACCAGAGATCGCGCAGCGTGCGGGCGGCATCGCCATCCGAACGATCGAGCACCGAGTTGATGCGTTGCTCTCCATCGGTCAGGTCATAGGTCTCTCGATCATCGACATAGGCCACGAGATTGGCCTGGATGATGGCATCGCTCTCGGAAAGGGTCAGCGCCTGTACGGCGGCAACCCGGTCCATCTCGCCGGTTTCCTTGTCGACCACGACCACGAAGGTCTCGGTCGATTTGAGCGGAAAGAGGCTCGCGCCCGCGACCATGCCGGCGACGCCAACCAGGACGCCTGCAGCTGCGACGAACCAGGCGAAACGCTCGCGCCGCCGAGGCCCGTAGATGAAATCCGCCTCAAACGCGTCGCGGTCAGGCGCGGAGGAACTGGCTACAGTCTTCTTCAAAGTCGTCGTCTTTCAAATCAGGGTTTGCGGAAAGCCTTGGCGGCGGAGAGGAGCGCGCCGGGGCTTTGCCGGATCAACTCGCCGGTTTTCACCACGCCCGCATTGGCCATCTGGTTCAGCTCGTGCGGAGACTTGCCGGTGACGAGGCGCGAGGCGGCACCCGTGCCGTATTCCCGCGTGTTCACGAAGCCCTGACGCGCGAGGCCGGTCAGGCCCACGGCATTGGAGGCAATGCCAACGACGCCGGTCAGGTTGGAGGCGATGTAGGGGACCGAGGCCATGATCCCGGCGCTGAGGATCAGGATCACGAGGAAGGGCAGGATGAGGCTGACGGTCTCGACATCGCCCGGATCGGCGGAGGCGTCCCCTATGGCCTCGGCGATGGCGACGATGATGCCCGCCGCGCCTGCGGCGGCGACCGGCATGAGCGCATAGCCGATGGTGGCGCGGGTCCAGGCCTCGAAAAGGGATTGGGTCGGCTTGAAGAGCGAGGTCACGATCATGAAGGGGGCGATGACGATCATCAGCGCGAAGACGATGCGGGCGAAGGCGATGATCCCGGCGGTGACGGCGGCGAAGACCGCCGAGAGGACAAAGAAGATCGCGCCCAGGACCGCGCCAAAGACCCAGCCTGCGCGGTCGCCGATCGTGTCGCCATAGGCGGTGATGCGGGCGACCATGTTGTCGAGGCTTTCATAGACCCCGGCCTCGTCGCCCGAGCCGGTGAGCGCCAGGATCGAGGCGCCGACGGAGTCGGGCACCTGCGTGACGATGTCATAGATGACGCTGAAATTATCCCAACTCTGCGCGAAGATCCCCACAAGTGCGACCTTCATGCCGAAGGCAAACCCGGTGCCGAAGGGCAGGGGGCGGAGTTGCATGACCGCGTTGATCCCGAGGAGCACGACGAGGAGCGCGGCCCCGGCGGAGATCACGTCGCCGACAACGCCTGCCGAAGAGACAAAGCCGTCCTGTGCCACGGTATCCACCGCGGCGTCGACCTGGCTCAGGATGTCGCGAATAACGCCCATCTACTCTACGCAGGCCTCCACAACTTGCGCCTCGAGCGCGTCCGCCTTGGCGTAGAGCTCGAGCACCTTGAAGGGCAGACGCGGGTTGTCCGAGGTCTGGAACCGGGGCAGGGCCGTGAGCGCCTGATCCCAGCTGAACTGGTCCAGCAGGCAGGTGCAGGCTTCCGAAGTGAGCGCTTCTTCGNNGCGGATTGTCCGAGGTCTGGAACCGGGGCAGGGCGTCCAAGCGCCTGATCCCAGGTGAACTGATCCAGCAGACAGGTGCAGGTTTCCGAGGCGAGCGCCTCTTCGGCGATCAGGATGCGCAGGATCGCGCGGTAGCCGTTGCGCAGATAGGCGGTCTCGGCCAGATCGGCGGGGGGTTTCGGAGCACGACATTCGTCGGCTTCGTCCCGCGCGATGGCCATCGAATTGAAGGGCGTGTCGCCGGAAGGGTTCGTGCTCGGGGTTTGGGCCAACGCAACACTGGGCAGGGCACTCACGACAAGTGCGGCGAGACCAAGCGTCCGAATTGGTGCCAAGCTGTGGGTCATGGTTTGCCTCATGGATCCACCGCCATCGACCGGAACTTGCGCTCATCCGCGAGGGTCGCTGCATCGACGACGCCAAGCTGGCCGGCGCTGACGCCTTGCGCCGCTTCAAGCCGCCAGATCTGGGTCAGGATGATGCCAAGTTCAGCGGTGACGCGGGTGTTGAGATCGACCGCAGCTTTCAGCCCGTCCTGATCGTCGATGAGCCCGACCATGGTCTCGAGCCGCTCGAGGCTCTGTCCAGCTTCTTCATGGCTTTCTTGCGCGGCGACCGACAACATGGCGCTGGCCCCGGCCGAGGTGGCGATGCGGTTGTCGGCGGGCTGATCCGATCCCGAAAGCGTACTGAGGCGCTCCGAGGTGAAGCCACTGTCCGAAAGAACCCGCTCGACCGAGGCGGAGAGTTCTGCGCCGGGATTGAAGCCGCTGAGAAAATCGCCGCTGGCCAGAGATTGTGCGGTATTGAGGGGCGCGATCAGCTTGCCGCGCAGCGCGCGGAATTCTTCGACCGTCGCGAAAAGTTCACCGAGCCCGCTGCCCTCAATAAGAGAAGTCAGTTGCGCCTCGAGGTTTGTGAGCTGCGACAGTTGGGTTTCCAGTTCCAGCCGCATGGTCGCGAGCTGCTGCATCTGGACATTCAGGTCCTCGGCCATGTGCTCGAGCTGGGCCACGAGTTGACCAAGCTGCGAGCCATCAAAGGTTGGTACGCCCTGGGAAGCAGCGGGCGAGGCGAGCGCAAGTGTAGTGACCGCTGCGGCGGTCAGGAGAAGGTGTCTCATTCGGGAACTCCCATCTGCATGAAGTCGCGCTCGGCCAGCCGGTCGGCCACGAGGTGCTGCGNNGTTGAGCTCCCAGGCCGCCTTGGCATTGGGTTGCTCATCGATCTGCAGGATGATGGCGCGCAGGCGATTGATCACCTGTTCGGTCGTCGCCGAACTATCAGCCGCGTAATAGATGCCCGCCTCGGAGATGCTGGCATATTCGGCGAGCGCAAAGTCTGAAGGTGAGAGCGTGCCAAGCGCATCGGCACCGCCCACCACGGCGAGGTATTCGTTGTAGAACTTCGAGATATTGCGCACGTAACCTTGGGTCTCGGCAAAGGGCGGCACGCCACCATATTCAATGACCCGACCGGGGCCTGCGTTATAAGCCGCAAGTGCATGGGGGATGTTGCCGAAGCGGTTGAGCTGCGTGGTGATGTAACGCGCGCCGCCGCGGAGGTTGTCTTTCACGTCATAGCGGTCGACGCCGAGATCGGAGGCGGTGCCAGGCATGAGTTGGGTCAGGCCATAGGCTCCGACCGGGCTTTCAGCGGCAACGTTGAAGCGGCTCTCCTGCTTGATCAGGGCCTGGAAGAGGCAGCGCCACTGGGTGGCCGAGAGACCGGCGCGGGCCACACCGGGGGCGCCTGCAAACTCGCCCGCGACCTCGACGATCATCATTTCGACCGTCTCTCGTCCCTCGCCGAAAAGGCGGCTCACCATCGGGCTTGGATCGGTATTGGGATAGACCGCCGCCACCCCGAAATCCGCATTGCCTTCGAGCGCGCGGATATCGAAGCCGGGACCAGTGATCGCCGCAGTCATCTCCTCGAGGACGCGCAACTGGTCGGCCTGGACATCGGCGAGCGTCGTCTCCGTGCGATCCTTGTCCTGCTGGACACCCAGATCCTCGGCCAGTGCCGTCACCCGTGCGATGGCGCGCCCGATCGCGGAATTGTCCTGCGTCGGCACGCCCTGGGCGAGCGCGGGCAGGGCACCGAGGACGAGGCAGAGTCCGGTGGATATGATCGCGGCGCGGCTCATTCCGGACGGGGCAGGGGTTCGAAGGTACAGTCGGGCTTGGCTGTCTCCTGAACCGGTGCGCCCATGGTCGAGAAGGAAAGTGCGGACCGGGTCACCTGCGGCTCGCCCTTGCGTCCGAAGCATGGCGAGGTTTTCTCAGTGTATTTTTCGCAAGCCGACAGAAGGCTTGCGGCGGCGCAAAGCGCGAGAAGGGGTTGCGAACTCATATCACATGTCTCCAGAAATCGGGATTGGCGCGCCAATCGGCGGGCACGCGGGCTTCGCCGGTGGCGCCGCCGCCAAGGATGGGCAGCAACTCTCCGAGCGCAGAGAGATCGGCATCGACGAAGACGCTGTCGCCCGCCGAGCGAACGAGCGCGATGCGCTGGCCGATGGTGGGCTGCACGAGAAGGGCCGCCTCCTTGGCGTTGACGCGGAGGAAGTCGTAGTCGGAGACAGTGGCACGATCGTTCGGGAAGAGGATCTGGGTCGGGACTGTTTCGACGATGGTCTTGCCAACGCGGCTGTCGCGCAGCTGGCTTGGATATTGCGTCATCATGATCACGACGCAGTTCATCTTCCGAAGCGTGACCAGCCAGTTTTCCAGCCGCGCCCCGAAATACGGGTCGTCCAAGAGCTTCCAGGCTTCGTCGAGCACGATGATGGTGGGACGGCGATCCTCGACCACACGTTCGATCTGGCGGAAGATGTAGGAGAGCACCGCCATTCGCTCGGTGGTCATGTCGAGGATCTCGGTCATATCAAACCCGACGATGTCGCCCGTGAGCTTGAGGCCCGCACCGCGCTCGGGTTCGTCAAACACCCAGCCATAGCGCCCACCCGGCGCCCATTCGGCGACGCGAGATTGCAGCTCGCCATCGTCATCGAGCGACTGGAACAGGGTCTCGAAACTGGCGAAGCGCTGCAGGCCTGCCCCCGCATCGGCGTTCTGGCCGACCGCGCTTTGGATGTGGCGGGATTGCTCGCCCGAGAGCGTGCCATTCCGTGTGAGCAGGGTCGCGAGCCAGTCCGAGAGCCAGGCGCGGCCGCGCTCGTCGGTCTCGGTGGCAAGCGGGTTGAGGCCCGTGGGTACGCCAGCCCGGATTTCGTTATAGCGCCCGCCAAGGGCGCGGACCGCCATTTCGAGGCCGCGGTCCTTGTCGAAGAAGAAAAGCCGCGCGCCGACCCGTTGCGCTTGGGCTGCGAGGAAAGCGGTGGTCAGTGTCTTGCCGGTGCCGGTGCGCCCCAGAACGAGCGTATGGCCGACCGTGGGTTCCTTGCTTGGGGCTCCCGCCTCGTGGAAGTTGAAGCGATAGCCAGAAGTGCCGACCGTGGGCAGGACCGTGATGGTTTGACCCCATGGCGACTGGTCCGGGCTGCGCCCCTCGACGCTGCCATGCAGGGCCGCGAAGTCAGCGAAATTAATCGAGGAGATTGGTGTCTTGCGGGCGCGGTAGCCGAAGTTGCCGGGCGACTGCGCGAAATACGTCGCCTTCAGCGCCATGTTTTCGCGGACGATCACCGACATGATTTCCTGGCCCACGCGTTTGATCTGGGCGGCGGCCCGTTCGAGCGTGTCGCGGTCGGGCGCATAGACCGCGATGGAGAGGTGGTGGTCGCCAAAGGCGATGCGTCCTGCCTCCTGATCATCGGCGGCTTGTCCCAGCTGTTCGCGCAGGGAGACGGCGGCATCGTCTGAGGCGTGCATCTGACGAATGATCCGCTGGATGCGTTCGGCCATGATGTTGTTCGGGATCGGGCTGAAGGAGTTCGTGAGCACGATGTCGAGGGGCAGGTCGAGCGCGTCGAGCAGCGTGACGTCGGTCAGTGCGGGATAGGTCTTCATTGAGAAGAGCGCGCCGTATTTGACCCGCCCAGTCACTGCATCGGTCAGGGTGGCCACGTCGCCATCAAAGGTCGCGCGGCAATTGCTCAGGGTGTGCGAGAGGGGCAAGGCACTTTGCCCGAAGGCGATGGGGGAGAAGCTGCCGGCGTTCAGCGTATTGAGATAGCCCAGCCATTCGCCGCCAGCTTTCGTGAGTCTGACCGGATTGGCCGACGCAAGCGCCACCTCGAAGAAGCCCATGACCTCGTTCAACTCCTGCATCCGTGTCGCGCGGTCCTTGACCCAGGCCTTGCGGGCCAGTGCCCGAAGGAGCGGAATGCGCGCGGAGATGTCCGGGCGCCGGATGACGCTGAGATAGAGCTGACGCTTGGCCGGGCGGAGGTCTTTGATATGGGCTTGCCAGCGCGCGTCGATCGCGGCTGCGAAGCTGTCTCCCTCGATGGGGCGCATCCCGAGATCCTGCGGCACGGTGATGCGGTGGATGTAGAAGCCGAAGGCATTGCCGGTTTGGGCGACGATGGCCGCGACCGCGCGTTTGAGCGCATCGAGCCGGGCGTCTTCACTGGTCATCGGGTTCAGACCATCAAGGCGCAGGGTCGCCATGAGATCGCCCTCGCGCAGCACCATGACATCGTCATCGGCGAGGGCAAAATAGGGCAGGTGCTCGGCGAGATAATTCTCCCGCGCGAACTCCCTGCCACCCGCTTTACGAAGCGCAGCTCCGTGAGTGGAAAGTGTGCCCGCATCAAGCGCCAAAGCTGTCCCCTCCGTGCAACTGACGGTTCTTCGTCGGGCGCACCGCGCCATAGGAGATGCGCAGCACCTCGAAGAAATGCGGCTCGCGATCTGCGACGAACCAGAGGATCGGATAGGCGACAAGGCCGATCAGGAAGAAGACCATCGACTTGGTCCAGATGAACGGCAGAACGATGCCCATGCCCAATACGACCAAGTATCCGACGGGGAGACCGAGGTACTTTGGCGGCCGCGCTAGACCGAGGAATACAGGGGATCGCTCTGCCATCATACTACCTCAATACTCGGGATGCGAAAACGAGGTAGGCATTAGGAAAATCCCGCCACGATTGTACCCGCGGAAAAGATTAAAACAATCCCGATAATTACGGATGCGAACCAGCCCCAGTTTAGCCGTCCCATCATGCACATGAAACCGGTGCCGATGACCGCAAGCGTGGCGACCGCGATCCCGATTGGGCCTGTCAGCGCGGCCTCGACGGTTTCCAGCATGGTCTGGATCGGCGACAAGTCTTGCGCGAAGGCAGGGCTTGCGAAAGCCGCTAGGGTTGTGGCGACGGGCAAAAGGCGGCTGAGGCGATGTCGAAGCATGCGAAGTTCCCTTGTTTTACTGAAGATCGATGAGGACCGGCGCGCGCGCCGGTGCGCGGTCTGCGGCAAGAATGTCGGCAGTAAAAACCGGCGTACCCGCCAGCCGGGTCCGGATCCGGTGGATGCGCGCGATGTAGTCGCGGGTCTCGGGGAAAGGCGGGACAGCGGAATATTCGACCACATGGTGCGGCCCAGCATTATAGGCTGCCAGCGCCAGATTGATGTCCTTGAACGTGGCGAGCTGTGCGAGCAGGTAGCGCGCCGCGCCATCGAGGTTCTGGGCGGGGTCGCGCGGATCGACGCCGAGCGCACGGGCCGTGTCCGGCATCAGCTGGCCCAAACCATAAGCACCCTTAGGGCTGACGGCGGTCGGGTTATAGTTGCTTTCGGCCTCGACCAGGGCGCGGAACAAGACCTGCCAATCATCCTCACCCAGGCCAATCTGGCGCAGGGCGCGGTTCCCCTGGTGGCGAACGGCCGTCGTTTGGATCATTGAGAGGTTATCGTCGCGACCGGACGGCAGTGTGGGCTCCAGCGAGTCCAGTACGACTTCAGTCTCGGCGCTATGATCCAAACCAGCCCATGCAGGCCGCTCGCCGTGGAAGGTCCAGCCAGAAGTCCGGGCCCCGCCGTCGCGGCCGAAGGCGATGACGTCAGCCGCGCTCCTCGAGGGTGAGTTCATAGTCAGGGCCAAAGCGCAGATCGCGCCCGTCACCGAACTCGAGATGATGTTTGAAGAGCCCCGGCCATATGTTGAAATACCGCGGTTCTGGCCCGAGTGGGGTGATCCGGGTTGAGACCAGAATGGCTTCCGGTTCGCTCTCGCGCAGGTAGATACACTGGTAGCGCGGCTTGCCATCGTCCGTGAACCCCACAAGTTCATACCGGCAGCGGAACGCAATGCCCTTCTCAGACAAGTCTTTGACACCATCTATGGTGATCAGGATCTGATTGCGCGCTATCGGCATGTTCGGACTCTCCTCATGAGAGCCCTTCTACTTCCTGCGCTTAAATCCATAAAGCCATATAGAGTCAATATGATATATTGCAGATTAACGCATATTGCGCGATGGTCTGCGCAACTTTTGCGGGAGAGTGACATGAAGCGGCNNACTTTTGCGGGAGAGTGACATGAAGCGGCAGGTTATTGCAGCAGCAATGGGGGCGATGGCGGTGTTTGGAACTCCGGAGAAAGCGCAAGCCTATGATATCGATTGCGCCATAATGCTCTGCATGGCGGGTGGGTTTCCCCCGAGCGCTGTCTGTGCTCGAGCATACCGCACCATGATCCGCCGTATTACTCCTTGGCCAAGTCGTCCGCCGTTCGGGATATGCACATATGCCCGTGTGCCGGTCGAACTCGGTGGGCCCGGCGGGGAAGGCGAACTCGACACCAATCTGCCAGAATTTGAATGGCTGAACCAAACGCATGTGATCTGGTTCAGAGGGACGTCAGATCGTGAAGACGGAGACGAAACTTGGAGCTGGTCTGTCCGTTCTTGCAACCGTGAGAATAGGACCTGCCGATACATTCAGCGTGTACAAGGATCGCCAAACCCTTGGCCCGCGACATTCATCTCGGAAAGTGGTCAGGAGATCGCGTTTCCGATCGGCGGCGGCCTATGGCGATTCAACTCGCGCAGTATCATGGTTGAATATGGGGACTACGAGGGCAACATGGGGCATTCGGAGTGGTATTCCTACTGATCTAGCTCGCCCGACGGCTTCAGAGAAACCTGGCGCAGCTCGGCAAGATCTGCGTCAAAGCGTTCTGGAGAGACATTCCAGCGTCGGCTTATAGTTCCATCGTTCCAACGGTAGTCTGTAAAAAGATGGACCTCGTGGCTGTCACTAATACTGTACCCTTCCTGAAAGGGGCGAGCAAATTTTCTAATGAGTTTCAATGGTCTACATAATTTAAAAAAGTTAATGCAAAATACGCGAAAAGAGTTACCTACGGACCTCCGTGTGAGCCTTTAGAAGCTCTACAGGATCTATTTCCAGAGCTTTTGCCAGTTGTTCAATTGTGTCGGCAGACACTGAGTAACGAGCGTTTTCGATCTTGCCGACATACCCTCGGTCTAGTTCAGCGAGCAGAGCCAATCGCTCTTGGCTCAAGCCGCGCTCGCGCCTCAGGTTCTGAAGGTTTATTCCAATGCGCTCTCGCAAATTCATGCGAGATCAATGACGACATTCGAGACCTTAGCGCGACGGAGTATACTCTACATTCAGTCGGGGGCGATCAAATCTGATGCTGGTTGGTAGACCCGCTTAGGGCGTTTCACAATGTATGTCGGGTGAAACGTGAGAATTTGGTCTCAAGAGTGCCAGGCTGGGTCAGTTTTCGAAAGCTCGACCGGCATCCCTAATTCAGATTAACGCGATGACAAATGCTGTATCTATTGGGCCTTCGGCTGGTTTGGTCGGATCCGTCCTAATTTGAGGTAATTACGCATAGGTCGGCCGAATCAAGGCATGTGGTACGTGTTGTATGAGGATAAATCATTTATGATCTTAAAAGATGCTGCTGTCGCTTAATCGGAGAACTCCTTACCGGTCATTCTCTGAAGTGAGCGGGCAATAGTACCTTGGCTTGATTTCGGCGACTGGTTAAATGCCCACCTCCAACACCCCTTTTGGCTGAAGCGGCGGTCATCACAATTTTCCTCTGATCTTCCGTTTTCTTCAGGTGGTACNNTCAACCGAATTGTAGCTATCGATGTCATTGCGTCGATTTCTTTCGGTGAAAATAAAGTCGAATGTTGTTTTGGCCAAACCAGCTTCAATTAGTGAGCAGCCTCATTCGACTGGTCCAGTTTAATTTTTAGTGCATAGGAGGCCGCTGATCCATCGGTACGATGGTTTCGGGAGCTAGTGGTTTGCGCCGAATGCACGATGGGGCCGTTTTGTGTTGTAGTGTTTGCTCCATTCCTCGATCAGTATTGGGCGTCGCGCAGGCTGTAGAATGCCTCACGATCGAGCATTTAATCCCTCAGCCGCCCATTGAAGCTTTCGTTCCATCCATTTCCAAGGGTGATCCAGTCTCGCACAGCCTTTGCGACGAACTCCGGGCCGATGTACGAACGTAAGTATTTTTTAGGCGCACCGTTTAGGATTAACAGATACGTCAGGGCGCCGATGACATCTGTGGAGTTCAGCTTGCGCTGTACCTTGATCGCCAGGCATTCACGGCTTTGATCATCAAGATTGTTTGGCGTTCGAAAGACTTTACTCGTATCGGTCCTGCAGCGAACGAAACCATATGACCAAATGTGGTTGCGGTATTCAGGTCGCAGCCTCTCGTACGATCCACTATTCAGACGGAGCCGTCAATTATTTGGTTGTTTCGCTGGAACTTTAAGCCCCTCTCGTCGCGATAGTCGCTCAATACGCCCGTCGCTGACAGACCAAGCTGCATCTCTTAGCAAAGCGGCGATTCGATGATACGCTTATTGACCAAACTGACGAGCCAGTTCGATCGTATCCGTAACCAGGCTGGCTTCATCCGGGTGCCGTCTGGGAACATGTCCTTGTGTCGAGCTATGTTGTCTCAACACACGACCGGCTTGGGGGTCAGAGACTTTGAAATTGGCAGCGCACACGATCTATGAATGCGCGACGACGATCAGGGCACAAAAGTTCCGCCGAGCGGCTTCTTTCAGGATTAATTTGTCCAACGTTAAATCCGTTTCAGCTCTTTCATTTGATCTACGCCCACTCCACTGTACTTCTTTTGCTAGCGGTAATACGTGTGTTTAACTACACCTATCTGCCTGACCGTAGCCAGGCGTCGCGTTCCTTAC
>JABAOH010084197.1_pt1 | contig 18796 bp, 3 predicted proteins | sample 7062181 | NCBI WGS metagenome assembly JABAOH01 (sample SAMN14538630, study PRJNA623070) | marine sediment metagenome | biome: marine biome [ENVO:00000428]; feature: marine pelagic biome [ENVO:01000023]; material: deep marine sediment [ENVO:00002113]; isolation source: pool of 5 deep marine... | reverse complement strand
CAGGGAGGCTGTGGTGATTCCCCTGGAGGATAATAAAAGTCTGTGTGCTTATATTGTCCCGTTTTCTTTGGATTCTACGGATACGGACACGTTGGCGGAGTCGGATTCTGTTTCAATGTCATTTGTTTCTCGATTGAAAGAATGGCTGATGCTTCGTTTACCGGAATATATGATACCGGTGTATTTTGTCCGGTTGGATTGTATCCCCTTAACCCCCAATGGCAAAGTGGACCGAAAATCCCTTCCCGCCCCTGAACCAGCGGCTTACACTTCCGGTTATGTCCCCCCGCGAAATGAACAGGAAGAAAAATTGGCCGCCCTGTGGTCTGAAATCTTAAATATCAAGAAAGAGAAGATTAGTATAGATGGCAATTTTTTCCAATTGGGTGGTCATTCGTTAAGAGCCACTGTCCTGGTATCCAGGATTCATAAAGAATTGCATGTCAGAGTACCCCTGGTGGAAGTCTTTAATAAACCCAACATCCGGGAATTGGCTCGCTATATCCGCGGTGCAATACAGGAGAGATTTACCTCAATCCATGCCGCAGAAAAAAGGGAATATTATGCCCTGACTCCAACACAGCAGCGGTATTATATCATCCAACAATTGGAACCTGAAAACGTTGCCTTTAATATTCGACGAGTCATTCCCCTCATAGAAGACTTTGATAAAGAAAAACTGGAACAGACCTTTAAACAATTGATTCATCGGCATGAAGCCTTACGAACATCCTTTGAAGTTATTGACGATGAACCGGTACAGCAAATACATGATGAAGTGGAATTTGATATTGTCACCTACCAACTGCCAGACATCTCAGCTTTTATTCGTCCCTTTGATCTTTCTCAGGCGCCGCTGCTTCGGGTGAGGGTGGCAGCGGTTGCCGGTGATGATGATAGAGAACAACATTTTCTCCTGGTAGATATGCATCATATCATTTCTGACGGCACTTCCCATGAAGTGCTGAACCGGGATTTTATATCAATGTATCGCGGTGAAGAATTGCCTCCGCTGAAACTGCAGTACAAAGATTTTTCCCAGTGGCTGAATCGGATGATCCATTCGGAAGATATGAAGAGTCATGAAGAATACTGGCTTAATCGATTGGAGGGGGATTTACTGATGCTTGATCTTCCCACTGACTATCCCCGGGCTGAAACCCGCCGTTTTGAAGGGGCGCGTTATACTATTACACTGGGGACTCAATTGACTGAAGAGATCAATTGTTTGATTCAGCAGACCGGCACCACCTTGTATATGATATTGTTGGCTGTGTTTAATATTTTATTATCCCGGTACACCGGTCAGCAGGATATACTTGTGGGATCGCCCATTGCTGGGCGTTATCATGCAGATCTCGAAAATATCATTGGGTTGGTAATCGGTGGGATAGTGATGCGTAATTTCCCTACCTCACTGAAAACCTTCAGAGAGTTTTTAACAGAAGTAAAGATCAATACCCTGGAGGCGTATGAGCACCAGGCTTATCCACTTGAAGAATTACTCAAAAAGATTAATTGGGAAGAAAGACCAGGCCATGATCATATCATTGATGTGGCATTAATTCTCCAGAACATGTTTGATGAACCTGTGATGGGGCTGCCGCAAGCGGATGACCGGGGCCGGACGCCGGCGCAGCCCTATAAAGGTGCTCATGCACCCGCTACCTCGAAATTGGATATGACCATTTACGTGGTGGAATACCAACAAGCAGGGGATATTGGTTTAATGTTTGAATACTGCACGGCGTTGTTTAAACCTCTCACCATTGAACGAATGGCTGATCACTTTGTTTTCATTTTAAAGGGTATAGTCAAGGACGCGGATTTGACATTGGCAGAAATTGATATGGTGAGTGATGAAGAGAAGAAGCAGTTGATCGGAAGTACGCCATCTTTTTACCCCCTGACCCATCCCCAGAAGCGGATTTATTATACAGAAAAAACGTACCCGGATATCGATTATAATACGGTTCTTTTTACTGTCAGGTATAATGAGATACTGGACAAAGAATTACTGGAGCAGGCCATTAATATGGTGTTACGAAAGAATGAAGGGCTGCGCCTGCGGATCGTGGAGTTCGGGTTTCAAAGCGAACCCCTTCAGTATATTGCGCCGTATACGCCTTACTCCCTGGAGGAGAAGACTCAAAAGTGGATTGAACAGGACTTTTTGAATCCGCCGCAAATGATTAACAGCCCCCTTTATTATTTTGCTTATGTCAGGTTCAATGAAAAAGAGAGTGGTTTTTATATGAAGCTCCACCATCTCATCACTGATGGAAGAAGTGTTATTTTGAAGATAAATGAGATCACTACTGTTTACGAAGCATTGAAATCCGGTAAGGTCGTAAATGAAAACCCCAATCCTTCTTATCTTGAATACTTTTCTTATGAAAAGGAATATTTGAGATCGGCCCGGGCGGAAGAAGACCAGGTGTTCTGGCAGCGGTATTTGCAGCCGCTGCCTGAAAAAGCTCAATTGACAAAACATGCAGCCGCTGCCACAAAGAAAAATCCTGTCATACAGGGAAAGATACTGACGATTCCCAGGGAGCTGCGCTCCAAACTCCACCAGTACCGTAAAGACCACAAAATCTCTATTTTCAAATTGATGTTATCAGCCCTTTCTATTTATATATCGCGGGTGACAGGCTCGGATGATGTGGTGATCGCCACTACCAATCACAATCGCTGCGAAGAGGACCATTGGAATATCGTTGGTACGTTTGTCAGCACGTTTCCCCTGCGGATAAAAACAGACGGAAACCTGGTTTTCCAGGATTTTGTAGAGAAGAACAACAGAGAGGTGAATTATATTTTGAAGAATCATCAGCGTTACCCCTTTGACTTGCTTCTGGAGGAGCTCCGGCAGGTCACAGGGCTTGATCCTATTTATCTCCTGGATGTCACTCTCCTGGGTCACACGGATATCAAGGATGCCAGGTACAGTTTTGAGCGTCATTTTCCTTCTTATGACCCTTCTCCACTCACCATTCACATTAATCTTTCCAACCGGGATATTCATGGGGTACTTGAGTTGCAGTGGCATTATCAACCCCATATATTTCCCAGTGAAGCGGTTGACCAAATTCATCGATGTCTGAGCACGATCCTGGATGATGCGTTGTCCCACCCGGAAAAGCAGTTGTGGGAAATTGAACTCCTCTCTGAAAAAGAAAAAGAGATGATCCTGTATCGATTTAACAAAACGGTTGTAGAGGAGCACTATCCTCAAGATAAATTGGTCCATCGGTTATTTGAAGAACAGGCAGCCGGAACACCGGATAGAATAGCTGTAGTTGGCAGTAGGCAGGGGGTGGCACCCCCGGCCGATAAGGGGGCAGTTGGCAAGGAAAGGAGAACCAATGAAGTATTGCAATTAACATACAGGGAATTGAATCAACACTCAGATCAATTGGCCCATTTATTAAGGGAAAAAGGCGTGCAATTCAACACGATTGTGGCTATTATGCTGGAACCTTCGGTAGAGATGATTATTGGAATATTGGGAATATTGAAAGCCGGCGGTGCTTATCTATCCATTGAGCCGGAATACCCGCAAGAGCGTGTCGATTATATTTTAGCCGACAGCGGTGCAAAGATTGTGTTGAGTGAGTTGAGTGATCTACACACCCCGGCTGCTCCGCGGTCACCCCTCTCAAGAGGGGATTTCTTTAGCTTACAGGAATCCCCTCTCGGGAGGGGTGCCCCGAAGGGGCGGGGTGGGTCTAGTTTAGCTTACGTCATCTACACTTCTGGTACCACTGGCAGGCCCAAGGGTACGCTGGTGGAGCATCGTAATCTGATGGCTTACCTTAATGCCTTTGAAAATGAGTTTGATCTCCAGGCAGAGGATGTGGTGATTCAACAGGCCTCGTTTGCCTTTGATGCCTTTGTGGAAGAACTTTATCCTGTTTTATTAAAGGGAGGGAGACTGGCCATTCCTCAGCGGCATATGGTTAAGGATGTGGGACTATTGGAGGAATACATCCTGGAACAGAATATCACCATGATTACCTGTTCCCCCTTGTTGTTGAATGAATTGAATCGCCGTGGGGCGGGGCGAACCATACGGATTTTTATCAGCGGCGGCGACCGTTTAAGGGCTGAATATGTGGAGCGTCTGGTGGAATTGGAGAGGGCTGTGGTTTACAACACCTATGGTCCCACCGAAGGCACGGTATGTGCGTCTTATTATCGGTGTCAGCCGGGTGATACTTCTCATGTGCCTATTGGCAGACCCATTGCCAATTATGGGCTTTACATCATTGACAGGTATGAACATTCCCTGCCTATTGGAATTCCGGGTGAGTTATGCATTGCGGGTCCGGGTGTGGCCCGGGGATATTTAAACCAACCAGAATTAACAGCAGAAAAGTTTGACCGGGATTTATGTGATTTTCATGATTACCAGGATGCAAAAAAAAAGGAAAATTATCAAAAGTTTTTTGGGGGGTCCAGGGGGGCGATTTTACAAAAAAGCCCCCCTGGTCGCCGAAGGCAAAAACTATACAAAACCGGTGACTTGGCGTGTTGGCTTCCGGATGGGAACATTGAATTTTTGGGCCGTATTGACCGGCAGGTCAAGGTTCGGGGTTATCGTATTGAATTGGGAGAAATCGAAAACCGATTGAATAATCACCTCAGTGTAAAAGAGTCTGTGGTGGTAGTAAGGAAAGATGCCAGTGAGGATGCTTATCTTTGCGCTTACATCGTTCCTGCTTTATCGGTGGCGGCTGAAACCTTTAATCCATCTGAATTAAGAGAGTATTTATCTAATCTTCTTCCTGGCTACATGGTGCCTTCTCGCTTTGCAGTTATAGAGAAAATACCGCTAACTGGCAGCGGCAAGGTAGATGTGAGGGCTTTGCCTGAGATGGATGCGGTTGGGGGTAGGGGATATGTGGCGACTCGGAATGAATTGGAAGAAAGACTGGAAAGGATATGGCAGCGGGTTCTGTCAGTGGAGAAAGGTAAAATCGGGATTGATGCCAATTTCTTTGAATTGGGTGGACACTCATTAAAAGCTACCAATGTAATATCTGTCATTCATAAAGAATTGGATGTGCAGGTACCTTTAAGCGAATTATTCATCACCCCCACTATCAGGGGATTGGCTCAATACATCCGGGAAGCTGATCAACACCGGTTTGTTTCTATTGAGCCGGTGGAAAAACGGTCGTATTATCGGCTTTCGGCGGCGCAGAGGCGGATGTATATATTGAAACAAATCGAGCCTGAAGGCATTGGTTACAATATACCGCGGGTGATTCCCCTGGGTAAAGATATTGACCGGAAACGATTGGAACAGACGTTCCACCAGTTGATCAACCGCCATGAAAGTTTACGTACCTCTTTTCATATAGTAAATGGAGAACCAGTCCAGAAAGTCCATGATGAAGTGGAATTTGAGATCGAGCAACACACCCCGCCCTTCGGGCACCCCTCTCAAGAGGGGATTGCTAAAGATTTCATTCGTCCCTTTGATTTGTCGCATGCACCGCTGCTGCGGGTGAAACTGATAGAATTAGACGATGGCATGCACCTGTTGTTGGTAGACATGCATCATATTGTTTCCGACGGCGTATCCATGCAATTGTTGATGAAAGATTTTACTGCCCTTTACAGGGGAGAAAAATTACAGCTGTTACGAATTCAATATAAAGATTCCGCTCATTGGGTGCAAAAAGAAATACAGCAAGAGGTGATAAAGCATCAGGAAGCATATTGGTTAAAGAAGTTTGAGGGAGACATACCACAGTTGGACTTACCCACGGACTTTCCACGGCCGGCGTTTCAGCATTTTGAAGGTCGTCGGATTAATGCTTTATTAAGTATCAATGAAACGCAGCAGTTGAAGAAGCTGGCTTCCACCCTTGATGTCACATTGTACATGGTATTGGTGGGCACATTGAACTTGGTGCTGGGCAAACTAACCCAGAGTGAGGATATCGTTATTGGCACAGCTTTAGCTGGCCGCAGGCATGCCGATCTGGAACCTATTATCGGCATGTTTGTCAATACCCTTGCCCTCAGGAATCAACCTTTATCTGGAAAATCGGTAAAGTTTTTTTTGCAGGAAATCAAAGAAAAAACCCTTCAGGCTTTTGAGAACCAGGATTATCCTTTTGAAGAATTGGTGGAAAAGATATCGGTAGAGAGAGATGTGAGCAGGAATCCTGTCTTTGATGTAATGTTTACGCTGCAGAACATGTTGGAGCAGTCTGTCCGTTTTCGGCAGGAAGCATTGCCATCTCCCGGGGAAAGGGAAATGGTTGATGATTGGAGTTTGAATCTCATTTCCAAATTTGATCTGACCATCTTGGCATATGAAGGTGTTGATGAGTTGGCAATCAGTTTTGAATACGCTACTGCCCTTTTTAAACAAGAAACCATCCAGCGATTTATTGGCTATTTCAAAAGGGTTATTACCGGGATGGTAGAGAATCCGGAGGCTTGCTTATCAGATATTCAAATCATATCAGATGAAGAGAAACAGCGGATACTGTTTGATTTTAATCAAACCCGCACGGATTATCCCAGGGACAAAACCATTCATGAATTATTTGAAGAACAGGCAGCCAGAACGCCTGACAGCGTTGCTGTTATAGGGCAAAGCGCAGAGCGCCCAGCGCAAAGCGAAGACCTACGCCCTGCGCCCTGCGCCCTGCGCTCTGCGATTACTTACAAAGAATTAAACAAAAAATCCAATCAATTGGCACAGATGTTACGGCAAAAAGGTGTTCAACCGGATTCCATTGTAGGAATTATGGTGGAACGGTCAATCGAAATGGTCATTGGAATATTGGGAATATTAAAAGCCGGAGGTGCCTATTTGCCCATTGATCCAGAATTTCCCCAGGAACGCATCGATTACATGTTAACCGACAGCGGAGTAGAGATTTTGTTGAGTGAGTTGAGTGATCTACACACCCCGGCCTACGGCCACCCCTCTCAAGAGGGGACTTCTTCAGCTTACAGGAATCTCCTCTCGGGAGTGATGGGTGCCCCGCCGGGGATGCCCGAAGGGCGGGGTGGGTCTAGTTTAGCCTACATCATCTACACCTCAGGCACCACGGGTCGGCCCAAAGGTTCCATGATTCTTCATAAGAATGTGGTGCGCTTATTATTCAATAACAAATTTCAGTTTGATTTTACAGACAGGGATAACTGGACATTGTTTCACTCCTTTGCTTTTGATTTCTCCGTGTGGGAAATGTATGGGGCGCTGTTGTACGGAGGGAGATTGGTGGTGATTCCCCGGATGACCGCCAGGGACCCCCAGGAATTCCTGGAAGTATTGACTATTCAGGAGGTTACGGTGCTCAACCAGACACCCGCCGCTTTTTATAATTTGTCTAACCTGGAGATGCAGCGGCCGGGAAGAACCTTGAAAGTCAGGTACGTCATTTTCGGTGGAGATGTATTGAATCCTCTTCAGTTGAAACCATGGAAAGAAAAGTACCCGGAGACCCGGTTGGTCAATATGTTTGGTATAACCGAAACCACGGTGCATGTGACATACAAAGAGATGGAAGAAGAAGATATCGATGCTGGTGTCAGCAATATTGGGCGGCCGATTCCTACTTTGAGCACATATATTTTTGATAGGCATTTGCAGTTGGTGCCTGTTGGTGTGGTTGGCGAGATATGTGTGGGGGGTGAAGGGGTCTGTTTGGGGTATTTGAACCGGACGGAATTGACCGAAGAGAAGTTCGTGGAAAACCCCTATATAAAGGATGAACGGCTTTACCGGTCCGGTGATTTGGGTCGTTATTTAGGCAGTGGCGATATCGAATACCTGGGGCGCTTGGATCAGCAGGTGCAGATCAGGGGATTCCGGGTGGAATTGGGAGAAATAGAACATCAGTTATTGAAGCACGATAGAATAAAAGAGGTACTGGTCATGGCAAGAGAAGATGTGACCGGGGGCAAACATCTTTGTGCTTATATCGTTTCAGATAATGAACCTTTGATATCCCAATTGCGGAATGATTTAGAGAAAGAATTACCGGAATACATGATACCTTCCTATTTTGTGTACCTGGAAGCGTTTCCTTTGACCCCCCAGGGGAAGATCGACCGCAGGAGCTTACCAGCACCGGGGGCGAACGCTTATGGGGAATATACTGCACCTCGCGATGAAATCGAAAAAAAACTGGTAGGGATATGGGCCGGAATATTAGGCATTGAAAAAAGTGCAATCGGCATAGATTCCGGATTTTTCGAGTTAGGTGGGGACTCATTAAAAGCCACCATATTAAAATCGAGGATACATAAAGAACTAAATGTAATTGTGCAGTTGGCAGATATATTTAAAAGCCCGACAATAAGAGATCTTAGCGAACATATAAGAGGTTCTGAAATCCATGAATATACTGTTATAAAGGCAGTAGAAGAAAAAGAATTTTATGAACTTTCTTACAACCAGAGAAGGCTCTGGATTATCCAGCAATTGGATCCCAAAAGCCCTGCTTATAATCTGCCCGGGGTGATTCCTTTAAAACATCAGGTGAAGGGAGAAATTATAAAAAAAGTTTTATCTGCCATCATAGAGAGACATGAAAGTTTCAGGACGTATCTTGCCGTAGTGAACGAGGAACCGGTCCAGTTTGTGGCAAAGACGGTTGAAATTCCTTTTGAAATGAAGGATATCTCTTCTATTGAACCCGAAGGGAGAAGAGAAAGAAGAATGCAGATTATCGATGAAGTAACCCGGGCACCTTTTAACCTGGGGCAAGCCCCGATTTTCAGGTCAATGCTTATTAAAGTTGACGAGGAAATGGTTGATTTCGTATTCAATATGCATCACATTATTTCAGACGGATGGTCAATGGAGGTATTGAAAAAAGAGTTTATCCTCTTATATGAGAAATATAAGGATCACCGGGAGATAGACCTGGAAAAACTTGAAATCCAGTACAACGATTTTGCGGAATGGCAGAAAGCACAGTTAAGAACTCCGGTACTTAAAGAGAAAGCCCACCGGTATTGGCAAAGAAAACTGTCGGGAGAGTTACCGGAACTCAGGTTAACTCGTTATGTCAATGAAACCCATGATATGGCTGAATTTGCCGCATGGGACGGGAAATTGAAGGATGTGGTACTGGACAAATTAAACCAGGTAGCCGCCGATATGGGGGTCAGTACGTTTATGTTATTCTTTTCAGGTGCAAATATACTGTTAGCCTGGCTTTCTGGTGAGAAGGATATTGTTTGCGGCCTGCTTGCGGCAGGAAGGGAACATGCCGCCCTGCAAAACATTGTGGGTTTCTTCGTAAACACGCTTATTTTGAAAAATCACATCGATTTTGCAGATGATTTTCGTGATTTTTTGTCAAGAATGTCGAAGGATACCCTGGAAGCCCTTGAGTACCAGGGGTATCCCCTTGAATTGGTCTTCGAAGAGTTGGAAATCAAATACCCGGATATCCCGGTAATGTTCAATATGATCAATATAAACGATTCCAGGCCCGTTGAAGTCCAAAATCCCGGGGAGCCTTATCATTTGGATCAGTATCCCGGTGGTAAGTTTGACATTGACTTTCATGTTTTCGAATACAAAAACGGAATCGATATCCGCTGCATTTATAGGAAACGGTGGTTCCACCGTGAACAAATGGAATACGTATTGCAGCAGTATCTTTATCTAATGGAAAAAATCGCCGCTGAGCCGGGCAAAAAGATCGAAAACTATTTTTCTTCAAGGAGAAAAAGACGAGTGAACCTGGGATGAATCGATACAAGGAGATTATTCGATGATTATAAAAAGATTTAAAGAGATCGTCGAGAGGTATGAACACAAAATTGCCGTAAAGACCGGTGAAATCTCCCTCACCTATGGGGAACTGGATCGAAAAGCAAATCGCATGGCCCGCATCATACTACAGCGTTACCATGCACCCGGGATAAACCCGGCGGAACAGACAATCGCTCTCCTTTTTAATCATGGTATAAACCAGGTAATCTCACTTTTGGCAGTGTTAAAGGCAGGCAAAATATATATTCCTTTTGAAAGCACCTACCCGGAAAAACGACTGGAGTTTATGCTGGAAGATGCGGATGCCCGTATGATTCTGACAGACAGCCACAATATGGAATTAGCAAAAAAAATTACCGCCGGGTTAGAGGAAACCATCACAATAATCGATATCGATGAAATCGCTGAAGACAATCCCGGTGAAGATACGGGTATAAATATAGAAGTTCCCGCGGATCAGCCGGCGTATATCATCTACACCTCCGGTTCCACGGGAAAACCAAAGGGGGTTTTGCAGATCTGTAGGAATGTGGTGTTTTATGCGGATAATTACATCGATGCACTCTCCATTACTCACCAAGACCGGATGACCTTTCTTTCATCCTTCAGCCACGACGGCGCGGTCCAGGATATTTACGGTGCGATTTTTAGTGGTGCCACTCTCTATCCCTTTGATATCATAACAACCCCGGTCCCGGAGACAGCGGGGCATTTTATCAAGGAGGGGCTAACCATCTATCACAGTGTGCCCTCGGTATTTCGTTATTTTGTAGGTTCTCTTACCGGGCAGGAGAAGTTTTTATCGTTGCGTCTCATTGTTACAGGAGGAGAACCGCTTTATCCCGGGGATGTTACCAGGGTCCGGGAATTTTTCCCCAGGGCATTACTGGCACATATGTACGGCCAAACAGAATCTTCCGTCAATACCATGGGCTTCATCGATGTGGAAAGGGAAGATGTGGAGATTAGCCTTGGGGAGGCGCTCAAGGGGGTGGAATTGCTCCTCCTGGATGAAAATGGCGAAGAAGTATTGGGGTTTGAGACAGCAGAGATATTTGTTTCCTGTGATCATATTGCCCCTGGCTATTGGCGGAACCCTACGGCCACTGCAGAATCCTTCATGTATGATGAGGAACTGGGAAAGATTTACAGGACCGGTGACCTTGGCCGGCGTAACTATGCGGGCAGCATAGAGTTTGCCGGAAGGAAAGACAACCAGGTAAAAGTAAATGGATTCCGCGTCGAGCTTTATGAAATCGAGCGCATGTTAAAAGAACATGAAGACATTGATGACGTGTTGGTAATTTCCACTGAGAAAATTCCCGGTGTGTCAAACCCGGAAAGGGAAGGAGATATATGGTTGGCCGCCTATATCGTTTCGGAAAAAGAAAGGACAGATTCGGGGTTGAGGGCCTATCTTTCCCTGTATTTACCTGATTATATGATTCCTTCTTATTTCATATTTCTTGAAACGCTCCCCATGGGTCCCAACGGTAAAATAGACCGGAAAGCTCTGCCGGAGCCTGGAATGACAGCGATGACGGAATATATGCCTCCTCGAAACGAGGTGGAAAAGAAATTGGTGGATGTATGGTCCGGGGTATTCGCCAAAGAGGTGGGCATTAATGACAACTTTTTCCATTTGGGCGGCGACTCCATCAAAGCTATCCAGGTATCGACACGATTAAGGGAGCATGACTTAGAACTGAAAATCAGCGATTTATTTTTACACCCCCAGATCAAAGACCTGGCAGAATTTGTAGAAGAAATCCAGCGGGACGTTGACCGGGGGACCGTTAAAGGCGATGGGCCGGATGTCTGCGGCCAGGATATCTCCCCGGAAAAATTAGCATGGATAACCGGTTATATCCGGGATAATATTCCTGGGAACCCAGAGATCGAAGCGATATATCCCTTAACCCCAATGCAAAAGACGATGCTTTATTACAGTTTAAGCGGCACCAACAAAGAGGTGTTTTTCATTCAATACCTATTGGGGTGGCAGGGAACAATTGAAAACTCCCTCATGGAAACCAGTGTGAATACGTTGGTGGAAAGGCATGATATTTTCAGGACTAATTTTATTTACGAAGGCCTGGACCAACCCCGGCAAATCGTGTTAAAACATCGAAGGGTGGAATTCAATTATGAAGATATGAGCGGCTGCCGGGAAGAGGAAAAAGCATTATACCTGGAAGAATGCCGGAAAAGAGATAGAGAGAGAGGATTTGATTTAAGTAAAGATATGCTGTTAAGGGTTTCGTTATTTCGAGTCGATGTGAATTCTTACTACCTGATGTGGAGTAAGCATTATATTTTGATGGATGGTTGGTGTGTCGGCATTGTGTTTAACGAGCTGGGTCAAATCTATGAAGGGTTAAGAACGGGAAACCCCATCCAATTAGAGGAGGTGACCCCCTATAGAAATTTTGTTGCCTGGTTGGAGCAACAGGACAAAGCTGCGGGGTTTCGCTTTTGGGAGAACTACCTGGCTGATTACCACCATCAAGGGGGTTTAGTTCCCACAAAGCCGGGTCCGGTTAAACCCTTAAAAGAAGGCGAGTATAATTTTGAAACATACACCTTTGAAATCGCTAAAGAAGAAATCGATGCCGTAAAGCAATTGGCTGCCGATTGTGAGGTGACCCTCAATATGGTGTTTCAAACCCTGTGGGGCATCCTGCTGCAAAAGTATAATAATCGAGATGACGTTGTTTTTGGAGCGGTGGTTTCGGGCCGGCCGCCGGAAATCAAAGGTATCGAGAACATGGTAGGGCTGTTTATCAATACGGTTCCTGTTCGCGTAAAAGTCCACCAGGACTATAAATTCTCGCAATTATTAAGAAATATGCAGGAAAACAGCACCGCTGCCAAATCCTATGAATATTTAACCTTCACGGAAATCCTGGCCAAATGCGAGTTGAAAGAAAATATTATCGACAACCTTATGACTTTCCAGAATTTCGTGCTTATGGAGCAATTTAAAGGCATTTATAATACCCAGGGGAACACTGCCCCCGCTTCCCGGGTAGAAACATCCCTCTTTCACCAGAGTAATTATAACTTTAATATAATAATAACGCCCTTTACCCCCTTCCAGGTTACGTTTATGTATAATGCGTCGGCCTATGAAGAGGCGTTTTTAAAACGAATCCAACAGCATTTAAGGGAAATCCTCCGGTTGGTGATAGAAAATAAAGATATCCAATTAAAGGACATCCGTGTTACTTATGATTACATTACCGCCGAATCCTCGATTTTGCATCAAGAAGAGGAAGAAGAATGGAATATGTAAAGGGGTGCACCCCCAATGGAGGTATAGGAAATGACAGAGCCAGGAAAAGAGAAAATATTACTGTTACTACTGCCCTTTTGGGACCCGGAAATCCCACCGCAGGGAATTTCCTGTTTGAAGAGTTATCTTGAGCCCCAGGGGTACCGGGTAAAGACCGCAGACGGCAACACGGAAAAAGAATTCCGGAAAATCTATTTCCGGTATTACCAGGTACTGCAAAGCCATGTACCGGTATCCTGCAGACGAAATCTTTTCAACGATGGGGTTACATTGCTGCGCAATCACCTCATGGCCCACATTTATCACAGCGATAAAGACCAATATTACCGGTTGTTAAAAATCCTGGTGGAAAAAAATTTCTGCACCTCCTTCGACAATAGCCAGTTAGAAGAGCTGGACGGGGCGGTAGATGATTTTTACACCCGACTGGAGCGGTATTTTCTTCGCTTACTGGAGGAAGAGAAGCCCTCGGTGGTAGGTTTTTCCGCTTTCAGTGCATCCCTGCCGGCATCGCTGTTTGCCTGCCGCCTGGCCAAGCAAAAAGACCCCCGGATCAGGACTGTGTTAGGGGGGCAGGTATTTTCCGACCAGGTGATGAAAGGCACCCCTGACTTCGACTACTTCATGGATAGAACCAGGGATTACGTGGATGGTGTTTTCGTGGGAGAAGGGGAACGGCTCTTCCTGGCCTGGCTGCAAGGAGAGCTTCCCGCATCGCAGCGGGTATTTACCTTAAAAGATATCGATAATAAAACCGTTGATCTCAGCGCGGTGAATCCCCCTGATTATTCAGACCTTGATTTGAGTTATTACCCCCACATCGGTGTTTACGGTTCCCGCAGTTGTCCCTTTAATTGCAGCTTTTGCTCGGAGACTGTCTACTGGGGCAGGTACAGGAAAAAGAAAATCAGCCAACTGGTGGAGGAATTTAAGCGGTTGTATGACCGTCATTCGTACCAGTTGTTCCTGTTAACCGATTCCTTATTAAACCCTACTGTAACCGAAATTGCTCAAGAGATAATCAAGTCCGGTTATTCTTTTTATTGGGATGGCTATTTAAGGGCCGACCCACCGGTTCGCAGTGTGGATAACACCCTGTTGTGGAGGCGGGGTGGATTTTACCGGGCCAAGCTGGGACTGGAAAGTGGATCGCCGAAGGTTTTGCAAAAGATGGGCAAGAATATAAGCATCCCCCACGTAAAAGAAGCCATATGTGCCCTGGCCTACGCCGGGATAAAGACTACCACCGCCTGGATGGTGGGGCATCCCGGTGAAACCGAAGCAGACTTCCGCATGACCCTGGAGCTCATCGAAGAGTTAAAAGACTATATTTACGAAGTAAAATTACAGTACTTCAAATATTATTTGCGAGGCCAACCCCAGTCTGTCTCCTGGGCGGAGAACAGTTCCCCGGTGCTTCTTTACCCGGAATGGGCCAAAGATATGCTGGTCTCCCAGACCTGGCGCCTGGACTGTGAACCCTCGTGGGAAGACACCATTGATCGGGTTAATCGCTTTATGGATCACTGCCAGCGGTTGGGCCTGCCCAGCAACTATTCGCTGGAGGATGTCAACGTTGCCGACTGGCGCTGGAAAAAACTCCAGCCCAACGCCGTACCCTCGCTGGTGGAATTGCAAGACAGGAATACCTATATTGAGGAAAACAAACATGTAGAGAAACTCTATGCCGCTGTCAACCCGCTGCAAGAAGACAGCGAATGGTTATAAAACACCATTCTAAGGAGGAACAATGAAAAAAGATTCGGAATTTTCAAGCGACGACGCCTTTGTGGTCAGTCAATACGGAAAAGAAAAAGAATATTGGCTTAATAAATTATCCGGGGAACTGGTAAAAAGCTTTTTTCCCTATGATCATACGGATAGGGGAGAAGTACCGGGTTCCCCGGCAGAAGTAAGAATCCTTTTGCCCGGTGAACTGGCGGCAAAGTTAATCAAGCTGGGAACAGGAAAAGACCACAGGATTCATATGGTCTTGTTGGCCGCCGTGTCATTACTGCTGGAAAGGTATACTGGCAGCAGTGACATTATCGTTGGCGTCCCTATTTATAAACAGGAAAAACAAGGCCGTTTTATCAATACCGCCGTGGCCTTGCGGCAATATCTGTCCCGGACAGGAGATATCACCTTCAAAGAATTATTATTGCAAACCAGGCAGTCACTCATGGAAGCAATCGAGCATCAAAATTATCCCCTGGACATCCTGGTATACCAGTTGGATTTATCCTTTAGTGAAGATGAATTTCCCTTATTCGACATCATTGTATTACTGGAAAACATCCATGATAAAAAATATATCGAGCATTTAAATTGCAGCATCTTATTTTCTTTTTTGAGAAGTGGTGAAACCATTGACGGCAACGTGGAATATAACCCGCAGAAGTATGAAAAAAGTACCATAGAAAGAATTGTTGACCATTTTACCCGTTTGTTGTCTGTTGCCCTTGACGATATTGAAATGCCTTTAAATACCCTGGAGATATTAACCCCGGAAGAGAAACACCACCTGCTTTATGAATTGAACGACACCGTTGTGGATTACCCCCGGGACAAACCTCTTTCTCAATTATTTGCGCACCAGGTAAGTCAACGGCCTGACAGTATTGCCATCATCGACCTGTGGCCTGGGGCGGGGCGCAATGATCCCTACTATGTCACCTACCGTGAACTCAGCCGGGAAGTCAATCAACTGGCACACCTGTTAAAAGAAAAGGGAGTCAAACCCGATAGTGTTGTTGCCCTGTTGGTGCATCAGCCCCTCCGGTTGATCACCGGGATACTGGCCGCAATAACCGCCGGGGGTGGATATATGCCCATTGACCCCGATTACCCCCAGGAACGCATTAATTATATGTTGAGAGACAGTGGAGCAAAGATATTGCTGGCTGCGCCAGCAGCTCAGGTTAAGGTTGAGATTAAGGTTAAGGAGAAGGAAGAATCTATAGAAATAATCGATATCTCTGGGCAGTTTCCTTCCTCAACCTCAACCTCAACCTCAACCTTAAGCAAGGTTAGCTCGGCTAACCTTGCTTATGTCCTTTATACTTCCGGTTCTACCGGTGGGCCCAAGGGAGTTTTGGTGAGCAACCGCAATGTGGCCCGGTTGGTAAAAAATACCAACTACATGGAATTCTCAGGGAACACCCGACTGCTCCAGAACGGGTCCCCGGTATTTGATGCCCTTACCTTTGAACTATGGGGAACGCTGCTCAATGGTGGGCAATTGGTTTTAGCGGATAAAGAGTTTATCCTGGATGCCGATAAATTAGGGGATGCATTAGAACGGTATCGTATAAACGCCATGCTTTTGACCCCGGTGTTTTTTAATCAACTGGTGCAGCAAGACAGCAGTATATTTGGCGGGCTGGAATGGTTGTTGGTGGGGGGTGATGTCTTATCTCCCAGCCATATCAACCGGGCCAGGCGGGCCAGCAGCCGTTTGCAAGTGGTCAATGCTTATGGTCCCACGGAAAATGGTGTGATATCTACCACTTATTTAATTGACAAGGATTTTGAGGTTAGTATCCCCATTGGGCGTCCCATCAACAATTCCTTCGCCTATATTTTAGGTCCTGATTATCGTTTACAACCCGTGGGAGTGGTCGGGGAGTTGTATGTCGGGGGTGATGGCGTGGCCCGCGGATATATGAACAACCCCGAGTTAACAGCAGATAAGTTTATACTTTTAGGGAACCACGAAGCCACGAAGGACACGAAGGAACACGAAGAAAATAATGAAAAGTTTTTGCGGGGGTCCAGGGGGCAGTTTTTACAAAAAGAGCCCCCTGGTCGCCGAAGGCTTTACAANNCGGTAACATTGAATTTTTAAGCAGGAGGGATTTCCAGGTAAAGATAAGGGGACATCGTATTGAGTTGGGAGAAATTGAAACCCGGTTATTAAAGCACGGTGACATAAAGGATACCATTGTGGTATTAACCGGTGACAGGGAGAAGCCGTCTTTGTGTGCTTATTTTGTATCGGACAGTGAAGTAAGTGCTTCGGAGTTGAAAGATTATATAAGTGAAGGGTTACCGGACTACATGGTGCCCAGGTATTTTGTCCGGTTAGAAAAATTACCCTGCACACCCACCGGGAAAGTTGACCGCAAAGCCCTTCCCCACCCTAAAACCATGGTCACGGAAAAGAGACCTTATCAACCCCCCACCAATGAAGCCGAGGCTGCTGTGCTGCAAACCTGGGCGGACGTATTGGAGCTAGACCCTGAGAAAATCAGCATAGAGGATGATTTTTTTGAACTGGGAGGTAATTCCATCAACATTTTAAAAGTGCAGAACCAATTACGAAAACATTTCAACTGCGAAATATCCATGAGTACATTGTTTCTTTACCCCACCATCAAGGAGTTAGCCGCCGACATCATGAAGAATTTATTAGCCGGTAAGCTGGAATTTGTAGTGAGATTGAACAAGGGCGGGAATAAAAAGAATATTTTCATATTTCATCCGTTGAACGGCCTGGTTTATCCTTATAAAGAGTTGGCAAAATTATTGGAAGGCCGGTTTAATGTGTATGGGATACAGGCCAAAGGTTTGACTCGTGAGGACCCGCTCCCAGTGGATTATGCAGAAATGTTAACGGAATATATGGAGGAGATCAGGACTGTGCAGGAAAAAGGGCCTTATATTTTTGCCGGCTATTGTGTTGGTTGTGGGCTGGCTTATCTTGCTGCCACTGAAATGGAAGATAAAGGAGAAGAGGTGGAAGCAGTGATATTGTTGGATGTTGGCACATTTGGTTCGCCGTGGAGGATGAGTTGGTTTGAAGAATGGAAATTTAACCTGGAGCGGCGCATTTTTGCCTCCCACGTAAAGCGCACAGAGATCCCGTCGGTGCATTTAGGCGAGCAAGGCAATGAAGAGCAGAAGCGGTTAATAAAGCGGGTTGAAGACAATAATATAGAGATATTGCGTAAGAGATTCATGTATATACGAATCATACATTCCCCGCTTATTCACATTCGGGCGAAGAAGAATCTCAGTTTGTTGTTATTTCAGAGGACCTGGCTTAAGATGAGTACAGGCGGGGTTAAATTGTTTAAAATGACGGGAGATCATTTTAACATGTTCATGTCTCCGCATGTGGAGCAAATGGCTGAGATATTCAAAGCTAATATTGATAGTTGATCGTCTGCCATGAAATTAGCCACGAAGACACCAAGACACAAAGTAACACAAAAAGTTTTATTATAAATAAATCCTTTGTGTCTTCGTGCCTTTGTGGCTGTCCCCTTCTTATGCTTGCGGCTGGAGCTTAACTGTCACGTACAACCAAATCGAAAAAGTACAACTTTAGTTGTACAAATTTCTAGTATCATTTTCATACCAAATATACGACTTTTGGTGTATTGACAAATACTCTTTAATGCATTATATATTAAATTTCCCAACACCAGGCCTTTGGCCTGGGCCTTAAGCCCAAAAAAATTCATGATGTGCAGCCATTATATAACTGGTATTCAGTAGTTAATCGAAAAGAGAACAAATATTTTAAATAAATAGGAGGTTTAATATGGGTAAAGAAAGAGAGTTTCCTTAGAGGTGAAAGACCACCTATCCACAGTTCACGGTTGCAGACAAAACGTATCGCGCTCACCGAGTTATTGACCAGGCCGGCAGCTTCAAGTAGGTAGATGCAGTGTTAAAGAATATGGTCTCCAGGTAAAAACAAACCTGAAGAGACGTTCTCAATGGAGGAAGCA
>JABAOH010020300.1_pt1 | contig 18806 bp, 21 predicted proteins | sample 7062181 | NCBI WGS metagenome assembly JABAOH01 (sample SAMN14538630, study PRJNA623070) | marine sediment metagenome | biome: marine biome [ENVO:00000428]; feature: marine pelagic biome [ENVO:01000023]; material: deep marine sediment [ENVO:00002113]; isolation source: pool of 5 deep marine... | reverse complement strand
ACGGGCGATACCGGCGACACGGGCGACACGGGTGCCACCGGAGCCCAGGGCGCGACGGGTCCGACGGGTGCGTCTGGGGCCTCGGCGGTCATCTCGTGGGCGTCGAACTTGGACGTGGCCGGTCCCAGGAGTCTCGCGCGTTGGGGTAGCGGATTCGACAACACGGTCGACTCCGGGAGCCTCCATGCGATCATCTACTCGACGGAACCGGGCCAGATCGCGCAGAATCTTTACATCGAGGCGAGCGCGGCGCCGGCCGCGCCGATCACTTGCACGCTGCGCGTGAACGGCGCCGACACGGGCCTGACTGCCACCATCCCTGCTGGCCAGATCTCTGCGTCGGACCTGACCAACGAGGTCTCCCTCAATCTGGGAGATAAGATGGAAATCCGCGTGAGCAACACGGATACCGGCATCGTCGTGATCGCGGATATCCTCTGGTTCTAGGCCCAAGTCAGTTCCTCTTGACGGACGAGGATTTCACCTTATTATTAAAAGGGTGAAATCTCCGACAAGTTCAATCTCGTAGCTGGGCGCCGATGAACATTCTCGTTACTGGCGGCGCGGGATTCATCGGCTCCGTCACGAGCGACGTGCTTATCCAGGCTGGTCATCGCGTGACGGTACTGGATAACCTTTCGACCGGCCATCGCCCAGCAGTGCCCTCGGGTATAACGCTGGAAGAAGCTGACCTCTTGAATCGAGTTGCCACCCACGCGGTTTTCGCTCGCCATCAACCAGAGGCAGTTATGCACTTCGCCGCCAACAGCCAAGTAGGCGAGTCGATGACGAATCCTTGGAAGTACCTTGGTGACAACGTGGCGGCAGGCCTGAATGCAATGCGTGCGGCGGTTGAGCACGGGGCCAAGCGCTTTATCCTGTCATCGACGGCAAACCTATTTGATGTCACCGGCAATGAACCGATCACCGAATCTACTGAGGTGCGCCCGGGAAGTCCGTATGGCGAATCGAAGAGGTACCTGGAGCGCGTGCTCGATTGGCTCGAAAAGACGCACGGGCTGAAGTCAGCTTGTTTGCGGTATTTCAATGCCGCAGGAGCTACGGAGGAGCGCGGGGAAGACCGTGATCCCGAGACACACCTCATTCCGCTCATGCTCATGGTTGCCCAAGGGCGCCTTGACGAGATCAAGATTTTCGGGCGCGACTACGACACGCCGGACGGCACGTGCATCCGCGACTACATCCACGTGAGCGACTTGGCGGAAGCTCATCGTCTCGTCCTGGAGGGCAAAGGCAGCGGCGCCTACAACCTTGGCAATGGTCACGGCTATAGCGTTCAGGAGGTTCTTGAGGCAGCACGGCGCGTGACGGGGCACGCAATCCCGGCTGTAGACGCTCCGCGCCGTCCCGGCGATGTAGCCCAGCTTGTAGCAGATTCCTCGAAGATTCACGACGAGTTCGGGTGGGTGCCACGTATCCCTGACATCGAGGATATTGTCGCGAGTGCTTGGCGGTGGATGCAGCGGTTCCCCGCCGGATATCGCGGGCATTCGTGATGGCCGGCCTGACACTCGTCACGAGCCTGTTCGATCTGAAGCGCCGGGAGGCGTCAGCACGGCGTGGGATCGAGGACTACTTCCGTGTTGGCGAGTTCCTGCTCGGACTCGACCAAGACATTATCGTCTTCTGCGATCCGGAACTGGCGGAAAGGTTATGGAAGGATCGTTGTGGGCGGGGATACGCCAAGCGTACCCATATTGCGGCCGTTACATTCGAAGCCTTGTCTACGGCGAAGTACTCCGAGTCGATCAAGCGTGGGCGTCCCGCCGGCAATCGGAATGCGGTCAAAGACAGCGCCGGGTACACCGTGCTGGGGTGGTCCAAGTTCGAGCTCATTGAGCGCGCGGCAGCCCTCAATCCGTTCGGGGCATCGCATCTTGCGTGGATCGACTTCGGTATCGCACACGTCGCCAAGCTGGACGATCATACTTCGGTCGAACCCTTTGCCAATCCGCCCGAGAAGGTTCGGATGCACATGCTGAAGTATTTCGATGAGAATGACGTGCGCGAGCACGCCTATTGGGATTTTCGACGCGGGCACTTGGCTGGAGGTTTTTTCATCGGCGGCGTCCAGGACATGCTGGCATTCTCGGCCGCCTTCTGGCCGATGGCCGAAACGGCGTTGGCAAACGAGTATAGCCCGACCGAGGACTGTGTCATGCCTGTGATTGCAGGTCGCCAGCGCAATCGATTTTCGTTCAGTTACGGGGATTACGAGGACGTTCTCCGCAATCACGTCCGGGTACGAGGGGGCGGCCCGGAATTGCTGTTCCAGATGAAAAACGCGAGCGCCCGGCAGGCCTGGCACCACAGCATCGCGATTGGTCGCGAGGTCGTGGTAGGCCACCAGCAGGGGGTATTCAAGTGCAAGGAAGGCGTCTTGGAAGACCTTATCATGGAGTACTATATCGCGGCCAATAACAGTCGGGCCGAGAACGATGCGAAGAACGCCGCCTTGTATTACGCGGATCTGGCGGGAAAGAACCCCTCCTTCCGTTCCGTGTACCTCTCCCGCCATGAATTTGTCCAGAAGCACTTCTCGGGTCTGGTCGAGCCCGTGTTGCTCCCGAAGGAATAAGAATGAGCTCGGGCCAATATTTCTTGCCGCGCGAGGGATTTCACCTTATGATTCCATAAGGTGAAATTGAGCTACATGCCAAAAAGTGGTGTGGTTTTCGTGATGGAGAAGCTTGCTGAGCAGGCGGCTGATTAACCTATGCCCTCCGAGAAACAAGTTCGGGTCAATAAGCAGATTCGCGCCGCGAAGATGCGTGTCAACAAGCCGCTTCTCGAGATCAATTCCAAGAAGGAGGCGGCTCGCAAGGGCTCCCCGACCGCGCCTTGCATCATCCTCACGTCGATGATCAAGAACGAGGCCAAGGTGATCTGCCGGATGCTTGAGTCGGCGGCTGCCGTTGCCACCCATTTCTGCCTGACCGATACGGGATCCACGGACGAGACCGTGGATGTTATCAAGGAGTGGGGCAAAAAGCGCGCGGTGCCGGTCGCGGTGTACTCGGAGCCTTTTATCGACTTCGGAACCACACGCACGGCTACCATTCAGGCCGCGGCCCGGTGGGCGGCGCGTCTCGGTCTGGATCCGGAAAATACCTACCTTCTTCTCCTCGACGCCGACATGGTCTTGGAGACACGTGGCTTCCAGCCGTCGCAGTTGGGGGCTGACAACTACCGGATCATTCAGGCCAATGGCCGGCTTTCCTATTACAACACGCGCGTCGTTCGCGTCTCGAAGGTCAGGCGCTACGTTGGACGCACACACGAGTACATCGAGACGACGGGTACCCTTCGGTCGCTCGATACCTTGCGCATCAAAGACGTCGGTGACGGCGGATGTAAGGCCGACAAGTTCGAGCGCGATGTCCGGCTCCTGACGAAGGACCTGGAGGAGAACCCCAACAACGTGCGGTCCATGTATTACCTCGGGGCTTCCTACGAGGCCGTGGGGCGCCGCTCCGAGGCGATAGAGATGTATACCAAGAGGGCCAACGTCCCCAACTCGTGGGACGAGGAGGCATGGATGGCCCAGTACCGGTGCGGCATCGTGAAGGAATCGATCGGCGACAAGGACGGCGCGACCAAGGAATACACGGATGCGTGGGTGCGCAGGCCGTGGCGGACCGAGCCGCTTGCCAAGCTCGCGAACATGGCGCTTGCGCAGAAGGACTACAGGAAGGCATGTACCCTCGCCAAGGCCGGCATCTCTATCCCGTATCCCAAGGATGACGTGCTGTTCATCGAGAGTGGATGCTACAACGACGAGTTTCATCAGATACTGGCCATCGCCGATTTCTATGCCGGGAACCGCTATGACGGCGCCGCGCACTGCGACCACCTGATCCTCAACGGCTCGCATTATCGCCAGAACGCGTTGCAGAACGCCGTGTGGTACATGAAGCCTATCCAGGTTTCCCGGAAGATCGACTTGGGGGAGGCATTCAAGAGCGCTATCCCCGAGAGCTATCTGCCGTGTAATCCCTCGATTGTCCGCCATTTTGATCGTGAGAAGGACGCCGTCAGGTACAGCCTGGCCCTGCGGACCGTGAATTATACGATCAATCCCAACGGCTCCTACAACTACCCTGGGTACGTCCATACGCGGACCCTTCGGTGCGAACTCGATTCTGATCTCAAGCCGGGCGCGGCGCTGGAACTCGAGAACGCCAAGGGCGATCCGAATGCGCGCATCCGCGGGATCGAGGACGTGAGGATCTACCAAGACCGCTTGGTCGACGACAAGACGTACGCTCTCGGCATCAGGGTGGATGGCCTCGAGCATCGCCCCCAGATTTACGCTTGCGCATGGAAGGAGGAAAAACTCGTCATGTGCGAGCTGCTCAGTGAACCAGGCAAGACGGAAAAGAACTGGCTGCCGATCATGAACGGGCATGCCGAGGAACCCCAGTCAGGCTCGGGGCCCTACTTCCTCTACAACACTGGGCCCGAACTGGTCCTCAAGAACGGCACATCCGAGTGGAGCTACCAGGAGCGTGTGCCGCTCGACGTCCATGATTTCCGGGGTGGCTCAAACGTGGTTCCCTTCATGGGCGGATGGCTGTGGGCCATTCATCAGGTAACCATCCTCCCGGGCCAGACGAAGCGCATATACCTGCATCGGCTTTGCTGGTCGCGTGGGAATCAGGATGGTCCGACCGTCGCTGGGTTTAGGACGAGCCGGCCGTTCTGTTTCGAGAAGCCGCAGATCGAGTTCTGTAGCGGCGCGTGCATCGGGCCCGACGGAAGCCTCCTCCTTGCCTATGGGGTGGAAGACAACTACGCCTTCTTGGCCGTGGTCGACGAGAAGGTTGTCGCCGACATGCTGGGGATTTGATCGCCGAGATGGCCCAGCATATCGGCAAAGATCACAACCTCAAGGTCACGGTGGAGATCGACAATGACGAGCGCCTTGTAGCCCGTATGCGCCAGGAGCATGATCCGGGCTTGGAGTTCGACGTCATCATCGACGACGGGTCCCACTGGGAGGATCATCAGTACCAGACGCTGGCCAACTTTTTTCCCTACGTCAAAAGTGGCGGCTTCTACGTGATCGAGGATGTTAACCCCGGCTCCAAGATCAGCGCCAAACCCGAGGCGCTTGAGCCGATGGTCGGCCGCTCGCCTTTCTTCTTTGTAGGAATCAAAAACAACATCTGTGTCATCCACAAGGTCAAGCTCAACAGCCAGCGGTTCGCGTATTGATCGGATGACAATGTACTATCTGCACGAAGGAAGCGGGAAGACTCGCGAGCCGATATTCCTCAAGCTCCCGATGGCCCCTCCCGATCTTGATGCGCCGCTCCCCATGTTCTTCTCCGAACGCTCTGTCGGCCAGCATTTCTTGGGCGAGGGGATGGCCGAGCGGTCACTCATCAGGTGGGTCCACGACGTACTCATCCAGCCCGACAAGTCATTCGTGGATATCGGCGCCCACGTCGGGACCTATAGCTGGGTGTGCGGCCGGAAGGCCGCTTACACGTACGCCTTCGAGTGCAACCCCGAGGTCTTCTGCTACTTGGCGGCCAACATCGCCCTCCACGGCTTGACCGACCGCATCTCTCCCTACCCGTTCGCGCTCGGCGATCACGAGGGCGTCGTCGACTACTTCGTGCGCAGTCCCGACGGGGGCGGCAATGGCATTAAGGTGCTCACCTCCAAGGATGCCGAGCGAAAGAAGATCGCGCTGCCGATGAAGACCCTCGATAGCTTCCATCTGGAGAATATCGGGCTCATCAAGATCGACGTGGAGGGGCTCGAGAAAGAGGTACTGCAAGGCGCCGAAGAAACCCTGAAGGCGAATGGGTATCCGAAAATTCTCTTCGAGAGCTGGGGAGACTGGATAAATACCCGTGGCGTGGATGCCAAGGGGCTTCGGGACGAGTTGTTCGCTTATCTCAAGAGTCTGGGATACAGGATCGTCGGCGTCCACTGGCCCGACATGTATATCGCGGAGATACCTAATGATTAAGGCGATGGCAGTAACGGGGTTCCTCGGGGATAAGGCTGGCTTTCCCGGCAAGAAGATGCCGGTCGAACAAATGCGTGAGCTCGGTACGCGCCTCAAGAACGCCATTCCGGGAAAGATACACGCCTTCGATGACGAGGAGGCCCTCCGGGATTGCTGGGCTTGGCCGCTTGCGAGGGAGAACCCGTTCCTCGCGCCGTCATGCGCCAATCCCCCGACCGACCGCTTCGACATTCCCCGGCACATGGCGTACTCGAACATCCTGCGCCTCCAGAGGTACGAATGGATGCGCCGGGCTGGCGAGCTCTACCCGGATGTCGATGTCTTCGCGTGGATCGAGTACACGGTATTGAAGCAGCCGGGCGTCACCGAGCACGTGATCCAGGACTTCATGGCCGCGCTCGAGGAGGCAGAGTTCGATGCCCTTTCGGCACCCGGGTGCTGGTCGAAGGGGCCAGTCGACGACTCGAAGGCCCATTGGCGGTTCGTGGGGTCCTGCTGGGTCTGCCCTCGGCAGTATCTCGAGAAGCTTTTCGAGGCCGCCCGCACGGTTGTCACGCTCCGCACGCGCATGACCGGCAAGATCTCGTGGGACATGAACACGATGGCGTACATCGAACTCTTGGATATCCTGCCAATCCGCTGGTATCCGGCTGGCCACGACCAGACGCAGTTCACCAACTACTGCGAGAGAGGCGTCAACCGCACGCTGACGCCTCTCTGCGAACTCGCCAAGAAGTACCAGACCGACAAGGGAGGCTGGCATGTGATGTACGGCGGGGTGGTGGGAACCACGTGCCACAACTATACGCCGGCCTACTACGAGCTTTTCAAGGACCGCCGGGAGAAGGTCAAGCGCGTGCTCGAGATCGGCGTTCATACCGGTAGCTCGCTCCGCATGTGGGAGGAGTTCTTCCCGAACGCCAAGGTGTACGGTTTCGATAACAACCGGCACTGCATCTTCAGCGACGGGCGGATCCAGTGCTTCGTTGCCGATCAGGCGAACCCCCAGTCGCTTCTCGATGCCGTGAGCGCCGCCGGCGCGGAGCCCTTTGATCTCATCATCGACGACGGGTCGCACGAAGCGCCTCATCAGGTCACGAGCGCGAATACCCTCCTGCGGTTCGTGGCCAAGGACGGCTACTATATCATCGAGGACATCAAGATCGATTGTAAGCCCGAGCTCGTGTCCAAGGACATCACGGTGCCGTCCGCTGAGTTTGAGATGACGTACTTGAAGACCGGTCGCGGTATTGGCGTCGCGCACTGTGATTCAGACTGCTCGTATTGCCAGGGTTCCGAGGGCGAATGCCTTATCGTGTATCACCGGCGATAAGGCACAGCTACAAGATGCTATACTTGATCCGATGCTGCGGACCCTCCGTATCTGGAAATTAAGGGGATCTGACAGCCAAGCGGGGCTAGCATGCGCTTGAACGAGAGAGAAGTTCGTGTCTTTGCGATGCAGCGGTCTGGGCATCACGCGGTCATCCACTGGCTCATCGGGCACTTCAAGGGCGAGATTTTCTTCCGCAACGCCCAGGACCATCGGAAGGAGTGGAACCCTACTCTGGATGGTATTCGATCCCTCTACATCTTCAACGTCGAGGACGCGTTCCGGATCCGGACGGTCGTGGACGCTATCGAGCGCGATGCATGGCTCAACGACGGCATAAGCCACAAGGTCAACCACATGCTCATCCTGAGGGATCCCTATAACACTCTGGCAAGCCGGCTCAAGCACGAGGACGTCCATTGTAGGCAGATCCATGTGGAGATGTGGAAGGAGTACGCCAGGGAATACCTGCGGGAGACCGACGCGCTCCCGGACGATACCGTCATGGTGTCGTTCAACAGGTGGTACTCCGACGAAGGCTACCGGCGCAACATCTCGGCCAAGTTCGGGCTCGAGTACAGCGAGAGGAACCTGCGGAAGGTTACGATCGAGGGAAAGGGTTCGAGCTTCCAGAAGGACGAGACGGATGCGCGCAACCTCGATCTTTTTAACAGGTGGAAGTACTTTGTCGGCAACCCGCGCTTCATGAACCTGATGAAAGACGAGGAGATGCACGAGCTGGCAGCCACCATCTTCGGGGACACCGCGCGTGAAATTCATAAGGAGATTTTTCGCACCCCCACCACCGTGACATAAATCGCAGGGAAGGAGGATAACATCAAGCAATGAAAGAACGCGCGTACGCACTCGTCACAATCCCGCGTAAAAAGGATTACCTTGGCCAGACGATCAAGAAACTGGAGGCCACGGGGTTCTTCGATCGCACCGAAAACCGACCCCTGCACCTCGTTGCAGCCTGTCCTGACAACTCGCACCTGAAGCCCTACAGGAAGGACCCGCGGTTCGAGATCCATCTCCTGACGCACGGGGAATCCGTGATGTGGACCCAGCTTGGCACGAAGCAGCGGTGCGCCTTCGGGCACTATATCACGATGCGCCGGATGCTCGAGCAGCCGTGGGACGAGCTTCTCGTTCTCGAGGACGACGTCATGGTCGCCGGTGGCTGGCAGGATTACCTCGAGAAGGTCGTGCCCGACATCCGGTACGCCGCGTTCTCGGACGGCCGCTGGATTCTCTCCCTCTATAATTTCTCGGTACTGGGTTTGAAACTGTCGTTCATGACCGGCAAGCGATTTGAGGAAATTCAGTCGCACAATTTCTGGGGAACGCAGGGCACGCTGTATCCCCGCAGCATCGTTGAGGAGCTTAATTCGCACATCCTTCACAACTGTCTCGAGACGACCAAGCAGACCATCGACGTCTCAATCGCGGCCTTTGCCAAAGAGAGCCACGTCAGGCTCTTCACGATCGTGCCCTCGATCATTCAGCACATCGGGGACGAGACGACGGGCCAGTCAGCGCACTTTCACACCGCCACCGTCTTCTTTGATCCCGTGCGTGAACCGCGGGTGTCGGTAGAAAAGTCATGAAGGATCTCATCCGGATCATGTTCAAGGGCATGGAAACCGGGGCAGCCCGAGCAGGATCGGACATGCGCGGGCACATGACGATGCTCTACCTGCTGGCGCGCCACTTCTCGGGCGGCAAGGTGGTCGAGCTCGGGGTGGGCAGCGGGTGGTCGACGGTCTCGCTCTTGGCCGGCTGTATCGAGCGCGGGGGCGTCCTCGACAGCTACGACATCGATCCCAACGCCGAGTTGGCTGTACAGCGCAACCTGCATAGCCGTCTTGGCGGCGGTCCGTGGCTCCCGCGCTGGCGCTTCCACCTCAAGGACAGCACCAAGGCCGCGGCGGACTTCGAGGACGGGAGCGTGAGCCTCATGTTCCTCGACACCTCGCACACCCTCGAGGACGTGCGTCGTGAGCTCCCGGCGTGGCTCCCCAAGATGCAGCCCGAGGGCGTCATGTGCGGCCACGACTATTTCCTGCACGAGGATCCGCGGTGGAAGTGGAGCGGCGTGAAGACGGCCGTGGACGAGTTCGCGGCAGGCCACAAGTCGAGATTCCATCTACAGGTGCTTCCCCATGACAGGGGATTGTTTATCATGTGGCCGCGGTCGTTCTGGGACCAGAAACTAGTCCTTGAAAAGACTTCATAAATTGCCAACAGGAGGACCAATGGGAAAGAGATTCAGGAATAAGAAGCGGGCCCGGGACGGAAATGGCGTGCCTGGCGCACCTGCTGTCGAGAGGATCAGCGACCAGGATCACGCCGTCCTCAAGGCCCTCAAGGACGAGATGGCGTCGATGAGGACGCGCAAGAAGGCCCTCGAGCGCGACCTGGCGCTCCTCACGGCCGATATTTATCGCAAGGAAGACGAGTTCAACGCCAAGGGCATGGAGATGTCCAAGAAGTACGGGATCTCGACCACGCGTGCCCTGGACATGAAAACGGGTACCATCATCGACTGTTCCAAGCTCCCCCGGAAGCAGTCGTAGAGATACCTTGAAAAAACCCCCCGGGTGGCATAATATTACCTGGGAAAGGAGTCAGAATGCCTCCACGAAAAAAGACCACCCGGAAGCCCAAAAAGGCAGCCAGGTCAAAGAAGGCAGCTCCTAAGAAATCCGCGGCGCCCAAGGCCGCTCCCGCACCTAAGCCGGCGCCTAAGCCTGCGCCCGTCGAGGCCGGTGTCAAAAGACACGTCGAGGGTCGCGGCAATCCTTGTCTTGTTTGCGGCCAGAGAACTGCGTACCACGAGTATTCCATTACCGGCGTCGGTGGCTACTGCTCCGACGAATGCTATAACCGTCGCTCCGAATAGGCCTGATATTAATTGGAGGCTTTTTCCATGAGTAGGATTGGTTTGGCCCTCGTGGCCTTGTTCGCCTTCGCCTTCATGGTCACCCCCGTCGTGGCCATGACCCAGGATGAAAAGCCGGCTGCGACCGAGGCCGCTCAGGATGCTCCGAAGCCGGAAGCAAAGGCCGATGAGGCCAAGGCCGATCAGCCGGCCGAGGACGGCAAGAAAGAGGAGTCGGAGGGAGACGGCGGTGGATTCGACTTCGGAAGCGGTGGTATCGGCACCCTCCTGGGCCTCATCGTAGGGCTCATTCTGGCCAAGCTCGGTATCCTTCCCGGTTTCAAGAAGGGCCTGGCCAAGGCCGAAGCTCAGGCAGCCCCGACCCAGCAAGAACCTCCGAAGACCTCGTAATCACATAACCGAAAGGACGGATCATGAGAAAGGCTATCCTGGGCCTGACGGCATGCATGGCGCTCTTGCTCTGTTCCTGCGCGCTTTTCCAGAGCGGCGGGAATGTTGAGCTCGGTACGGTCGAGACGCTCGAGAAGCACATCAAGAACATCGAGAAGGACCACATGGGGCGGCTGACGACCGACGACGACAAGAAGGATATCGGCGCGGCCTACAAGGCTGCGTTCGACGCCATCAACGCGCTCAAGGATCAGGCCAAGGACGACTAATGTCCGGCATCTTCCGATCCGTCAAGGGATTACGACAGAAGGGCTCTACGCCCGAGAAGGAGACGAGCATGGCCGAACCCTGGAAAGACGTAGCTGACGAAATCCTCGGCGTTATCAAGGGCCGCGCAGGAGACTTCCTGGAAGCGAACTCGGCCGCCAAGGACTTCGTGAAAGAGCGCTCCGAGCGGCTGGCCAAGCTCGTCATCGAGTACAAGCTCGCGCCGGAGTCCGAAAAACAGGCCAAAAAGGATCGCATGGAGCTCGTGCAGTCCACGATCGAAACCGAACTGGCGGCCCTGGCGCTCTCGGCCCAGGCGGAAGCCCGGGCTACGTTCGAGGCCGTGGTAAAAACTGCATTTTCGGCCGTCGTCAAGGTTCTCCCGACGGTCCTGGCGGCTGTCTAGTACTGGCCGTCAAATTGCTCGGAAGGTTATGTGTTCAGAGGTACGAGAGTAAATAATGTTTCCATTTCTGGCCCAGGTAGATACTTCGGGGCTTCTTGCCCCCATCTTAAATGTGGGTGCCGTAGGCGCTTGCCTCATCATTCTGGGGATCTATTATCTCAGGAAAGACAAGAAGTATGACAGCCGTGTCGACGAGCGGATCAAGGCCTCGGACGAGCGCGTCAAGCTCTCCGAGGATTTCCGCAAGGAGCAGGCGGCGCTTGCGGAAAAATACCAGAACGAACTGAAAGAACAGACGGAAAAGTACCGGGTGGCTCTGGAAAAGTTCAGCCAGACCCTGGACTCTGTCGTCGGAGTGCTCCAACGAAGAGGAGGAGGTGGCCAGCCATGACGTGGATCATCGCCGGCGCCGTCATCATCGTCCTCATTGTGCTGGGCGGAATCCTGATCCCCAATCGCTCCGAGTCGAAGGCCGATAAGCTCAGGAACCAGGTAGCGGCCATGGGAGCCAATCGAGCAACTGCGGTTGAACCCCGTTCGGACACCAGCCTCATGAGTCCGGCCGCGAAAGTCGAGCTGGATGCGATGGAAAAGAAAATCTTTGCAAAGGCCGACTATGTTAAAAGAATCGCTGACGAAGATACGAATGTTATTGTTGATCTCGAAACTGTTGAAGAACCCGAGATCGTCGAGCACGAGAAGGACCCGCTCGAGGAGAGCGCCTTCCTCCGGTCAATCGCGGATAAGGTGGNNGCTGATATTGGCCAGGTTGGCATCTGGGGAGAGCTCATCACGGGCGCTTCCAAGCTCGTCGGCACGGGTATTGACGTCTATGCCCAGCGTGCGGCCCGGAAGGCCGCCGAGAGATCCGAGAAGCGTATGCTGGCCGCCGAACAGGCTGCCCAGAAGGCGGCCGAGGCGGCCGCAGCCGCCGAACGCATTAAGGCCATCGCGCCCATGATGCGCGCCGAGGCCGAAGAGAAGACCAAGCCTCCGTACGTCACGATCGCGCTCATCGCCGGCGGAGTCCTCGTGGCGGGCTTCCTGGGATATATGGTGTTGAAGAAGTAGCCGGCTTATATATAATCAAGAAGTCCTATATCGGAAAGAGGAATAGATGAACCGGATCCAGATCTCTGACGGCGAAAGCCTCGAACAATTCGGGCTCAGAGCATCTGGCATGGGCAAGGCACACCCGCGCGGATTCAATCCCGAGGAAGGCGAATACGGCGGCCGCTACTACGCGATGGGCCGCGGATTCAATCCTGAAGAGGGAGAATACGGCGGTCGCTACTACGCGATGGGTGCCAGTCCCGAAGAAGAATACATGCCGCCGTATCCGCTCGCGGGATTCAACGGATCGACGCCCGTCATGACGATCCCGGCCGAGATGTCCCTCGAGGACCTGTCGCTGGCCGAGCTGGGCTTCCGTAAGAGCCTCCGCAAGCGCCTTCGGAAGTTCAGCCCCGCGCGTCGCCTGAGGAAAGTCTTGCACAAGGTGGCGGCCAAGAGCCCTCTCCGGAAGCTGCTCATGAAGAGCCCGCTCCGGAAGACGCTCATGAAGTTCATGCACAAGAGCCCGATGTATCGCCGGATGAAGCGCAAGGGCATGCTTCCCCCGGGCATGGCGCCCGAGGCCGAGGCAAAGATCGTGGCGGCCGCCGAAGAGCGCGAAGCCGCAGACGTGCCGTGGCCGCCGGGTCTGACCGAGGAATGTATCTACATTCCCGCTGACGTCGAAAGCGAGGTGCCGGCGGATGTCCCCGGCTACAAGCGGCTGCGGCACGAAGGCGATCTCTACATGTGCCCGACGGCCGAGGAGCCGCCTCCGACGGCAGCACCGACGCCGCCTCCGACGGCACCGGACTATCCGGCTCCGAGTCCGCCGCCTCCGGCACCGACTGCTCCGACGGCGCCAACAGCGCCAACAGCGCCGACGACTTATACTCCGCGGGCACCGCTGCCGGCGCCTGAGCCCTGGACGGAACCGCCGCCGCCTCCGGAAGAGCCGATTCCCGACGTCATCCCGACCCAGACGGTCAGGCGCGACAGACAGCCGTTGCCGGGAGAACCCATGCCGGGGCCCGACGACGAGATGATGTTGCCGGACGCGGAAGCCCCGCGTGCGATTGCGCCGCTTGAGCCGGGCGAAGAGAAACCCTTCCCGTGGGTAATCGTGGCGATTGCCGGCGGCGTGGTAGTGCTGGGCACCGCGGCCTATTTCATGTTCTCCAAGAAGAAGAAGCCGGGACGGCGCTAAAACTTGTCCATTTGATCGGTCTGCTATAGAATGTGAGAGATGAGAGCTGCTCGACTTGGAAGTGACGGATCGCTGAGGGACGCCGAAGGCAGGGTCTTCGATATCGATCTGCCTAACGTCCAGCAGCACCAGGATATCTTTCCTGCCAAGGACAAGATCGGCGTCCCGCGCTTTGCGGCGCCTCCTCCCAGGCGCGTGCGGACCCGGCCGTACATGCAGGGTCTGGGCGAGATATCGCCTACTCCTGGATTCAACATCAGGAAGATTCTCGACCTCGGAGTTCCGCGTCCGGCGGACGAATTCACGCTTACGAAGAACGTCACGGGCGATCGGAACACCGATCTGTATCTCCAGCGGTTTATCATCCCCAAGCCTGCGATCGACCCCAAGTCGGTCTACTTCCTGAGTTCGCGCCCGGCCGGAACCGGCATCGTCAAACTCGGGAAGCTCCACGACAACTGGACGGTGACGTGGGAAGAAAAGTCCGAGGCGGAAGTGAAGCGCGACTTCCTCGTCCCGGACGCCAACATGGGGTTGATGATCCGGGTTTCGCAGAACGCCTACTACCCGGTCTTCGAGGGCGAAAAGAAGCCGGCTCCGGAACGCTGCACGGCTCCGTACATCTCCCAGGCGCTCGCGATGGCGATGTCGACCGTCACCGCGGACGGATTCGGGGAAGCCGAAGCCCAGAATTCGGAAGAGGTCGCGAAGCGCATCAAGGACTTCGAGGCCTCGGTCATCATGGGTCTCCAGATGGCCTACCAGGGAGTGGAATCCGCTGGCGCGGCTTTCGACTGCCAGCTCATCGGGATCAACGCCTACTGCATCTTCGCCTCGACGGGGATCGAGGTCGTCAAACAGCTCGAGAAGATGGCGAATATTATCTACCGGGTCAGGACGGCGCCGACGACCGCCGACGCCACGGCACTCGGCAGCCTCCACGACGCGTTCGTGAACAAGGTCGACGTCTGGGGCCTTTACCTCGTACGCGCGCAGCTCTGGACGGCACTCTCGATGTCTACCGAGATCAGCCAGGGCAACAAGCTCACGCAGGCGATGGAGAACGAGGTCGGAATCGTCCTCCGGCAGATGCGTGACGAACCCGAGAAGTTCACCGTCCAGTCCAAGATGAACCCCATGCTGTTTGACGCCGTCAAGCAGATGCTCTTGAAACAACTGGGTGAGAATGCCGCGGGAGCCAAGAGGCGGTTCGAGATCGACCAGGAGACGAAAAAGGTCCTGGGCCCCGACGACATGTTCTTGGCGGCGCCGTACACGTACCGCGAGATGCTCCGCGAGAATGCCAAGGAAATCGCCGAGTACAAGAAGGCCAAGGTCAAGATCTGCGACCTGGCTGGCGTGAGCGGCACGTCCCTCACGCCCGCGAACCTGGCCGCGTTGTCCGCTACGCGCCGTCGCATGCCGGTCGAATACGACAGGTTCCGGATCGCCCGGCGGAACGCGCTGGCTGCGACCGGCGTGCGTGCCCGGGAACAGAACCGCGGAACCGAATTCCACCGCGATGCCTTGGATTGGTTCAGGGGTACGGGTCCTGAATCCTTCCACAGGGTCGTCGAGAATATGGTGGATTTCGTCCAGAAGAAGCTCGACATCATCGAGGCGGCGGCTGCCGGCATGCCGCTCGAGGCAAAGAAAATAGCGGAGATGAAGACCGAGGCCGAGCTGCGGAAGAACGACAGGCGGCTTACCGACCAGCAGCGTCAAGAAGCACGTGACCTGATCACGTCGCTCACGATGGTCCAGGCCCAGGGCCTTCCTTACTGGCGTGAAGTCATCGGTAAGGCCAGGGCGGCGAGGGCCCGGCTCATTTCCGACCTTGCCAGGGAAGGAACGTTCGAACTCGCGCTCGATAAGGCGTTCGAGACCGTTCAGGATATCGCCCAGACGATTAAGGGAACGGGCGCCCTGACGAGAACCGAGCTGCTTGAATTCGGTCTCACGATCTACCGGACCTTCGAAGTGCCGAGAGCACTCGTGGGAACCGAGCTCATTCACCTGAGCGACAAGTTCTTCGGGACAGCCGCCCGCGAAACTTCCCTCGATAATCTCAAGCTCGCGGCCGACAGCGCGATCAGGAAACTTATCGTCGAACGCGAGAAGATCGACCAGACGACAGAAAAAGCGCGCTGGGAAGAAAAGGATAAGGAGATCCAGAATGTCCGGGACGTGATGAAGGGTCTCGAGGAAGCCCTGGGGCCTGAGATCGATCCCGTCATCAAAGAGCACACGGCCGGCATGGACGTCGCGATGAGAGAAATGCAAACTCGAGCGCGAGAAAGGCGAGCTGGACGAAAAGCGTGCCATGGGCGTTGCGCTCGCGAAACTCAGGGAAGCTCGCGGGGAAGCCGTTGATCTCGATATCACCAAGAAACAGGAAGCGTACGCGAAGACGATAGAACCGGCGCTGGATGCCCTCGCGCGCGAGGTCGGACCCGAAGGTCAGAGAGACATTGCACGCCTCAAGGCCGTGATGCGCGAAATCACCGGCCTGAGGGATGCCCTCGGACGCTATAAGGAAAAGTCGGTAGAGAATGTTCTCGAGGAGCGTAAGCCCGAGGACGTCCTCAAGGACGCGATCAAGCTGAACAAGCTTGTTGCGGAAGCCGGCGGCCTTCAACTGAAGGTTAACCGACTTCACACCAGCATCAGGTGGCGTGCGGTTCTCAGGGCGCCTATCCAGTCGCTCTACAAGTTCCTGATGGCGCCGACCTTGATCGGCTACAGGATCTTCGAGGGCCGGTTCAAGGAAAACAAGCTGATCTACGGCAGCGTGATGCTCATCACGGTCGTGTATTTCCAGACCGCGTGGCTGTCCATCCCGGCTTTCCTGGGTGCCCCGACCCCCAATTTGTTCGCGAACATCCTGGGACTCACGGGAGACATCCTGGCGAAGCTGTTAGGCATTCCTGGTATCGAAGTTCCATGGGCGGATCCGAAGGGCGGCTCGGTCGGTCCCTTGCAGGACAAGGAAGGCCAGGATGCCATCGACGCGATCAAGAAAGGCGCCAAGACCGGCATGCCCGATGAGTCCAAGACCGGCTTCCTGGAATGGGCCGGCCTCGCGCTTCTCATCGGTGCCGTCGTGGCGCCCAAGACGGTCATCCCGGCCGTCACCAACGTCGTCAAGGGCGCGTTCGACTTCGTGCAGTCGATCGTTACTCCGAGCCCCAAGAGGGCGGGTCCGGGACGACCGCCGATGAAGAGGCCGGGACCCGGCCGACCGCCGGCGAAACGGCCTGGACCTGGGCGTCCCCCTAAAGCCAAGTAAATAATGGCCGGTGCAAGTGCTCTTCTCGGAAGGAAGCACTCGATCGTTGCCGCCGAAAAAACGCTCAAGGGCGTACATCAGGCGGTCGATCGTGGCGATTTGCGTCTAGCCGTATCCAGGGCAATAACGGCCATCGTGCAGGCGACATCCGCTGCCATGAGCGGCCCGCGTGAAGTCGTCGAGCGCGCCAATCGTGTCATCCAAGAAGTCCGCCAGGTCATCCACGGCGCCGTCATCAGGCGCATGTCCAAGACGGTTGCGGGCCTGGGTGCCAAGAAAAGGAAAGGCCCCCGGGGCCTCAAGGTACGCGGCAGCATGATCCCCCCGTGGGTGACGCGCTTGCAGGCTGGCAAACTCCCGCCTTCGCGTGCCAAGCAGATCGAGGAGAAAAAATTCAGGGAAAGCGTCGGACTCAAGACCTTCACCATCCGGGAGGCGGCCGGCGATCCGGGCGGGACGGTCATCGTCGCCAAGAATCCCTGGCTGCTTTCGACGCTCCTCTTGAAGCTCGGGATTCCCGGCGAGCACATGTCGATCCAGCAGACGGGCCCGTATTCGGGACTTCTCGTGGAGCGCAAGCCGATCATTCCCCACGCGCCCATGACGTCCGCGAAGTACGCGGTCGAAATGCTGACGTCTATTCTCAAGCATCCGACCCGCGCGACTTTCTTCGTCAAAGAAGCACTGACTAAGAGTCCTCTTTCTGGTATGATGGAAACAACGTGGGTGTGAGATGAGAATAGGCATTCCGTACGAGATGGGCCAGGAGACACCGGCCGAAAAGCCGGACGAGCCCAAGAAGCCCTACGTCAAGGCCTTCCCTCCACAGGGGCAGGCCGGGATCGTGGCCTACGTTTACTACGGGCCCACGTCGGCGCCTGTTGAGAACCTCGAGGTGGAGTTGCTCGATCCTCGTACGGGAAACAGGATTACGAAGGTCAGGACGGACGAAAAGGGGCGCGTGCTCTTCGTTCTGCCCAGGCCGGGAATGGCCCTCGAGGTCAAGCCCATCCCGGTCGATCCCACCAAGTTTAGTTTCACGCCGATATCGAGCGGTGGTCTGAGCCGCGTCGGCCCCGAGGAGATCGAAGAGAAAGCCCTCGGGTTCATGATGGTGGAAGGCACGGCAAAGCCCAAGGAAGCGCCCAAGACTGAAATCTTGTGGTATCTCCTGGGCGGACTGGCCGCAATCTTGATTCTCCCCAAACTGCTCGGAAGGGACTAATGAATCTCGCTCAGGTATATCTCGAAGAGGCACTCGGGAAAGTCACCGTGCCCGAGACGGACACGGCTGTTTTCGAAGAGTCCTTCATGAAGCAGCTCTACGGCATGGGTGCCAAGCCCAAGGCCAAGGGCAAGCGCAAGGGACCGCCACCGATGTCGGCCGAGAAGATCCTGGAGATCGCCGAGCGGCTGCTGGCGGCCGGCAACAAGCGCATGGCGCTCCTGTGGGCTGCCCGGGCCGAGAAGGCCGGCCGCGCCGAGGGCAAGTCGGCCGTTGTCAGGCGGGCCCAGGAGATCCAGAAGCTCATCCGCGAAGAGATGGCGGTCAAGATGGGCTTCTACGGCATCTTCGCCGAGCGCAAGGACATCAAGCCCTACGACCACGCGAAGGCGATCGACGCTGGCCTCAAGGTCGTGAACGCGAAGCTGACCGAGATCGAGAAGGCGTTCAAGAAGGGCAAGCATCCCGATTTCGATCTCGTGTCCAGTGCCTGGGACGACATGAAGACTGTCATGACCCACATCTGGTCTGCGCGGGTCATCGAGGGCAAGTCGATCGGTGGCGCGATCGGTGGCGTGCGCAAGACCATGCGTCGGTTTGCGAGGCTTTTCGCGGCCAAGACGAGGAAGTAGCAGCATGCCCGAAATGATCGAAATTTCGGGCCTCGGTTCCTACCGCAAGCGCCGATCGAAGAAGCGTAAGGGCCTCGGCGACAACGATTTTGACC
>JABAOH010154762.1_pt2 | contig 18810 bp, 13 predicted proteins | sample 7062181 | NCBI WGS metagenome assembly JABAOH01 (sample SAMN14538630, study PRJNA623070) | marine sediment metagenome | biome: marine biome [ENVO:00000428]; feature: marine pelagic biome [ENVO:01000023]; material: deep marine sediment [ENVO:00002113]; isolation source: pool of 5 deep marine... | reverse complement strand
CTGACGATGGTCGAGGGCGCCCTGGATCAACTGCTGGCGACCAAGAACGAGCAGGACTTCAACAACGCGATCGGCGGGCTGATGGGCATGGCGATGGGCGCGATGATGTCGCGGGCCAACTCGCCGGGCGGCGGCCTCTTCTCGAACTCGGCGCCGAGCTTTTCGACCGAAGAGCCGTCTTCCCTCCCGATCACGGAGACCGGCCCGCAGCGGCGCACGATCACCACGACGCGGAAGCTCACCGGCACGATCGAGGACTTCATCGGCACCAAGGTCGTCATCACCGATCACGAAGGCGCGGAGACGCAGGGCTACCTGATGGAAGTGACCGACAAGAAACTCGTCGTGGAGAAACGGGTCACCGGAGGCTCGATCTCTTTCGAGATGGCGCGCAGGAACGTCGAGTCGGTCGAACCGATCTAACGGGCACGGAGCAGGTCATGAAGAAGGGCGGCGGAATCGGGATGGTCGTGCTGGTGATCGTGGTGGCGATCGTGCTGCTGCTGGCCGCCAAGCAGTGGAAGGCGGTCGCACCGACGGCCATGCAACTCGACGACAAGGGCACGCCGATGGTCGTCCCCGAGACCCACGGCGAGGACGAGGCCGGTGAGGCGCTGCAACGCGGCGGGCTGCCCGACCTCAATCAGATGCGCCAGGCCACCGGCCAGCATGCCCGGCAGGTGCAGGAGACGCTCGAAGAGGTCGAGTGATCGTCCTGCCCTCGTACGATATCGACTGCTAGAATGCGCCTCCGGTCGCGGGTCGTGACCCCCAATCCGAGGAGACGCAAGCGATGTCGAACGGCATTTTCGAGGTTCCCTTCCCCGTCAACGAGCCGGTCCTGGATTACGCCCCCGGCAGTCCCGAGCGCGCGGCGCTGCAGGCCGAGCTGAAGCGACAGTCGGCGAAGACGATCGACATCCCGGCGCGCATCGGCGGCCGCAAGGTGCGCACCGGCAAGCTCGCCGACGCGGTGATGCCGCACGACCACGCGCACGTGCTCGGCCGCTGGCACAAGTGCGGCAAGAAGGAGGTCGAGCGCGCGATCCGCGCGGCGCTCGAGGCGCACAAGACGTGGTCGCGGATGCCGTGGCAACACCGCGCCGCGATCTTCCTCAAGGCCGCCGATCTGCTCGCCGGTCCGTACCGGCAGGTGCTCAACGCCGCGACGATGCTCGGCCAGTCCAAGACGGCGCACCAGGCGGAGATCGACGCCGCCTGCGAGCTGATCGACTTCTTCCGCTTCAACGCGCACTACATGCAGCAGGTCTACGCGGAGCAGCCCGGCTCCGCCGACGGCTGCTGGAACTACGTCGAGCACCGGCCGCTGGAGGGCTTCGTCTTCGCCGTGACGCCGTTCAACTTCACGAGCATCGCGGGCAACCTGCCGACGGCCCCGGCCCTGATGGGTAACGTCTGTTTGTGGAAACCGGCCTCGTCCTCGCTGCTGTCCGCGCACTACATCATGGAGCTCCTGGAAGATGCCGGGCTGCCCGCCGGCGTGATCAACATGGTCCCCGGCTCGGGCGGCGCGGTCGGCGACCCGGTGCTGGCCAGCCCCGACCTCGCCGGGATCCACTTCACCGGCTCCACCGAGGTGTTCAAGGGCATGTGGAAGACGGTCGGCGACAACATCGACCGCTACAAGTACTACCCGCGCATCGTCGGCGAGACCGGCGGCAAGGACTTCGTCTTCGCGCACGCGTCGGCCGACGTGCAGGCGCTGGTCACGGCGCTCGTTCGCGGCGCGTTCGAGTTCCAGGGCCAGAAATGCTCCGCGGCCTCGAGAGCCTACATCCCGCGCTCGCTGTGGCCGCGCGTCCAGAAGAGGCTCGTCGCCGAGGTCGGCAAGCTGACGATGGGCGATCCGGCCGACTTCACCAACTTCATGGGTGCGGTGATCGACCGCAACGCGTACGACAGCATCACGAAGTACATCGCGCACGCGAAACGGTCGAAAGACGCCAAGATCCTCGCCGGCGGCAACTACAACGCCCGCAAGGGCTACTTCATCGAGCCGACCGTCGTCCTGGCGAAGAAGCCCGACTTCAAGCTGATGTGCGAGGAGATCTTCGGGCCCGTGCTGACGATCTACGTGTACAACGACAATTCGCTCGACAAGGCGCTGGCCCAGTGCGACACGGGTTCACCGTACGCGTTGACCGGCGCGGTCTTCGCGCAGGACCGTGAAGCGATCGCCTACATGACCGATCGGCTCACGCACGCGGCCGGCAACTTCTACATCAACGACAAGCCCACGGGCGCCGTCGTCGGCCAGCAGCCCTTCGGCGGCGGCCGCGCCTCGGGCACCAACGACAAGGCGGGCAGCTACCTCAACCTGATCCGCTGGGTCAGCCCGCGGACGATCAAGGAAACGTTCGTGCCGCCGCACGACTTCCGCTACCCCTACCTAACCAAAGACTAAGGGGACTATGGGGTCAAGTCTTGGCATGAGACACTCGAGGCGAGGACCGGCCGTAGCGGGCCGGGTCTTGGGCGTGTGTCTCATGCCAAGACTTGACCCCATCCCCACAAGACTTGACCCCATCCCCATCTCCACTACTCGCCGATCAGGTGGGCGACGACGCGGCGCCTGTGCGGGGCCGTGCGGTGTTCGTAGAGGTAGACGCCCTGCCAGGTGCCGAACACCGGTCGGCCCGAGGCGACGGGGATGCCCAGGGTCGTGGACGTGAGCATCGAGCGTACGTGCGCGGGCATGTCGTCCGGCCCTTCCATCGTGTGCCTGAAGATGGGATCGCCCTGCGGGACGAGCCGGTCGAGGAACCGCTCGAGATCGCGCTGGACCTCGGGATCGGCGTTCTCCTGGATCGTCAACGAAGCGGACGTGTGCCGCACGTAGAGTGTCAGCAGGCCGTCCGCGATACCACTGGCACGCACCCAGCCTTTCAACTCGTCGGTGATCTCGTAAAGACTGCGGCCGCGCGTCTCGACGACGAACTCGGTAGTCTCCTGTCGCATGGCCGCCATTGTACGCGGCCTGGAGAGCCTACTTGTCGAATGTGAAGGTGGCCGTGGTCCAGGACTCGACCGGGCGGTCGCGCTCGAGCGCCGGCTCGTAGCGCCAGCGGAGCACCGCCGCGACCGACGCGGCCTCGAGCGGAGAATCGGGGATGCCACGCTCCACGAGCACTCGGGTGACCGCCCCGCTCTCGCTGACCCGCAGCTTCAGCACGACGGTCCCGCCGCCCTTCTTCAGATCCTTCTTCGACACGGTCGGCTCGACGCGATGGATCAGGACGGCGTCGCGCGTGACCGGCTCGGGCAGGGCGACCGCCGGAGCGGTCTCTTCGACCGGAGGCTCATCCACGATGGTCTCCGTGATCGTCGGTTCGGATTCGTCCGGGATCGGGTCGGCCGGGAAGTCCTCCGTGACTGGATCGTCCTGGCTCTCGACCTCCGGCGCCGGCTCCTCCGGCTGCGGCTCGGGCTGCGGCTCGGGCTCCGGCTCGGACTCTGGCTGCACGATCGGAGCCGCCGGCCGGGGCTCCGGTGCCCGCTCCACGAGTGGCCGTGCGGGTTCGATAATCGCGCGTTCCGGCTCGGGCTCCGGTGCGACTCGGCGCGGCTCAGGATCGCGCCTCTGCGGTGGTTGCTCGACGGGGACCACCGTGATCTCGGGTGCGGACGAATCCGACACCTCCGATGCCTGTTCCTCCGGCTGAGGCTCGGGTTGATCGGGTGCCGGCGAGTCCGAGTCGACCGTCAAGATCAGAGGATCGAAAACAGCTGCATCGGTGACGGTCGAGGAGGTCGGACCGGGGTTCGTTTCGGCGACCGGCGCCATGGGGGACGTGGTCTGCCTCGGCCGCGCCATGAAGAACACGGCGACGAAGACGATCACGACGGTGAGCGGGATGGCGACCCAGGACCAGCGTGCCAGCCCACCCTCGGGCTTCGCTTCGGCGGCCATCGGAAACGGCTGGCCCGGATCGCGCCGCGTGAACGCTTCGGTCTGGAACTTTCCCGTCGTCAGTTCGCTGGGAAGGTCGGTCGTCGCGATGGATGCGGCCGGGCGCTCCGACTTCGTCGGCGGGCTCGGCTCGGGTGCGGTGGCGGCCGGGGCCGGCACGGGGGGCTTGGCCTGCGCTTTGGTAAGGGGCTTCCTGTCCGTGCGTCGCCGTGACTTGAGCTCCTGTTCCAGATCGAGCTGCTCGATCACGGCGGCGTCGGCATCGTGATCGCGTCCTGTCGAAGGCTTCGGCGCAACGCGGCCGGCGTCGCTGAGGAGACCTTCGATGTGAGACTCGATCTCTTCCCCGACGTCGGCGGAGAGTCGGACCGAGGACATCGGGGCTTGCTTTGTACCGGCGGTATCTTTCGGGACATCGAAGTCGAGTGCGTCGAGCTCCTCGAGCGCGATGCTCAACCCGTCGTCGGGTTCCGCCGGCGCTTGCCCCGAGAGATCGCGATCGTGGGTGACAGCCTCCGGCTCGCCGTCGAGGAGCTCGCGGCAAAGCGCCAGGAGCTCGTCCGCGGCCACCGGCTTCTGGATCAACCGATCGGCGCCGAACTGATCCAGCGGGGGCAGGTCGATCTGCACGCCGGTGCCCTCGACGACGAGGACGATCGGCGTGTTCGCGCCGGCGTCGGTACGTTTCAGCTCGCGACAGAGGACCGTCCCGTGAGTTCGCGGCAGCCGCGCCGCGATGAAGACGAGGGCCGGCTCGAAGCTGCCGAACTTGGATGCGCCGTCGGCAACCGTCTGGGCGACGGCTACCTCGTAGCCGGCCTTGCGTAACGGATCGACGACCCGCCGGAGGCCCTGCGGATGGTGGTCGATGACCAGGATCCGGTGACTCACTCCTCGTTCCTCTCGCGTACGGCACCCGACCCGCCCGGCTTGGACGTAGCGGCGCCCGGGTTCCCTCCGGAAACTCGTTCCCGTGTCGAAGATGGGGCCCGGAACGGGGCCTTTCAAGGTGGCGGGGACAGCGCCGAAAAGCCCGCAGAACAATTGGAAAACGGGGCTAACATGGGAGGGGCACCCCCGTGCGGACCATGAAGGAGGACCCCCGATGCGCGTCACCCGGCGTCGTTTTCTCGTTTCCGTCTCCGCCGCCACCGCCTCGGCCGGCCTGATCTCGAGGCTTCCCGCCTGGGCTCAGGAAGTCGGTGGTGGAACGTTCACCGCCCTGCGGGGCGACATCGGCATCTTCGACGCGCCACGGAGCGGGGGTACGATCGGGTGGTTCATCGGCAAGGACGCGGTGCTGGTGGTCGACTCGAAGGGACCCGAGTTCGCGCGGGCGTGTATCGACGGCATCGGCGAACGGACGGAGCGCAAGATCGATACGCTGATCAACACGCACCACCACGGGGATCACACCGGAGGCAACCCCGTCTTCCGCAAGGTCGTCGGCCGGATCGTCGGGCACGAGAATGTCCCCGAGCTGCAGCGCAAGGCTGCGGAGCAGCGCGGCAACACCGACGGTCAGGAATACCCGGACGTGACCTACTCGAAGGAGTGGTCGATGGATCTGGGTGGCGAGACCGTGTCGCTCAGGCACCTCGGCCCGGCGCACACCGGCGGCGACAGCATCGTGCACTTCGAGAACGCCAACATCGTCCACATGGGCGATCTCATCTTCAACCGCTGGTGCCCGTTCATCGACCGCGACGGCGGCGCTTCCGTCAAGGGCTGGATCGAAACGCTGAACCGCACGATCGAGGCTCACGACGACGAGACGGTTTTCATCTTCGGGCACGGCGCCGAAACGTTCGGGGTGACCGGCTCGAACACGGATCTCTCCGTGCAGCGCGGTTACTTGGAGTGGATCTGGGAGATCACGGAAAAGGGAATCGCCGCGGGCAAGACGGCCGAGCAGATCGCCGCACCGGGTCTGCCGGAGGCGTTCTCGGATCACGTCGAGCTGAACGAACGCCTCGGTGTCCTCGGTAACGTCAAGGTCGCGTTTGCCGAGCAGACGGAGGACTGACGCCGGTCAGTACAGCGCGTCCAGCTTGTCCAGGTACCTGTCGACGACCACGCGTCGCTTGAGCTTCATCGATGCGGTCAGCTCGCCTCCGTCCACGCTGAAGTCCCCGGGCACGATCCAGAATCGCTTGATCGTCTCGTAGCGCGCCAATTGCCCGTTCAGTCGCTCGATCTCCGTCTCGATGAGGTCCTGCACGGCCTGCTCGGTGGCGAGTTCCTCGTAGGTCTTGCCGGCCAATCCGTTCTCCTGCGCCCACGGCACGATCGTTTCCTGATCCAGCGTCACGAGCGCCGTGATGTACTTGCGCTTGTCGCCGTAAGCCGCGGCCTGGCTGATGTAGGGGGACCGCTTGAGCACCTGCTCGAGATGCTGCGGCGCCACGTTTTTCCCACCGGCCGTGATGATCAGGTCCTTCTTACGGTCGGTGATCTTCAGGAACCCGTCCTCGAGCTCCCCGATGTCCCCGGTGTGCAGCCAGCCGTCGACGATCGTCTCGCGCGTGGCTTCCTCGTTCCTGTAGTAGCCGGCCATGACGTTGGGCGCGCGTATCAGGACTTCCCCGTCCTCGGCGATCTTGATCTCGATTCCCTCTCCGGCCGGGCCGACCGTGCCGAAGCGGTTGTTGTCGATGCGGTTGACGTTGCTGAACGAGGTGTTCTCGGTCATGCCGATGCCCTCGAGGATCAGCATGCCGCAGGCGTGGAAGAACTCCGCGATGTCCCGGTTCAACGGAGCCGAGCCCGAGATGGCGAACACCAGACGACCGCCGAACGCGGCCCGTACTTTCCGGAACACGAGCAGGTCGGCGATTCTGTTGCGAAGCGCGAGCCACAACGGAATGGGGTCCTTCGCCTGCTTGAAGCGACTGACCTGCAGACCGATCCCGATCGACCATTCGAACAACCCGGCCTTGAGGCCTCCGCTCGCCTGAGCGGAGGCACGGATCTTGTCGTGGACCTTCTCGAAGACGCGCGGCACGCAGGGCACGTAGTGCGGCCGCACTTCCTTCAGCGTCTGGGCCACGGCGTTGATGTCCCCATCGATTGCCGCGGTGGTCGCGTTGTGCATGCTGGCGTAGATCAGCATCCGTGCGAAGACATGCGCGAGCGGCAGGAAGATCAACACGACGAAGTGCGGTTCGTGGTAGATCGCGCCACCCGCCGACCAGGCCGAGAAGACCATGTTGGCCTGCGTGATCATCGCGCCCTTCGGCACACCGGTCGTTCCGGAGGTGTACACCAGGGCACAGAGATCGTCGGGTTCGACGGAATCCTGGCGTGCCTCGAGGTCCCGGTCACTCGTCTCGGAGGCGCGGGAGAGAAAATCGTCCCAGCCGAAGACGCCCAGCGAGCTGTCCGTCTCGCCTCCGACGTTGACGATCGTCTTGAGCGCGGGCAGCTGATCGCGCACGGAGAGGATCTTCTCGAGCTGCGCGTCGTTCTCCAGGATCAGGATCTCGATCCCGGCGTGGTCCAGGACATACTTGCAGTCCGCGGCGGTGTTGTTCGGGTAGATGCCGACGGTCACGCAGCCGCAGCTCACGATGCCGAGGTCCGCGAGCACCCACTCGATCGATGTGACCGAAAGCACGCCGACGCGATCACCCTTCGCGGCCCCCCAGGCCATCAACGCCCGGGAGACCTCGGCGGTGCGGTCGGCCACCTCCGTCCACGTGATCCCGCGCCACAGGTCGTGGCGCTTGAAGCGATAGGCCTCCTTCTCGGGGTTGGCCTCCCGGATCGCCTGCAACAGCTCGTGGATGTTTCGGTGCGGCAACATCGGTCCCTCGGTGCGCCGCATCCTACAACGATTTTCGCTATTCTGGGCGCCATGGAGCGCTGCTGGTGGGCCGGTGAGGATCCGCTCTACGTGGCCTACCACGACCACGAGTGGGGCGTTCCCTGCCGCGACGACGCCAAGTTGTTCGAGATGCTGCTGCTCGAGTCCGCCCAGGCCGGGCTGGCCTGGATCACGATCTTGCGCAAACGCGAGAACTATCGCCGGGCGTTTTCACACTTCGACCCGGCCAAAATCGCGCGCTACGACAAACGAAAGAAAGAACGCCTGCTGGCGGATGCCGGGATCGTGCGGAACCGCCTCAAGATCGACTCGGCGATCCGCAACGCCCGGGTATTCCTGGACCTCCGGCAGGAGTTCGGCAGCTTCTCGGAGTTCCTGTGGGGGTTCGTCGACGGCGAGCCGATCGTCAACCGGTTTCGGCGGCCGGACCAGATACCCGCCAGCACACCCTTATCGGACTCTCTCAGCAAGGAGCTCAAGCGTCGCGGCATGAACTTCGTCGGGTCGACGATCGTGTACGCCTACATGCAGTCCGTCGGGATGGTCAACGACCACCTCGTCGACTGCCCGCGCCACAAGGAGGTCGGGAGCTAGGCCCACTCCACCGCAGGAGCCTTTTCCCCTTTCAGGTCCACATCGCCCGCGTCGCGCAACTCGATCGCCGCGATCTTGTTCAGTCGCGCGAGGGCGCGGTAGACGTCGACCTCGCGCATCGGCGCGACCCAGAGCAGGGTCTGGATGTTGTGCCCCTCGCCCATCATGCCGACGAGAAACAGCTCCGCAGGCGAGAGAGGCGTCGCGGTGACGTCGAGCGAAGCAATCGGGTTGGGCACGAAGGTGCTCTTGAGATCGCCCGCACGGCAGTGCGTGAGAAACGCCGTTTCGGCCTTCTGGATCAGGTGTCCGAGGAACTCGTCACCCGGCCGCTCGTCGTAACACCCGTCGAGGACCTCGAGGGCGGCCTCGACATCGTCCTGTGCCAGCAGGTGTTGGGCCAGCTCGAGACGTTCCTCGAACGTCGCGGGCGGTCGCGGGGCCATCGGTTGCGGCACGGACGTCTCGGTGGCGGGATCGGTGGACGGTTTTTCGACCGGATCCGGCACTGGCTCGGCCGCCGACTCCTCGGGTGCGGAACCTACCGTGGCCATCGTGTCGAGCAGCGTCGACGACTCGCCGTTCGGCTCACGGATGCCGACGATCGTGACGAAGCCGGAATGCACGGCCGAGACCAGAAACTTGAGGACCAGAAAATCGGAGGCGTGGGTGTGGTACAGGACCTCACCGATCGTTCGCTCGCCGTCGATCGTGCCCAGGATTCCTCGGGCCAGCCCGTTGTTCATGATTTCCGGAGGAAACTCGACGTCGCCGCGTTCGAGGACGACGCCCGAGCTGACGAACATGCGGCGGATCGCCACGACTTGCTCGATGCGCTCGGCGCCACGCTCGATGATCTCCTCGACGGTCAGCTGAACGTCGAGCATCCAAGGATCTTCGGGTTCGTTTTGCTTGAAGCGAAAGACGGCGTCGTTCCAGTCGAACAAGCTCAAGATGTTTTCTTCCGCCTTGGCGCTGAGCTCGAAGGCGAACTCCTCGGCCTCGATCACGCCCATGTCCTGGAGGATCTCGCCCAGGTTCGTCTCGGTCTCTTTTTGAACGTCGAGCGCCTTTGCCAGCTCCTCCCTGGTAATCTTGCCGCGGGCCAGCAGGAACTGGCCGATGCGGGACGGCGGATCGTCGGAGGAGCAACCCGTGATGCGGCCTTCGCGGAAGGCAATGCGCTTGCAGACCTTGTTTCGCTCGATCGCGAGCACGCCGGTCTCGTTGTTCTCGACGGCCCAGCGCAGCAGGTCCGCCAGTTTCATCGTGTTCAGGTTGCCTTGAATCGACATCGGGCAGCTCCCCTTGGTTTCTTCTAAAAACCTAGATCCGGGCGTCGCGGGGTCAAGGAAATCGGGAACTTTTTGAAGCTGCACAAAAGGAGCGGAGTTTCGGATGAAAGTGATCGAGATCTCGGAATCTTTCGGCACGGACCGGTTGCGGCTGGCGGATCGGCCGGAGCCGGAGCCCGGCGACGGCCAGCTTCTACTGAAGATGAACGCGGCGTCCCTCAACTATCGGGACTGGCTGATGGTCACGGGCAGGTACAACCCGAAGCAGCCGTTGCCCCTGATCCCCTGCTCCGACGGCTCCGGCGAGGTGTTGGAGTGCGGCGGCGGTGTGACGGGATTCGCCCCGCGAGATCGCGTGCTGCCGATCTTCGCGCCGCGCTGGATCGAGGGGAAACCCGACCGAGAAAAGCTGCGGACGACACTCGGCGGCCCGCTCGACGGCGTGCTGACCCGGCGAATGGTGGTCGACGCCGACAGCGTCGTGCGGACTCCGGCGCATCTCGATGACGTCGAGGCGGCCTGCCTCCCTTGCGCCGCAGTGACGGCCTGGAACGCCCTCGTGGTCCACGGGGAGCTCGCCGAGGGCGACCGCGTGCTGGTCCAGGGTTCCGGTGGGGTTTCGATCTTCGCCCTGCAGCTCGCCCGGGCGATGGGCGCGGAGGTCTGGGCCATCTCGAGTCGCGACGAGTGCCTGGCCCGGATGCGCGAGCTCGGCGCGGTCGACGGCGTGAACTACAAGACGGTGCCCGAATGGGGCCGGGAGATTCGCAAGCGCAGCGGGGGCGTCGATCTCGTCGTGGACGTCGGAGGGGGCGCCACGTTGCCGCAGTCGCTCGCGGCGGTCGGTCTCGGCGGGCGCATCTGCCAGGTGGGCAACCTCGGCGGTGGTAGCGTGGAGCTGAATCTGATTCCGCTTTTCATGCAGCAGGTCCGTTTGCAGGGCCTGCTCGTCGGCGATCGCTGTAGCTTCGAGGCGCTCAACGATCTGATCGAGAACAAGAAGCTGCGGCCGATCGTCGATCGGACATTCGCCTGGACCGAGGCCGGGGCCGCGCTCGACTACCTCGCGGCGGGACAGCAGTTCGGCAAGGTCTGCCTGAGCATCGAGGAGTAATCCGTGCGACGAGCCCTCAAGATCGCCGCGCTGCTCCTGATCCTCGTGATCCTCGCCGGACTGCTGTGGCTGCGCTCAACCGTCCGGGGCTCGCTCGCGCAACTCGATGGAGCAGTCGAGCTCGCCGGGCTGACGACCGCGGTCACGATCGAACGCGACGATCTCGGGGTGCCGCGGATCCTCGCCGGCAGCGCGACGGATGCGATCCGTGCGCTCGGCTTCCTGCACGGTCAGGAGCGGTTCTTCCAGATGGACCTGCTGCGCCGTCGGGCGGCCGGCGAGCTGTCGGCGCTGCTCGGACCCGCCGCGATCGGTGCCGATCGGGCGGTGCGTCTGCATCGCCTGCGCGCGCGCGCGGAGGCCATCGTCGCAGCCGCCGGCGAGGACTCGCGTCGAGAATTGACCGCTTACGCAGAGGGTGTCAACGCCGGGCTGGAACGCATCGGGCGTCCGCTCGAGTACGTCCTGCTACGCGACCGGCCGGAGCCGTGGCGTCCCTCCGACTCGGTGCTCGCCGTCTACACGATGTACCTCCGGCTGCAGGACGAAAACGGCAGCCGCGACTCGGCGCGCGGGATCATGCGCGACACGCTGCCGGGGCAGGTGGTCGAGTTCCTGTTGCCGCGCGGGTCCGAATGGGACGCCCCGCTGGTCGGTGACGCCTACGAGACGCCTCCGGTTCCAGGCCCCGACGTCTGGGACCTGCGCTCGGCTGACTCGGCCCCACCGGAGGCACGGCCACGCACCGGCGAGCCGTCGGTCGAGGAGCCGCAGCCGGCCGGCAGCAACAACTGGGCCGTCGCGGGTCATCGCACGGCGGACGGTGGAGCGCTCGTCGCCAACGACATGCACCTCACGCTGGGCATGCCGGGCATTTGGTACCGCGCCTCGCTTCACTGGACGGACGCCGGCGTTGCCCGGCGTGCCACGGGGGTCACGCTTCCCGGGGTTTTCGGCGTCGTCGTCGGCAGCACGCCTTCGATCGCCTGGGCCTTCACGAACCTGACCGGAGACCTGAGCGACCTGGTCGAGTTGGAGTTCGTCGACGGCTCCGACACGCGTTACCGGACTCCCGATGGCGAGGCCGATCTCGAGGTTTTCGAGGAGACGATCGAGGTCAAGGGCGGCGACGACGTGACCGTGACCGTCGAGGAGACGATCTGGGGCCCGGTCGTCGACGAGGATCACCGCGGGACACGTCGCGCGGTGCGCTGGGTCGGTCACGACACCGGGAGTGTGAATCTGGCGTTCATGGCGCTGGCAAAGTCGACGACTCTCGACGAGATCTTCGCTGTCGCACACCGGACGGGAATCCCGGCGCAGAACATCGTCGCTGCGGACGCCGGCGGACGCATCGGCTGGACCGTCGTCGGTCCGCTTCCCGACCGCTTCGGCTTCGACGGTCGCTTCCCCGTCTCGTGGTCCGATGGAATGCGCGGTTGGAGGGGACGCCTCGCGCCAGCCGATGTTCCGCAACTCCGCGATCCACCGTCGGGCGTGATCTGGACCGCCAACAACCGCACGATGGACGGCGTGGAACGCGATCGAATCGGCGACGGCGGCTACGCGCTGGGCGCCCGCGCGAAACAGATCCGCGACAGCCTGCTCGCGATCGAGTCCGCCACGGCGCAGGACATGCTGGACTTGCAGCTCGACGACCGCGCGTTGTTCCTCGAGCGCTGGAGGGACCTTTTGCTGAATGTGCTGCGCGAACAGAACGTGCGTCGAACGGCGCCCCGGCATGATGAGCTTCTACGCCAGATCGAAACCACCTGGACCGGTCGCGCCTCGATCGATTCGGTCGCCTATCGCATGGTGCGAGCGTGGCGACAGTACGTCGCCACCCGGGTCTTCGAACCGTTGACCGCGCCGTGTCGCACCGCCGACCCCGAGTTCGACTACTTCTTCTACCGGCGCTTCGAGGGGCCGCTGTGGCGCATCCTCGAGGAACGACCGGAGCATCTGCTCGAGCCTTCCTACGCCGACTGGGCCGGGCTGCTGGTCGCCGCGGTGGACGACCTGGTCATGCAATTCATGCAAGAGCCCACCGATTCGCTGGACGGGTACACCTGGGGTGATCGCAACCGGTTCGCGATGACCCATCCGATGAGCCGGTCGCTTCCGGGTTTCGTCCGGCGTCATTTCGACCTGCCCATCGAACAGCTGCCCGGAGACAGTCGAATGCCGCGCGTCCAGGGTCGTGTCTTCGGCGCCTCGGAAAGATCCGTCGTCTCGCCGGGGCGTGAGTCCGACGGGTTGTTTCACATGCCGGGTGGCCAGAGCGGCCATCCGTTCTCGCCGTTCTACGACGCGGGGCACCGGGCCTGGGCGGACGGCGCGGCCGCACCCTTCCTCCCCGGCGAGACCCGCCACACGCTTGTCCTCCGGCCCGCTCGCTGACTAGAATCGCCGCTCACCAACGAGGAGCGGGTTCCATGGAGTACCGGCGTCTGGGCCGTGCAGGCCTCAAAGTGAGCGCGCTGTCGTTCGGCAGCTGGGTGACTTTTTCGTTTCAGGTCGACACCGAGGCGGCCGACAGGATCATGGGCGCCGCCTACGACGCCGGGATCAACTTCTTCGACAACGCGGAGGTCTACGCGGCCGGCGAATCGGAACGGATCATGGGCGAGGTGCTCGCGCGATCCGGCTGGGGGCGCGACACCTACTGCGTGTCGAGCAAGGTCTACTGGGGCGGCGACCTGCCGACGCAGCGCGGCCTGCACCGCAAGCACATCCACGACGCCTGTCACGCCGCCCTGCGCCGGCTGCAGGTCGACTACCTCGACCTGTTCTTCTGCCACCGGCCCGACCTGGAGACCCCGATCGAGGAGACGGTGCGCGCCATGGACGACCTGATCCGCCAGGGCAAGGTGCTCTACTGGGGCACGTCGGAGTGGAGCGCGCAGCAGATCCAGGAGGCGCACGGGCTCGCGCGGCAGTACGGCCTGACGCCGCCGACGATGGAGCAGCCGCAGTACAACATGCTGCACCGCGACCGCGTCGAGCGCGAGTACCACCGGCTGTACGAGGAGGTCGGGCTGGGCACGACGATCTGGTCGCCGCTGGCCTCGGGGATCCTGACCAACAAGTACGCCGACGGGATCCCGGACGGATCGCGGATGTCGCTACCCGACTACGACTGGTTGCGCGAACGGATGGAGTCCCCCGAGGGCCGCAAGCAGATCGCGATGACGACGGCGCTCAAGCCGGTCGCCGACGATCTCGGCTGCAGCATGGCGCAGATGGCCATCGCGTGGTGTTTGAAGAACCCCCGCGTCTCGACGGTGATCCTCGGCGCCAGCCGCGTCGAGCAGCTTGACGAAAACCTCGCTGCGCTCGACGTGGTCGGGAAACTGGACGACGAAGTCATGCAACGGATCGAGACGATCCTCGACAACAAGCCCGAGCTGCCGCAACAGTGGTAGGAGACGTGATGCAACCCCGACCCTCGTATCCCTGGTTCGCCCTGCTTGTCGCCGTCCTGATGTTTGCGATCGCGCCGTTCGATGCAATCCACGCCGCCAAGAAGAACGCGGCCAAGGACGAGGAGAACGGCGAGAAGAAGGAAGACAAGTGGGACGTCGCCAACCCTCCCGGCGAGTACTACGAGGTCGAGATCGACACCGACGAGGGGACCTGGATGAGCCTCGACGTCAGCCCCGACGGCGAGGAGATCGTCTTCGACCTGCTCGGCGACCTGTACACGATCCCGATCGCAGGTGGTGAGGCCAAGGCATTGACCTCAGGCTTCCCCTGGGACATGCAGCCGCGCTACAGCCCGGACGGCAAGTCGATCGCGTTCACGAGCGACCGTGGCGGCGGCGACAACATCTGGGTCATGGATCGCGACGGGAGCAACCCGTCCGCGGTGAGCGAGGAGGATTTCCGGCTGTTGAACTCGCCGGTCTGGAGTCCCGACGGGCAGTTCATCGCCGCGCGTAAGCATTTCACGTCGCGCCGTTCGCTCGGTGCGGGCGAGATCTGGCTCTACCACCGCAGCGGCGGCGGCGGGCTGCAGCTCAACAAGCGCCCCAACGATCAGAAGGATCTCGGAGAGCCGGCCTTCTCGCCCGACGGCCGCTACGTCTACTACAGCCGCGACAGCACCCCCGGCGACACCTTCCAGTACAGCAAGGACTCCAACACCCAGATCTACACGATCCATCGCATCGATCGTGAGACAGGCGACAACGAGACGTTCATCAGCGGCGCCGGCGGCGCGATCCGCCCCACGCCGTCTCCCGACGGGAAGTGGATGGCGTTCGTGCGGCGCGTGCGTTTCCAGTCCACGCTGTTCCTGCACGACATGGAGAGCGGCAAGAACACCGCGATCTTCGATGGCCTCGAACGCGACATGCAGGAGACCTGGGCGATTCACGGCGTCTACCCGACGATGGCCTGGACACCGGACTGCAGGTCGATCGTCTTCTGGGCCGCAGGCAAGATCCAGCGCATCGACATCGAGTCGCGCGAGGTCACGCCGATCCCGTTCCACGTCGAGCAAAAGCACAAGATGATCGAGGCGCTGCGCTACCCCGTCGAGGTCGCGCCGGAGACGTTCGACACGCACATGTTGCGCTGGGTCCACGTCTCTCCCGCCGGCAACAAGNNCAACAAGGTCGTCTACCAGGCACTCGGCCACCTGTACGTCCGCGGCCTGCCCGACGGGGAGCCGCGGCGGCTGACGGGCCAGGACGACCACTTCGAGTTCTACCCGTCGTTCTCGCGCGACGGGAAGTGGGTCGTCTACGTCACGTGGAACGACGAGACGCTCGGGTCGGTTCGTGTCGTCTCCGCCGCCGGCGGAGAGGGCCACCTGGTGACCAACGCACCCGGCCACTACCTCGAACCGGTCTTCTCGCCGGATGGGCAGACGATCGTGTATCGCCGCGGCGGCGGCGGGTTCCTGACCTCGCCGCTCTACTCGCGCGACCAGGGGCTCTACGCGGTCCCGACGATGGGTGGGGATTCGATTCGGGTCAGCAAGTCCGGCTCGCGGCCGCAGTTCCGGACGGAGTCGGAGCGGGTGTTCTTCACCACCTTCGGGCCGGAAGAGCGCATCCTCAAGAGCGTCGAGCTTGACGGCGGCGACGAGCGCTCGCACGTCAAGAGCGAAGCCGCGACGGAGTTCCGGCTTTCGCCCGACGGCAAGTGGATCGCCTTCTCCGAGCGCTTCAACGCCTACATCGCGCCGTTCGTCCCCGCCGCCCAACCGGTGCAGATCGGCCCCAAGACGAAATCGATCCCGGTCACGAAGGTCAGCCGGGACGCAGGAAACTACCTGCACTGGTCGGGCGACTCACAGACCCTCTACTGGTCGCTCGGCGCGGATCTCTACCGGCGCGATCTGAGCGATGCGTTCGCCTTCATCGACGGCGCCCCGGAGGAACTGCCCGAACCGGTCGCCGAGGGCACGCCGATCGGCTTCACGGCGACCTCCGATGTCCCGACCGGCAGCATCGCCGTCACCGGGGCGCGCCTGATCACGATGCGTGGCGACGAGGTCATCGAGAACGGGACCGTCGTCGTCGAGGCGAACCGCATCACCGCGGTCGGTCCATCCGCGGACGTCACCGTGCCCGACGACGCCTTCGTGCTCGACGCGTCGGGTAAGACGATCATTCCCGGGCTCGTCGACGTGCACTGGCACGGGAGGCAGGGTTCCTCGGGGTTCACGCCGCAACAGAACTGGATGAACTACGCGTCGCTGGCGTTCGGCGTGACCACCGCGCACGATCCATCGAACGACACCAGCACCTTCTTCGCCGCGAGCGAGCTGGCGAAGGTCGGCATGATCGCCGCGCCGCGGTTGTACTCGACCGGCACGATCCTCTACGGTGCCGCCGGTGACTTCAAGGCGATCGTCAACAGCCTCGACGACGCCCGCAGCCACCTGCGGCGCCTGAAGGCGGTCGGCGCGTTCAGCGTCAAGAGCTACAACCAGCCGCGCCGCGACCAGCGCCAGCAGGTCATCGCGGGCGCGCGCGAGCTGGAGATGATGGTCGTCCCCGAGGGCGGCTCGCTGTTCCAGCACAACATGACGATGATCGTCGACGGCCACACCGGGATCGAGCACTCGCTGCCCGTCGCCGCGATCTACACCGACGTGCTGCAGCTCTGGGGCGCGAGCCGCACCGGCTACACGCCGACGCTCGGCGTGGCCTACGGCGGCCTCTCCGGCGAGCACTACTGGTACCAGCACACCAACGTCTGGGAGAACGAGCGGCTGCTCGGCTTCGTCCCGCGCGAGATCATCGACGCGCGCTCGCGCCGCCGCGTGATGGCGCCGGAAATGGAGTACAACCACATCGCCATCGCGGAGGGCTGCAAGCAGCTCCACGACGTCGGCGTGAAGGTCAACATCGGCGCCCACGGCCAGCGCGAGGGGCTCGCCGCGCACTGGGAGATGTGGATGTTCGAGCAGGGCGGGATGACGCCGATGGAGGCGCTGCGCTCGGCGACGATCCACGGGGCGCACTACGTCGGGCTGGACGGCGACCTCGGTTCGATCGAGGTCGGCAAGCTCGCCGATCTCGCGATCCTGGACAGGAACCCGCTCGAGAACCTGCGCGACTCCGAGTTCGTCCGCTGGGTCATGCTCAACGGCCGGCTCTACGACGCCGCGACGATGGATCAGATCGGCAACCATCCGGCGAAACGTGAGCCGTTCTTCTTCGAAGAAGACTAGCCGCGCGCTTCTACCCGTCGATCAGGGGAACGGTCTCGCGCACGTCGACGTGCAGCTGTTCCCCTGTCTCGGTCATCAGACTCGAGGCGACGAGATGATCGGGTCCGACGTCGTGGAGCCGGCAGCACCAGTCATCGGTCACGGCGGCGTCGATCGACGCGCGAATCCCCGTGTCGTCGCGCCGGAAGGTGTAACGCGACAACCCCGACGCGATGCGCTCCTCGCGCGCCTTGATCAGCGATTCCTTGAGCGTCCAGTACTCGAAGAACCTACGGCGGGCGTCCGGCCCGGGGAGGGATAGGATCTCCGTGACTTCGCGAGGCGCGAAGTAGCGCTCGGCGATGTCGAGGAAACTTACGGATCTCGTGGTGTTCTCCACATCGACACCGACATCTCGGTCCGACGCGACGAGACAGGCGACGAGACCACGCGTGTGCGACAGGCTGAAGCGCGGCGTGTCGTCACGCCGCGGCTCGGCAACCTCCGGCTTTCCCGACGGGCGTGCGGCAAAGCGCCACGCTTCCGGTGCGACACCCGTGTAATGCGACAGTGCGGTGCGAACGAGAACGCGGGTCACCAGGTAGTCGAGCCGGCCGGACTCGGTGCGGTAACGCGACCGGCGCTCGTGCTCCTCGGGCGTGAGCAGCCGCTCGTAACGGGCCACGAGCCTGCGCTGGAGAACGGTCTCGGGACGCACGACCCAGAGGTGCGCCCGATCGACGGCGAGCTCGTTAGCCTGTGGCACGACGCGAGTCAGTTTATCAGCGTCGGCAGAAGATCGACCGGAGGCGACCCGCAACCTCGCCGGCCTCGACCCGTGAACAATCCAGTTGTGCGTGGTCGGCAAAACGTGCAACTGAACGATGTCCTGTGGTCCGACTCCGTCGTCGCTTGGCGAGTTTGTCGGGCACCTCCGGCGGATCGGCCCATTGTGTCGTGAAACGTGTGCTGTCGATCATCGATTCGGACGAAGACGCTGCGGGCGCACCGCATACGTGTGCGCAACGGAAGCCCTAGTTCGCTGCACGTCCCCGTTTCGCGTCTTCGATCAGACGTGGAAGATGCTCCCGCGACTCGGCGCTGTCCGGGGCGAGCGCGATCGCGGCCTCGAAGCTCTCGATCGCCTCGTCGAAGCGTCCCATCGCCTGAAGCGACAGTCCCAGCTCGATCCGGGCGTCGGGGTCGCCGGGTGCCAGCTCGGTCGCGGCAGCGAGGTGTGGAACCGCCTCGGCGTGGCGTCCGGCGCGACGCAGTAACCCGCCCAGGTTGTAGCGCAGCTCGAGGACGTCGATCCCGTCGGCGAGCGCCTCGACATACGCCGAGATGGCCTCGTCCGGGCGTCCCGCCCGGGCCAGCCACAAT
>JABAOH010002367.1_pt2 | contig 18810 bp, 14 predicted proteins | sample 7062181 | NCBI WGS metagenome assembly JABAOH01 (sample SAMN14538630, study PRJNA623070) | marine sediment metagenome | biome: marine biome [ENVO:00000428]; feature: marine pelagic biome [ENVO:01000023]; material: deep marine sediment [ENVO:00002113]; isolation source: pool of 5 deep marine... | reverse complement strand
TGTTAAGATACGGGATTCACCTGTTCTTCGATCGTAAATTGCTAATCGAAATCGGTCTGCTTCGTAGGTTGGAGTCATTTGTTTACGATAAGCGATATATCTGCCATCTGGTGAGTATCGCGGATCACCATCGTAAGCCTCATTATTTGCTGTAATATTTTTAGGTTCGCCACCTGAGATGGGTACAACAAATAAGTCATTGTTAGTCGATGAGGCTGGATTTTCTACTCTTTTTGAAACAAAACATAACTCTTTGCTATCGGGTGAAATGGCATAGCCAGTTCCACCACCGAGAGAGAAAGGAGGAGAATGAAACTGCCCTGATGTCATATCTTTGATTTCTCCCGTTTCGACATCGAGGAGCATCGTATGAGTATAGCGTCCATCCGAATAGAAATTCCAGTGGCGATATAAGAGTTCATCTGCCATGTGCGCTTGCAACAGTCCGTTCTCCAGGGAATCATTGAACTTTTGATTGCAATCATCATCTGCCCCGCACTCAGGAAAAACATCTGTAACAAAAACTATATATTTTCCATCGGGAGACCATTGGGGATTGTTAACGCCCGTAGAGATATGTGTAAGCTGCTTCGGCTCTCCAAATTCGGTCGGCATTAGCCAAATTTGGGCACCATCCTTTCGGGTTGAGATGAACATCAGCCATTTGCTGTCAGGCGACCAGCGGGGATGCGTATCGCTTCTCTCATTAAAAGTTAATTGCCGCAAATCGCTTCCATCGGCATTAATTACGTAGATATCTGAGTTTGAAATCCCTTTTTCGAGATTGGTGGTAGAAATAACAAAGGCGATTTTTTGACCATCAGGTGAAATCTGTGGATCTGTGACGTTTCTGACTTTGTAAAGATCGGGGACAGTAAAGGCTCGCTTTTGGGCAAAGATAGGAGTGATTAGAAATAAGGATATTATAAAAATAAATAGTTTTTTCATCCTTTTTTCCTTTCAATTTTATGTAACTATCCAGGCAACGTACTATTACAACGACTTATGAAATAATAATTGACAAAATAATGGATGTCAAGATAATTATCAAAATTCCTCAATAAATTTTTAACGGCTTCTGCCCTTGCACCTGCTTTTCTGTTAATCGCCTGGCTTCTTAAAAATATTCATCAATTTCTTCTTTGCCTCTTCCTCAAGTTTCTTTTTTCTCTCCTCAAGCTCTTTTTTCCTCGTCTCAACTTCATCCACCTGAGCCTGGACTTGTTGTTTGACTTTATTGATCCCAGCAAAGATGGTCTGCTTATTTTTGTCAATTAAAACTTCTACTTCCTGACGTCGCTTATCGACTTCGGTACGCACGTAATTTTCGACCTGTTGCTGGGCTTCACGCAGGTTCTTCTCCAGTGTGAGCTTCACCTGGCTTGCCAAAACATTGTCAACGTTAGAATTCAGGCGCAATTTATAATCCGAAGCTTCATTTATCAACCGTGCATTCATATTAAGTTGCGTTAAGCCAGAAAGGACCTCACGGACGACCTGTGATACTTTATCTTTTGCTTCCTTTTCAAATGAGAAATTGACGGGTGAGGCATCCAGTTTCAATTTCAGATCGATATCGTTGCCGATAAAGAATCCTGCCAACGAAATATTCCCTTTTTGGGCGGAGATGGCTTGCGGAAAATATTTACCTCCTGCCAGTTTCACCTTGCCGAGACCAAAGTTATCTGCCTTCAACCATAAAGAATCTCGTGCCACCTCCATTCGATGATCCAGACTGCCAGCAAGCTCGTATTTATTACCCGATACTCTCATCAAATCTAATTTGAAACGTGTTGGCTTGGCATAGACGGGTGGTTCATTGGTCAAACCGCTCAAAGTGCCATCGAGGAAATAGGCACGACTGGTATCACCCGCGGCGGTTGCGGCTGTTAGTTTTGCCTGACGGATAAGAAAACGGGGATAGCGATAATGAAATGGAAAATGAATATCCTGCCCCTTGAAACGCGGCGGCTTCTCAACTTTATCTGTGCCTTTTAACTTCTGTACAACAGGTAAATATTTTCTTCCCAGAGCAACGTAATCCATGAGCTGATTCACCCTATGAACAGCGGTTGCGCCAAAAAGCAGCATACTCACATCTTTGACATCCAGGTCTTTCAACTTTGCCAGTTGCTTGGCACGGTCAAGATCTTCTTTAAGGCTATTTTGGGTTATTTTCAATTCGGCTTGCAAATTATCGAATGCCTGGGTCAAGCCGTCGTATTTCCCCTGGACATCTTTTTTAAGAGAATTCGTCTCTTTATAAATATCATCCAAATTTTTAATTAAATTAGTCAGCTTGACAATATCTTTGATATTATCGATATTTTCAAGCTTCAGCGATTTGATTTTATTTTCCAGGTCTCTCACACGAACGGTATAGCTCTGAGTATCGACCTGGGCTTTCCAATAATTGAACGTGCTGTCCGCAGTGGTTTTTAACTTTTCATAGGCTTGAACCGTTGCTAAATTGTTGACATTGATCAACGAATCGATTTTCAATTTTTTCCCCAGCCCGGATAAATCAAAAATGGGCACATCACCCAGTTGTTTTTCCAATGCCACCTTAACTTTTTCTTCCAAACCAGGACCTTTGGACTTTTCAGGCGGAGTGATTTTCTTCGGCAGGCTGCCATCTGTTTTCCGAGGCGTTCCACTGCGTACATTTTCGAGTACCATTTCTCTGATGATAATCCGTCTCCAGAATAAGGCTCTCGCTTCGATGTCAAACGAGGCTCTACCCGTTTCCAGGATATTGCGCCAGGGATTATTCTTGTTGGCGATCTGAATCCGATTCCAGGAGCCTTCAGTTTTGAAAAGGCTATAATGGAAATTATCAATTTCGACTTTTGCCCCGGCGATGGCTTGCAATGCCATCTCCAACCCTTTTTCAAGGTATCGATCACGGGCAAAGTAGGCGATCACCGCAAATAAAAGGATGATCACTGCCAATATAATTATACCTTTCTTTCTCATAGCTCACCTCCAATATCGCGGATTCTCTCATACCATTGAACGATCTTGCTCCCCTTTATCGCCTGGACAACTTTCCATTTTTTCGCACGCTCCTCAAACTTTTCTCGATAAAGGACGACCAGCTTTTTCATCCCGAAAAAGACTGGAAAAACGAGCACCAATCCACCAACGAAGCTTCCCATGACTACGGTATTGTTGAACCTTGTTAGTGGTCCGAATGGGATGTTGTAAAGCGATTCCCACAGTCCCCGTAAAGCAGGAATACCCGTCAGGATATAAAAACCAAGATTATGGAAAATTGGATCAAGAAGGTACGCAAATAGGCTGGCGAGCAGAATCGCCAAAGTTCCTGCCGCTAAATTAATGTATAGCAGGATCAGCAAGACAAAAAGGATGACACCCTGAAGTGTCCAAAAAGGCATCAAACCAATCAGGAAGCCGAAACTAAAGCCTGCCGCAATCTTTCCTGGCGATTCGCCTGAGCGAAAGGCTTTGATGAATTTGGAAACGATTTTTAACCAGATCATAGCTTTTCCTTGGTTTTTAATTAGTGGATTAATTAGTGTCTGACCGAAAAGACCAATAATCGTAACGCAAGCATCTTGCTTGCGACCAAAATATTTAACTTGGCTAATGTCCTACTAACAAGCCAGGCTTGTGTCACATTTTCATTCAAGCACTAAATAATAATTTTTTTACTTCATTTGCATGATCCATACTCGTTTCATATTTTTGATTACGGATCACGACAAAGGCTGATATGCCTATGGCACATTTCGGATTACATATTTAAGATGTTATTTTAGATCAAATCTGATTGATACCCATAATCCTTTATGAGTGTAAAAAAATGATGAAATTGGTTTAGAAAATATAAACCAAATTCTTCGTAAAGTCAAGATTTTTTTGTAATATAAAAATGGAATTTTTTGTCTCAATCGAAGAAGAAATGATCATATAAAAGACATAAATATCTGAAAAACAAATTCTTAAAAGATTATGAGATAAAACTTCCCTAGCTAAGCATTTGGTAGATTTCAAAAGGCAACAACATTATCTAGTGGATCTTTTGGCCGATATTTTACTTGCAACCATACACGATGCAAAATCCGCTATCCTCACAAATCAATTTTATTTGAAATTGGTCAATTTCAACTCAAATTCGAAAGGCGAAATGATTAATGCTTAACCTTTAATATCAACGGAACTTTTTAAATTCATACAGTTAAATTTACAAGTGGTGTGATAATTGATATGACATTGGTTAAATTTTCACTTATTACTGTGCGTTAAGATATCTATCTTTATTTAGAAATAGTGAATAATTATTCTAAGTTCAATTTATTAAATTCAATGACGTTATAATGACAATGCCAAATCAAGACACAAATAATTCATCGAAAGAACCCCCATCGCAATCGCCCTTGCTTTCAACCGAGCCTGAAACATTTACTAAAAATCATCATATTGTGCAGGATAATGGTTTAACACTTAATTTATTAGATGGTGCCACTTCTCATTTTCCAGCAATTACTCCTGAGTTTGAATTCCAGAAAAAAGTTGCAGCAGATCCAAGCCAACCTTTAGACGAGCGGATCGAAGCGTTCGAGGACATTATGGAGTCTGAAGTTGGCGATACAACGATGTCACGAGCACGGAACATTGAGCGAGAAGTGGGATTTAGGCAGATTTATCTTAAATTTGAAGGCGGAAATCCGACTGGGACTCAGAAAGATCGCATTGCTTTCGCACAGGCAATGGATGCGATGCGTCGTCATTTTGATGCCATCACAGTAGCCACTTGTGGTAATTATGGCACGGCTATAGCCATTGCTACTTCATTAGCAGGATTAAAATGTTTTATCTATATTCCTGAAACCTTTCACACAAAACGCATCAAAGAAATGATCGATTATGGCGCTGAAATCATTCGAGTGCCAGGCGATTATGAAAATGCGGTTTATCTCTCACGTCAACGAGCTGAAAAAGATGAGATATATGATGCCAATCCTGGAGGGGCAAATACGATAATACAATTAAAGACTTACGGTGAAATTGCTTATGAGATATATGATGAACTTCGGGATGCACCATCAGTTGTCGCTATTCCAGTCTCCAATGGGACAACTCTCGCTGGTATTTACAAGGGATTTGTCAGTCTCTATCGTCGGGGTAAGATTTCCAGGCTTCCTCGTCTTGTTGCCGGGTCATCTTTTGGAAAAAATCCGATTATTCAAGCCTATTTAAAAAACTTGCCTTACTGTGATGACCTTAAGCCTGCAAAAATCAAAGAAACTTCGATTAATGAGCCATTAATAAACTGGCATTCCATCGATGGAGATCTTGCGCTGGAGGCTATTCGTAAGACCGATGGTTGGGCGAATAATGCTACCGATAAAAGTATGCTGTTATCTTCAAAGTTAATTCGGGAACGGGAAGGTTTGAATGTATTGCCGGCATCCACGGCAGGTTTAATTGCTCTGCTGGAACAACATCGCAAACAACCGCTGCCTAATGATCGATATGTGGTAATATTTACAGGAAGAAAGACATGAACCATTTTCCCGAGGGTAATGCTATTGTATATTGTGAAGGCGCGTTCGGAACTCCCAACGGTAAAACAGCGCATGGTTTAGTGAGACGAACGAACCGCTATCGAATTTTATCTGTCATTGATTCTAGGTATACCGGTAGCGATGCAGGAGTGATTTTGGATGGTATTTCAAAACATATTCCAATCTATGACCATGTTCAGATCGCATTTGACCAGGCGAACAAGAAATCCATGCCTGCGACCCATTTTGTCATTGGATTGGCGCCAGATGGGGGGCGATTGAGTTCAGAAGCCAGAGAAGATGTCAAAAAAGCTATACGATTAGGTTTAAATATAGATTCAGGTCTCCATGATTTTCTATCTGAAGATAAAGAGATTACTCCGCTGGCAAAGAAGTATAACATTCAGATCCGTGATGTGCGGAAAACTCCTCCTCGAAACGAATTGCACTTTTTCAATGGAAAAATCGAACAGGTAGATTCATTGAAGATCGCTGTTCTGGGTACGGATTCGGCAGTCGGGAAACGAACTACCGCATGGATTATCGTTGATGCATTAAAGTCTGCTGGATTATCGGCTGAAATGATCGGTACGGGACAAACTGCCTGGATGCAGGGCGCTCGATATTGTCTTATTCTGGATTCAATAATTAACGATTTCGTCTCCGGAGAGATTGAACATGCTGTATGGTCGGCGTGGAACGATTTACATCCTGATGTGATCGTGATCGAGGGACAGGGAAGCCTGATGAATCCAGCTTATCCAGGTGGGTTTGAGATTCTGGCAGCAGGGAGACCCGATGTCGTTGTGCTGCAGCATGCACCGGTAAGAAAGGATTATGATGGATTCCCCGGCTATCCGATTCATCCGATTGAAAAACAAATTCAGGCTATCGAGCTCATCTCGGGAAAACCAGTAATTGCAGTAACCGTCAATCATGAAAATTTAGTATCCGATAATATTCCCAATATATGCGAAAATATTCAAAGCAGAACTGGTTTGCCCACGTTTGATGTGCTGCTGAACGGAGCAGATGGACTTGTATCCATTGTCAAGTCTTATTTAAATTAAAAAATTATGTGGTAAAAATATGAATACTAAAAGTTCAGAATTATCAGAAAAGACGAAGAACAGAGCTGAAGAACAAGGGGATAGTGATCCACTGCGTGTTTTAAAAGTCATTGATCGATTAGAAATCGGGCCCTTGCAACTCAAGGAAAACCGATTGATTGCTCCGTATAAAATTTTTCAGTATGGAAAAGAAGATATTTTTAATTTAGAGTATAGTTTTGAAGAAGAAGTGTTTGATCCAGATGATATCAATTCGCTAAATTTAGCCTGTATGATTGCGGCGCAGGTTGCAATCAATTATGGACTATTTTGTCATGAAATTGTTTTCAACGGATTATATGATCGATTCGATCAACAATTCATTATTGAAATGTCAGCAAACACAGCCAGAGAAATCTATGTCAAAAAGTTTTTAGAGTCGAATCCTTTTTTAATTGGTGCCGCTGCAAAACTGCCAATAGTGAAAAAAGCAAATTATTTACAGTCGAATTTAATATTCATCAATGGAACCGAAAATAAAAGTTTTAAAACAGAGGCATCTAAAAAGCAAAAAAAAGTTTGGCAGCTTGATCGTTCACGATGTGCCGTGATGAGTAGTGGGGGGAAAGATAGTTTACTCAGCTTTGGATTGCTACGAGAAATCGGGCTTGAGACACATCCAATTTTTATCAATGAATCTGGACGGCATTGGTATACGGCTTTAAATGCTCACCGTTATTTTAAAAATAATTTTGACGAGACAACCAGGGTTTGGACGAACGCTGACCGGGGCTACAATTGGATGCTACGACATTTTCCATTCATTCGTCAGGATTATGCACGAATTCGATCAGATGAATATCCCATTCGCCTCTGGACAGTGGCTGTATTTTTGTTTGGTGCTTTGCCCATTCTCCGAAAAAGGGGTATCGAACGTCTGGTTATTGGAGACGAATACGATACAACAAGGCGGCTTTCTTATAAAGGCATTACCCATTATGATGGCTTATATGATCAAAGTCGTTATTTTGACAATGCACTCACTCGTTACTTTTTAAAGAAAAGATGGGGGATCAAACAATTCTCAATTCTGCGTCCTTTATCTGAACTATTGATAGAAAAAATTTTGGTGGAGAGATATCCTGATCTTCAAAAACATCAAGTTTCCTGTCATGCCGCACACATTGAAGGGGATAAAGTATTGCCCTGTGGGCAGTGTGAGAAATGTCGTCGTATTGTTGGGATGTTGATAGCCCTAGATGCTGATCCTGGTCGTTGCGGTTATACACCCCAACAGATCGATAATTGTCTGGAAAATTTATCCGAGAAGGGCATTCATCAAGAAGCGGCTGGGGTACAACACCTGATGTTTCTACTTAGGAAGAAGAAACTCATTCCTCAGATTCCATCAAGTAAATCCAGTAACATGGAGCATTCAGTAATTATGAAGCTCCGTTTTGATCCTGAAAGATCACCGAGTGAAAGCATTCCACAAGATCTTCGTCCACAATTGTACAACATTTATCTTGAACATGCAATCGGCGCCGTTGAACGATTAGGACGAGTTTGGGTGGAAACGAATCCGCTTTCTGATACAATTCTCTCTCGTCCTACTCCATTAGATACTCCATCCAACCACTTAGATGAAAAGACACTGGACGGTGGGGATATAATTTTAAAAAAGAGTTTTATATTAAGTGAACTCACCTGGCCTGAGGCGAAAAAACGTTTCAAAGAAGTCGACGTTGCACTTCTGCCTGTTGGATCCATAGAGCAACATGGCCCACATTTGCCATTGGATACAGATACATTTGACGCCGGGTATCTGGCATTAAAAGTGGCTGAAGCATGTAGTGAGCCCAAACCTCTGGTGTTCCCTGTCATTCCTTATGGTGTTTCCTACCATCATGAGGATTTTGTCGGTACAATAAGCATTAGTAACGAAACACTTTCTAAACTTGTTTATGAAGTGGGAATGAGTGCGGCTCGTAATGGTATCACCAAATTGATTATTATCAATGGGCATGGCGGAAATACTCCGGCGCTTCAGTTCGCTGCCCAAATGATTAATCGAGATGCCCACATTTTCACTTGTGTTGATTCAGGCGAAACCAGTGATGCGGATATTAGTGCTCTAACGGAGACACCAAATGATGTCCATGCAGGTGAGATCGAGACAAGCACCACCGTGGCACTTCGTCCTGAATTAGTACGTCTTGATAAAGCCCGAAAATTTGTTCCGCATTTTTCAAGTCGATATCTCAATTTTAGCTCGAAAATGAGTGTCGAATGGTTCGCTCGTACCTCAAAGTTTTCTTCGACCGGAGTTCTCGGAGATCCTACGAAAGCAAGTCGAGAAAAGGGCGAAAAGATCTGGGAGATCATGATTAAAAATCTTGTTGAATTTGTTGAAGATTTAAAAAGTATGACTTTAAATGAAATTTATGAACGAAAATATTAACTCTTGTTCATAGTCCATTGTCAGTTGCTCGAAAAATAACTGATGACTATTGAAGATACTTAGAATTTTGTTCAGAAATGAGTATATGAAAATTATTAACATCGAAGCCTGGCCTATGGCTTTAAAATTGGGAGAGCCATATACAATTGCTTATGAAACGATTGAAACAGCAATCAATATATTTTTACGCATCGAAACCAATCAAGGGATTGTTGGACATGGTTGTGCCGCACCCGATGAGTATGTAACTGGCGAAACACCCAAAGGGAATTTGCAGGTAATCCAGGATGTTGTTACCCCGTTGTTGCGGGGAACTGATCCTTTCCGATCAGCAAAATTATTGGAAGAGCTAAAAACCAAAATTAGTATTCAGCCATCGGCGCTTGCTGCTGTTGATATGGCGCTTTACGATATTCTTGGAAAATTTACTGGTCTTCCTGTGTGGAAAATTCTGGGGGGGTTCCGAGATCGAATCAAAACCAGCGTAACCATTGGAATTTTGCCTGAAGAAGTAACAATAAAACGAGCTAAAGAATGGATCAGTCAAGGGTTTAAATGTCTGAAACTCAAGGGTGGTAAGGACGTTGAATCTGATATTGTTCGTGTCATAAAAGTCAGGGAAGCCGTTGGAAAAGATGTCGAGCTCCGCTTCGATGCCAATCAGGGATACACGATTGATCAATGCCTTACTTTTTTTGAAAGGACTCGTCAAGCGAAATTAGAGTTTATTGAGCAGCCGACCCCAAAGGGAGAACCTGATTTACTTGGCAGAGTGACTAGCAAGATGCCTATACCTGTAATGGCAGATGAAAGTCTTCTTAATCTCAGGGATGTATTTCGTCTGGCACGACATGACCTGGCTGACATGGTGAATGTGAAACTAATGAAAGTCGGCGGAATCTCTGAAGCATTACAAATCAATGCCGTAGCTCGGTCTGCTGGTCTGGAAGTAATGATTGGTTGTATGGATGAATCAGCATTGAGCATTGCCGCTGGTTTACATTTTGCCCTGGCTCGCCCAAATGTCCTATACGCTGATCTCGATGGACATATTGGACTGTTAAACGATCCTTTTGCTGGAGCAGTGATTTTACATGACGGAGTTTTGTACCCGAATGATAAACCAGGACTGGGTTGTCCATCAAGAACATAATTTAGCAAATTGATTAATGATATCAAACGGTATACAGGTATAGAGAGGTATAAGGGGAATATTTTATACCATATACCTTATACCCTTATACCTTAAATATTTTTTTATACCAAAACTTTGAAATTCCGATACAGAAAAATAAGAAATGATACAGATTTTTGATTTTTGCGTGGCAACCGATTGGGAATATGATAGGGATTTTATAAATCTCATAGAACGGCTGGCACATGATAAACATGGTTTAACCACTTATATTGTGGAACCATTTAACCTTGAGGAGACCATAACTCGAATTCGAAGTGGAGACATTAAATTTAATTTTTTTTATGATCGGGGTTCAGATACTTCTCCAAACTTTCTTGAATTGCATAATTTGATGTTACAGAATGATGTGTCCATATTAGATTCACTGGAACGATTGAAATGGGCTTCAGATAAAGCCACCATGCATTTGGAGTTTATTGCCAATGGACTATTAACGCCTTACACGATTATCATTCCCCCTTTTAACAAGAAAGAGAAGATATATTTTTCAGTGGATGATCTGGCAAAATTAGGACGTCCGTTCATCATTAAACCAGCGAATACAACAGGTGGAGGGATTGGAGTCGTCGACGGTGCAGAGACGCTCCAGGATATATTAAAAGTAAGAAAGGAATATGATAGCGATAAATATCTGTTGCAAGAAAAGGTTGCTCCAATAGAAAAAGATGGGAGACGCTTCTGGTTCCGGGGTTTTTTCTGCTGCGGCTTCATCGATTGTTCTTGGTGGGACAACATGACCCATATTTATGAAACGTTAACCCCTGATCAGGTAAAATTTTACAACCTGGATGAACTTTTTAACTTTGTCGAAAAGATTTCCAATATTATCAAGTTAAATTTTTTTTCTACTGAGATCGCATTAAATCGGGGAGGCAAATTTATCGTCATTGATTATGTGAATGAGATCTGTGATATGCGAATGAAATCTCATCATTTTGATGGTGTACCCGATAAAATTGTTCATAAAATAGTTAATCAGATCGTTGATTATGTGAAGGAAAATAAGAAAGCTAGAATTTAATCCCATTACTTTAATATCAATTAAAAGTAATAAATCAATTTTAACACGAATTAGTCACAAAATGAAAAATATAATTGTAACAGCCCAAGATCCGAACGTATCAGAAGTGATCCAGGTCTGTTTTGAATCTGGATATAAGGTCGAAAGAGTCGCTTCTGTTGAATCGTGTTTAGAATCATTTGCAAAAAAGAGATATGAGTTTCTTTTTATTGATATTGAAATGCTGAAGAATTTTAAAATTGACATCGATTACAAAAATCAGTTTCTGCCGTTCTGGAGAATTTCCCCAGATGTTGACATTATTGTGTTATCTTCCCCTGAAATGATTCGGGAAGCGGTAAATGCAGTCAAGGCGGGTGCCAGTAACTATTTAACTTATCCATTGAACCCTGAAGAGATCAAGTACATTGTTGATAGTCTTCAAGAATATTCGAGAATGAACTCCGAATTGAATTATCTTCGAGATCGTTTCTGGCGCAGTGACTCGTTATCGGTGCTGCGATCGAATAGCCCTTTGATGAAAGAGGTTTTCGCAAAGGTTCGTGCGGTTGCCCAGACAGAGAGCACGGTATTAATAACAGGTGAAACTGGTACAGGCAAAGGTGTAATTGCGAGACTTGTCCATCATCACAGCAAAAGGAGCGAAAAGCAGTTTATTAGTGTTCATTGTGGTGGGATACCTGATTCTTTGTTGGAAAGCGAACTCTTCGGACATGAAAAAGGTGCTTTTACAGGTGCGATACGAAGGAAGCTAGGAAAATTTGAAATCGCCCATGGCGGCACAATATTCTTAGACGAAATAGGGACAATTTCAACTTCCATGCAAATTAGCCTCTTACAAATCCTTCAGGAGAGAACTTTTCAACGGGTTGGTGGTGAAAATGACATCAAAGCAGATGTAAGAATCATTGCTGCAACCAATACGAATTTGAAGAAAATGTGCGATGAAGGTACATTCCGAAGTGATCTTTATTATCGACTCAATGTTTTTCCGATTGAGTTACCTCGGCTTGAAGATCGAATTGAGGATATTCCGATTCTTGTTGAAAATTTTTTGAAGCGACTAAATAAAGTGAATGCCAAGCATATTAATGATATTCATCCCGACGTACTAGAAGCGTTTCAGTCTTATTCCTGGCCAGGGAATATTCGAGAGTTAGAAAATTTAATTGAACGTGCTTATATATTGGAATCCTCATCCATATTAACGCCAAAAAGTTTCCCCGCAGAATTATTTAAAAATGGCAAAAAGAAAAATAAAAATTCAATTGATACTTCATTAACTTTGCATGAGGTTAGACAGCGTGAGATAGAAAGGGTAGAGCGTCACTATTTAAGCGAGCTTTTATTAAAAAATCATGGAAAAATTAAACAAACTGCTACAGAAGCTGGCATTGGTGAAAGACAGTTGAATAAATTGATGAATAAATATGGGATTTTAAAAGAGAATTTTAAAATGTAAAAATATTTAGGTCAGCACAATAATAAATAATCATTTTGGCTTGAATCATTTTGTCTCTTTATAATTTCAAGAGTCTCAGTGTAATCATACAATAACTGAATGATAACACCTTAAAGCTAAAATTGATCGGAATTATTAGTTCCACTTTTTTTTAAATTTTTCCTTATTATTTTTTGGTTATGCTCAAAAATCAGAACTAAAAGTTCTGTTTCCAATATGCTTCTTTTTAACCTACCTTTGTACTTATTTGAAAATATGATATTTATATCTTCTGGTATAGTTCTTGCCTATAAAGACCACAATTTATAAAAAAACTGGATTTTATAAGAATCAGAATTTTTAAATTCCAAATTTTTCAGGTAATCTCTAAATACAATAGAGATTTTTTTATATCAGATCGTCATTTGTGTAAAAGAGAAAATTAAAATGAAAATTGCTGTAACTTATAGCAGCAAAGATGGCTTACTGCAAGAATTTCAAAAACGCTATAATCATAAATATGATATACCACCAGACTTTTTTGCAGAAGGGGATAGCTTAGAAACAATAAATGCGGTTATCAATGCAATTCGAGCAGGTGGACATGAGGTTTATGGTCTGGAAGCCGATGATGCTGCACCTAAAAAGTTGGATCAGATTCGACCTGATCTGGTTTTTAACATTGCCGAAGGATTATTTGGCAATTTTCGTGAATCGTATATTCCGATGATTTGTGAACGGCTGGGGCTGCCATATACAGGATCAGATCCATTGACATTAGCGATTTGTTTGAACAAAGCTCGTACCAAGGAAATTCTGAATTACCATTCTATCCCGACACCAGCTTTCAGGGTTGTTTATCCCTATCAGAATTTTGATCTAAGAGATTTCTCATTCCCAGTAATTATTAAACCAATTGCCGAAGGAAGCAGTAAAGGGATTTTTAATGATTCAGTAGTAAATGATCCAGAGGAAGCAAAACATAAAGTTGAAGAGAGTTTTAAGAAATATAATGAGCCAATTATCATTGAAAAATTTCTAATAGGAGCAGAGTTTACTGTTGCTGTTTGGGGCAATGGAAACGAAGTAAAAGCTCTTCCGATCATAGCCATTAATTATCGCGATTTGCCCGAGGGAGCGAATCCGATATATTCCTATGAGGCGAAATGGATTTGGGATACGCCTGAAAAACCATTGGAGATTTTTAAATGCCCAGCAGAACTAACTTTTCTCCAACAGAGAAACATTCAGGATGTGGCACTGAATGCTTATTATGCTTTGAATATCAAAGACTGGTGTCGCATCGATATTAGAATGAATGAGCAAGAGATTCCGCATATATTGGAATTAAATCCTTTGCCTGGGATCTTGCCAAATCCAGAGGAGAATTCTTGTTTCCCAAAAGCAGCTCGCACACAGGGATATAGCTATGAACAGATGGTGAATAAAGTGATTGACATTACCTGCAAACGATATGGACTAAAATTTTGATTTCGGATTTCGGAATTAATTTAAATTGGTGAAATATTGGCCAGTTATGACTATCCAATGATTAAGTTAATTTTAGACTGCTAATTATGCTAATTTTACAAATTGTGCGAATTTAAAACTCAATTAGCTTTAATTAGCGGTTGAAATTTTGTTAGAAAAGATATATGAATTCAATCAAAAAGAAATTACATATTTTAATCGCTTATAACGAGCCACAAAATAAGGCTAAACATGATCTCGATTATATATCCGAAGCAGCCGTGAAGGATGAAGCTGACGTTGTTTATCAGGTGGTTCTAAAGATGAGTCATGTTCCCGCTTATCTGCCAGTAAAAAGCCTTTCACAGGCAATTGAGAAGGTTGAAAAAGCCAAACCTGATTTAATTTTTAATCTCTGTGAAGGCTTTCGTGGCACTGCGAAACATGAGATGCATATTACTGGCTTGTGGGAATTGCTAAACATCCCATACACAGGGAATTCACCCATGACGTTGGGATTGGCGCAGGATAAAGTCATAGCAAAAAGTCTTTTTCAAGCTAATAACATTCCAACGCCAGCTTTTCAGGTTTATGATAAAACACCAGAAGAAACTAAATTGAAATATCCGTTGATCGCCAAGCCATCACGAGAGGATGCCAGTTTGGGGATAACGCATCATGATTCTATTATTAACAATTTTGTGGATTTGAAAACAAAAGTTGATAATCTATTAGCCAAATACAAACAGCCGATTTTAGTCGAAGAATTTATTCACGGGAGAGAATTCAATATCAGCATTCTGGGAAATAATCCACCAAAGGCGTTACCAATCTCGGAAATCAACTTTGCCGAATTGGATAAAGATACTCCCCATATTACCAGTTATGAAGCAAAATGGTTACCTGATCATCCTTTGTACCAAAAAACGCCGTCTGTTTGTCCTGCAAATATTAATGCAGAGTTGAAACGGCGATTGGAGGATGTGGCTGTGAAAGTATATAGAGTTTTTAGAGGAAGGGATTATGGCAGAGTCGATACCCGAGTCGATTCGGACGGTAATATTTTTGTGCTGGAGTTTAATCCCAATCCAGATATTTCACCTGATGCGGGATATGTTAAAGCATTAAGAGCGGCTGGAATTATGTATAAGGATTTTATTGAATTGGTCGTAAATCAAGCAATGAATAGGAAATCGTATGGTCAGCATTCGAAAAATGATTTCTCAAGATAGAGATGTTATCCTGGATATTATAGAAAATACCAATATGTTTACACAAGCAGAAATCGATGTAGCCATGGAACTCATCGATATTTTTTTAATACATAAAGAGCAGAAAGATTATATCATTTATGTAGCCGAAAACGAAGGAAAGGAGGTCGTTGGATACTTATGTTACGGCCCCACGCCTGCAACAGAGGGGACGTTTGATTTGTATTGGATCGCCGTGTCTCCAAACATGCAGAATCAAGGGATTGGAAAAGAATTATTAGCTTATGTGGAAAATGAAATTTTAAAGCAAAATGGCAGGTTAATTATCATTGAGACATCGTCTCAACCGAAATATGCACCTACCCACCAATTTTATACTAAAAATAATTATCAGATAGAGGCTCGGATAAAAGATTTTTATCGTCCTGGTGACAATCGATTAATTTTTGTGAAACGATTAACTTATTAATTTATGGAGGAAAATTCTAAAATGGAAACCTGGCAGAAGATTCTGCAAAAAAGTATTACCAAACCAGAAGAAATCGCTGAGAAGTTTAATATTCCATTAGAGGAAATTGAAAAGATAAAACAAGAATTTGATATAAAAATTACACCATATTATATGTCATTAATTAAAGATAAAGGCGATCCCATTTACAAACAGGTTATACCTGACATTCGAGAATTAGAGGATCATGGCCTTTTCAACGATCCATTGGCTGAAGATAGGGATTCACCAGTGAATAACATTGTTCATCGTTATCCAGATAGATGTTTGTTTTTAGTTTCTCATGTCTGTGCATCTTATTGTCGTTTTTGCACCCGCAAGCGAAAAGTGGGCGATCCGTCGAAGATCAGTCTGAAATATATTGATGAAGGGATCGAATATATTCGACAACATGAAGCGATTCGTGATGTAATCATGTCAGGTGGCGATCCATTGTTATTAAGTGATGATAAATTGGAATATATACTTCAAAAGCTGAGGCGTATCCAGCATGTTGAGATTATCCGCATTGGGACACGTGTCCCATGTTTCCTTCCGCAAAGGATTACCGCAAAATTAGCAAACATGCTGAAGAAATACCATCCACTTTATATCAATGTTCACTTTAATCACCCAGATGAATTGGCACCGATCGCTGTCAAGGCGCTTGTGCGACTGGCAAACGCTGGAATTCCGCTCGGTAACCAGACGGTTTTATTGAAAGGTGTAAATGATGATCCAGAAGTGATGAAAAAGCTAATGCAAAAGCTGCTGCAAGCACGAGTCCGTCCTTATTACATCTATCAGGCTGATTATGTGTTTGGGACGGAACATTTCCGCACCCGAGTGGAAAAGGGGCTTGAGATTATCAAGGCATTGCGGGGGTGGACATCTGGCTTAGCCGTACCTCACTTTGTTATCGATTCTCCTGGTGGTGGTGGAAAGATCCCGCTTTTACCTGAATACGTCGTAAAAATTACCAATGAGGAGGTGATTTTAAGAAATTATGAAGGAGAGACATTCCGTTATATTCAGACAACAGAGCATAATGGCAAACATCAAAAGCCAGAAGGACTCCACTGTCAAATGGATCATATTGAGGAAGACAATCTGTGTTTCGAATTCGACGAATCTATGATGATGTAGTACCGGTGAACAAATTGGCAATTGCCCAGGTACAGGAAATTCTGCGAAACCAATTTTCATTTTCAAGCGAATCAGAAGAAATTGAAAAATTACCGGAGAAACTCCGCAATCCGCTAAAGCACGGTTTCCGTGCGATATTGTTTGTTGCAGATGACTATAAGGGGAATGTCAAAGGATTCGGCTTTGTGCTGCATGAGCCAGATTTGAATTTTTGTTACCTTGACTTTATCTCTACATCAAAACAGTTCACAGGTCGGGGTATTGGAGGCGTGCTTTACGAACGGATCAGACATGAGGTGCTTTCGTTGAAAATGATCGGAATGTTCTTTGAATGTCTTCCCGATGATCCAAAGTTATGTCCCGATCCAGTCATTTTAAAACAGAATGCAGCTCGCTTAAAGTTTTATGAACGATTTGGAGCCAGACCTGTTATCAATACGGCTTATGAGACCCCATTAAATCCAGATGATGATAATCCGCCTTATCTGGTTTATGATGATTTAGGACAGAGCACCAGGCTATCTCGGAATCTTGTCAGGAAAATTGTACGANNCCAGGCTATCTCGGAATCTTGTTAGGAAAATTGTTCGGACGATTCTGGAGAGGAAGTACGGAGATTTGTGTCCTAAAAGTTATGTTGATATGGTAGTTAAATCTTTCAAGGATGATCCAGTAAAACTTCGTGAACCGAAATACATAAAAAAAGAAAAGGTGGTTATAATCAATCACACCATTCCAGAAGATAAGAAGATTGTATTGGTGATTAACGATAAGCATGATATTCATCATATCAAGGAGCGTGGATATGTGGAATCTCCGATTCGAATAAAAACTATTTTAAAAGAAATCGAGACAATGGGGATGTTTAAAGCGATTCCAGTGCGACATTTTTCAGAGAAATATTTAAAATCGGTTCATGATTCAAATTATGTAGATTATCTGAAAAAGATTTGTGAAAATATTGAGCCTGGGAAATCTGTTTATCCTTATGTGTTTCCAATCCGTAATGTAACCCGTCCACCGAAAAACTTGCCAATCAGGGCGGGTTATTATTGCATCGATACTTTCACACCATTGAATCGTAATGCCTACCTGGCTGCTAAACGAGCAGTGGATTGTGCGCTGACGGCTACCAATGAAATTTTAAGAGGGTGTCGAATTGCCTATGCCCTGGTTAGACCACCTGGGCATCATGCAGAGAGAAAGTCGTTCGGTGGATTTTGTTATTTTAACTCGAATGCCATCGCTGCCCAGTATCTGAGCGCCTCCGGAAAAGTAGCGATTCTTGATATTGACTATCATCATGGCAATGGACAGCAGGATATTTTTTATAATCGTGCTGATATACTGACCATTTCCATTCATGGACATCCACGTTTTGCGTTTCCTTATTTCTCAGGTTTCGAAGAAGAGAAAGGGGAAGATCAGGGACAAGGCTATAGCATAAATTTCCCCTTTCCTGAACATGTGGATGGAAAACGATATCTTGTAACTTTGCAAAAAGTGATAAGAATTATTAAGAATTTCAAACCTGATTTTCTCATTATCGCATTAGGGTTAGACCCTGCCAGAGGCGATCCTACTGGAAGCTGGAGTTTAACTGCCAGAGATTTTGAAAATAACGGAAAACTAATTGGCAGTTTGAAGTTACCAACGCTGGTTGTCCAGGAAGGAGGCTATAATAATCGGAACCTTGGTGTAAATGCTCGCCGCTTTTTCAAAGGAATGTGGGATGGGATGTATGCTTAAGTTTAACTTATGGATTACATAGAAATTATCAATTTAGTAAAACTAT
>JABAOH010114510.1_pt4 | contig 18816 bp, 21 predicted proteins | sample 7062181 | NCBI WGS metagenome assembly JABAOH01 (sample SAMN14538630, study PRJNA623070) | marine sediment metagenome | biome: marine biome [ENVO:00000428]; feature: marine pelagic biome [ENVO:01000023]; material: deep marine sediment [ENVO:00002113]; isolation source: pool of 5 deep marine... | reverse complement strand
CAACATGATCACCGGCGACTACAGCCGCGGCGCCGCCGGCTTCTGGATCGAGAACGGCGAGCTCGCCTATCCGGTCAGCGAGATCACCGTCGCCGGCAACCTGAAGGACATGTTCCGCAACCTGACCCCCGCCGACGACCTGGAGTTCCGCTACGGCACCGACGCCCCGACCATCCGCATCGACGGCATGACCGTGGCCGGTGCGTAACGTCACGTCGGCGTCGCCGGGCCGCCGCTTTGCCGCGGCGCTTGACCGGCCGGCGTACTGCCGTTAACGTTCCGCCCATGAACACATCGTCCTGCACAGGGTTTCTGAGCCTCCTCCTTACCGGCCCGGCCTCCTGACCGGAGCGCCGGGGACTCGCGTTTTTCGTTTCGGCTCAGCCACTCTTTCTGCAGGTTCGTTCAGATGTTCATAGCTTCCGGGATTCGTTTGCCTTTCGCGTCGCCCGCCGCCTCGGGCCGGGCTGCGCTGGCTTTCCTCGCACTGCGACTTAGCGGCGGCCGCCGGGTCTGATCGGCGGCCCGACGGCCGTGTCGTCGCCATGCCATTACCGCAACGCAGTGCATATCAGGAGAGTCAGCCATGAATGTCATGTCCACGAAGAAATATACGCCGTTCGCGGCGGTCGATCTGCCGGACCGGCAGTGGCCGTCACGCACCATCACGCGGCCACCGGTATGGTGCAGCGTCGATCTGCGCGACGGCAACCAGGCCCTGATCGAGCCGATGGGCAGCGACCGCAAGCGCCGCATGTTCGAGACCCTCGTCACGATGGGCTTCAAGGAGATCGAGGTCGGCTTCCCGGCAGCGTCCGAGACCGACTACGCCTTCATCCGCGAGCTGATCGAGGCGGACCGCATCCCCGCGGACGTCACGATCCAGGTCCTCACGCAGTCGCGGCCGGAGCTGATCACCCGCACCTTCGAGGCGCTGGACGGGGCCCGTCGCGTCATCGTCCACCTCTACAACTCGACCTCCGAGCTGCAGCGCCGCGTGGTGTTCGGCCTCGACCGCGCCGGGGTGACCGGGATCGCGGTCGAAGGCGCGAAGCAGATCGCCGAGATGGCCGCCGCGCGGCCCGACACCGACTGGGTGTTCCAGTATTCGCCGGAGAGCTTCACCGGCACCGAGCTCGACTATGCGGTCGAGATCTGCGAGGCGGTCATGGACGTCTACCGGCCGACGCCGGAGAACCGGATGATCCTCAATCTGCCGAGCACGGTGGAAATGGCGACGCCGAACGTCTACGCCGACCAGATCGAATGGTTCGGCCGTACCTTGCGTCGCCGCGATTCGGCGATCATCAGCGTCCATCCGCACAACGACCGCGGCACCGCCGTGGCGGCCGCCGAGCTGGCGGTGATGGCCGGCGCCGAGCGCGTCGAGGGCACGCTGTTCGGCAACGGCGAGCGCACCGGCAACGTCGATGTCGTCACCCTGGCCCTGAACCTGTTCACGCAGGGGGTCGACCCGGGTCTCGACGTCTCCGACATCGGCGCGCTGGTGCGTATCGCAGAGCACTGCAACCAGCTGCCCGTCCATCCCCGCCATCCCTATGCCGGCGAGCTGGTGTTCACGGCGTTCTCGGGCTCGCATCAGGACGCGATCAAGAAGGGGCTGGCGGCCCAGCACAAGTCGAACAGCGGCGTGTGGAACGTTCCCTACCTGCCGCTGGACCCGGCCGATGTGGGCCGCAGCTACGAGGCGGTGATCCGCGTCAACAGCCAGTCCGGCAAGGGCGGCATCGCCTATCTCCTGGAGCAGGATTACGGGCTGGTCCTGCCGCGCCGGTTGCAGATCGAGTTCAGCCCGATCGTGCAGGCGATTGCCGACCGCACCGGCAAGGAGCTCTCCGCCACCGAAATCTGGCGCGCGTTCGAGGCCGAATACCTCTCCCAGGAGGGACCGTACGAGCTCGTCGACTACCAGACACTGCCGGACCGCGCGGTGCGCGGACAGCGAACGCTCACGGCGACGCTCCGGATCGACGGTAAGGCGCAGGAAATCGCCGGCCGCGGCAACGGCCCGGTCGACGCCTTTCTGGACGCGCTGGGCAGCCATCGCGGCAACGGCATCCGCGTCGTCGACTACCGCGAGCATGCGATCGGCGACGGCGCGGACGCCGCGGCAGCCGCCTATGTCGAGCTCGCGATCGACGGCAACGGCGCCCTGTTCGGCGTGGGCATGGACACGAACATCGTCATGGCCTCGCTGAAGGCGATCACCAGCGCCGTCAATCGCGCCGTCGCCAGGGACCTGATCGCGATCTGACGCCTGCCGCCCGCACCGGCGCCGGCCGCCCGGCCGGCGCCGCCGCGGCATGGCGGTACGGTGACGCGCCCTACAGCGTGCCTTCGATGACGTATCTGAGGATTCGCACCACCTGCTCGGGCGAATCCGCGGTGGCCAGCGCCGCCCCGTCGACTTCCTTCAGCGCGTGGGTCAGCGCCGGGTCGTGCAGGGTCACGACCGGGGTGCCGAGCGCCGCCGCGTAGCCGGCATCGAAGGCCGCGTTCCATTGCCGGTACTTGTCGCCGAACCGGACCACCACGACGTCCGAGCGCTCGATCATCGTGCGCGTGCGGATGGCGTTGAGCTTGGCCCCCTTGTGGTCCTTCCAGAACGGGTCGCTCTCCTCGCCCAGGATGGCGACGCCGCAGTCGTCGCTCGAGGCGTGGTCCGTGACCGGCGCCAGGAACTCGACCGGCAGGCCCGCCTCGCGCGCCCCCGCCTCGATCCGCTCGCGCCAGTCGGTGTGGATTTCGCCCGACAGATAGACCGTGAGTTCCGGTTCCAATTCGTCCTCCTCTCAGGTGTCCAGTTCGCGGTGCCTTTCGGGTGCGCACTATTCCGCACCGCGCCGCGAATTTCCACCCCCAGATACGACTGACGGCCGCTACGACAACGCACTGCCCCGGTACCATGTCCAACGGCACCGCCAGTCGGCCCGCGGCGCCGTTTCGTGCGACACGATGGGCCTTTTCGGCGGGTGCGTTCGGTGGTAACAAGCGGAACCGGAAATCGGATGCTCCCCCGCCAACTCTGTCCGGCCATTGGCGAAACGGAGGTCTTGTGGCCAAGGAAGACCTGATAGAACTTGACGGTACCGTAAAGGAACTTTTGCCCAACGCGACGTTCCGGGTCGAGCTGGACAACGGCCATGAGGTGCTCGCCCATACCTCCGGCAAGATGCGCAAGTTCCGGATTCGCGTTCTGGCGGGCGACCGGGTCACGGTCGAGATGACGCCGTATGACCTGACCAAGGGCCGCATCATCTTCCGCTACAAGTGACGAGGGCCACGATGCTCGGGACGCTCCTCAGCAGGCTGGGAACACTGATCGGTTGGACGGTGAGGCTTGCACCGGCGGTGGCCGTCGGCTCGCTGTTCTTCGCCCTCGACGGCGGGCTCAGATGGCTCGGGCTGCTTGGTCTGCCGCTGCTGCTCGTGGCGCTTCGCCACCGCAGCCCCGGATGCGGGCCCCGCGGCTGTAATCTCGCCGGCGACAAGGTGCCGGGCCATTGGCCGGCGCCGTAAAGCGCCGAGGCACGAACCCGGCGATGGCCACTGGCGCGTACGCGCGGCTGCGGCGCGCCCTCATCGAGACCTGCCGCGCCATGAACCGGATTGGCATTAACCAGGGCAAAGCCGGCAATGTCAGCGTTCGCATCCCCGAAGGCCTGCTGATCACGCCGAGCGGCGTCGCATACGACCGGATGAAACCGGACGATATCGTCGTCATCGATGCGAAGGGCCAACCGCTTGGCGGCGGCAAGCCGTCGAGCGAGTGGCGGTTCCACGTCGACATCTGCAGAAGCCGGGCGGATGTCGGTGCCGTGCTGCACGCCCATCCGCCGTTTTGCACCGCGCTGGCCTGCCTGGAAATGGATATACCGGCCTTTCACTACATGGTGGCCGTGGCTGGCGGAGATTCGATCCGCTGCGCGCCCTACGCCACGTTCGGGACCCAGGCGCTGTCGGACAATGCGTTGCGTGCACTCGACGGGCGCCAGGCGTGNNAGGCGTGTCTTCTCGCCAACCATGGCATGATCTGCGTTGCCGAGGGCATCGACGCTGCCCTCGACCTCGCCGTCGAGGTCGAGACCCTCGCGCAGCAGTATTGGCGCGCCCTGCAGATCGGGACGCCGCGCACCCTGCCGCCCGATGAAATGCGGACGGTGCTCGAGAAGTTCCGGACCTACGGCAGGCGCTGAACGGGCTCGCTCATCCCATGCCGTTCGCCAGGGCGAGCTTGACCGCCTGGGTACGGTTGGACACCCCGATCTTCCGGTAGATCCGCCGCAGGTGAAGCTTGATGGTGACTTCCTCCACGCCGAGCTCCTCACCGATCTGGCGGTTCGAGATTCCCTTGACGAGCGATGCCAGCACCTCTGCTTCGCGGCGCGACAGACGCTTTTCGGCGATGAACTGCGCCGCATCGCGCGATGCCGTATGGATCGACGCCGTCCGGCGCGCGATCTTTTCATACAATTCCGCCGGAATGAATTTCTCGCCGACCTGCATGAGCTTGATGGCATGGAAGAACGCAGGTGCCGACAGGCTCTTGGGGATGAACCCCGCAGCGCCTCGTGCCAGCGCACTGGATGCGACCTGCGCATCGTGAACGCCGGAAAATATCGCGCAGGGGATCTGGGGAAACCGACCCCGGACCTTATCGAGTCCCTCGATCCCGTCCATCCCCGGAAGATCGTAGTCCAGCAGTACGATCTCCACTGCGCCATCCTGGTCCATCGCCTCCATGGCGTCGGACAACGACGCGGCATGCAACACCTCGGCGCCGGATTCGTTCTCCCGGACCAGCTGGGCCAGCGCGTCCACCACCAGCTGGTGGTCATCCGCAATAAGTATTTTCATCCCTTCCTCGACGTTAGGCTTGCCACTTTTTTCACCGTTGTAGGCTTCATTGCCCGATTCCGGATATTATGCCAGTATTCTTATGGTTTTGGGCCGTCGCAGCATACAGCAACTCGGGAATAAGGGGAGAGAATATACCAGAGTATTTATCGAATTATTAAAAATTGGATAACTCACCCTGCCGGCGGCGGCGCGGCACAGCCGCCGGGACCGCACAGGCATAAGCGCCGCGGCCTGTGGTCGCAGGCATTCCGTCGGCCTTGAACGGATATGGATAACACCTAACTGCTGACACGGCGTCCCCGCCGCACCCCCTCGACGCCGCCATGATGACAGTGAACGGAAATTCGGGAGATACCTAGGTGGTTCGAGCCATCCTCGCCCTCGTCGTGTTCGCCCTTTTGGCGGTGCCGGCGTCGGCCCAGGTTGAATTTGCGGTCACGGTGCAGGATGTGCCCGACCGCAAAGCGGTGTTCGCCACGGTTCAGAGCGTCGATGTGGTGGCCGCGCGCGCGCGCATTGGCGGCACGGTCCGCGACCTGTCGGTGGATGAGGGATCGGCGGTGCGATCCGGCCAGACCCTTGCGATCGTCGAGGATCCGAAGCTGGGTCTCCAGCTCGCGGCCATCGACGCTCGCATTCGTTCGCTCGAGGCGCAGAAATCTCTGGCGCGCGTGGAGTACGATCGGCTCAGCGCCCTGCGCAAATCGGGAACAATCAGCCAGGCCCGCCTGGACGAGGCCCAGACCAACCTGAACGTGGTCACGGGCAGTCATGCAGCGCTGATCGCAGAGCGCGCCGTGGTGTCGGAGAGCCTCGCCGAGGGCGCCGTACTGGCCCCGGGCGACGGCCGCGTATTGCGCGTCCCGGTCACCGAAGGGTCGGTGGTCCTGCCAGGCGAAACCCTGGCCGTCATCGCGGCGGAGCGATATGTCCTGCGCATCGAACTGCCGGAACGGCACGCCCGCTTCATGCGCGAGGGCGACGCCGTCCTGGTCGGCGCACGCGGCCTTGCGGCCAACGGCGAGAACGATCTCCGCGCTGGCCGCATCACCAAGGTATATCCGGAGATGCGCGGCGGCCGCGTGATCGCCGACGCCGAGGTCGAGACATTGGGCGACTATTTCGTCGGTGAGCGCACCCGTGTCTACGTGGCAACCGGGCGGCGCCAGGCAATCGTCATTCCGCCGGAATACCTGTTGCGGCGATACGGCGTCACCTACGTGGTCGTCAAGGGCGAGGGCGAAGTCATGGTTCAGACGGGCCAGAATCTCGACAATGGAATCGAGATCCTGGCCGGCCTGGAACCGGGCGACATCCTGCTGAAACCCTGACGTTCGGGACAGCGCCATGGATCTGGGTATCTCGGGAAGGCTGACTCGATCGTCGATCTTGTCGCCGCTGACGCCGCTGCTGCTGGTCGCCGCGATTCTCGTGGGGCTGCTTGCCCTTGCGGTCCTGCCGCGCGAGGAGGAGCCGCAGATCAGCGTGCCGATGGTGGATATCCTGGTCGCGGCGGACGGCCTGAAGGCGGAGGACGCGGTCGAACTGGTCACCAAGCCGCTGGAGGACATCGTCAAGGGTATCGACGGGGTCGAGCACGTGTATTCGCAGTCGCTCGACGACCGGGTCGTGGTGACGGCCCGGTTCTTCGTCGGCACCTCCGCCGATACCGCCATTCTGCGCGTGCACGAGGAAATCCGAGCCAACCTGTCCAGCATCCCGCTGGGGATCCCGGAGCCGCTGATCGTCGGGCGCGGCATCAACGACGTGGCGATCCTGACATTGACCCTGGCCCCGCGCGGCGACCTGCCGCAAGAGCTGGCCGCGCGGTGGGACGACAACGCCCTGTTCAACGTCGCCGAGGAACTGCTGCACGAGCTGATCAAGGTCGAGGATGTCGGCCTGACCTACATCGCCGGCGGCCGGCCCGACCAGATCCGCGTCGAGCCGGATCCGGAACGGCTGTCGCTGTACGGGGTCACGCTCAACCGTCTGGTCGAGAAGATCGAGAATGCCAACCGCTCCTTCGTCGTCGGCGGCATCCGCCAGGACAACGCACACCTGCCCGTGGTCGCGGGACAGACTCTGAGCGGCGTCCCCGATATCGGCCTGCTGGTGATCAACACGGTCGACGGGCGTCCGGTTTACGTCAAGGATGTCGCAAATATCGTCGTCAGCGCGGCGCCGTTGGAGCACCGTGCCTGGCATATCGAGCCGCACGCCGACGGCACGCTGCAGTTCGTGCCCGGCGTCACCCTGGCCCTCGCCAAGCGCGAGGGAGCCAACGCCGTTGTCGTCGCCGACCGGCTGCTCGAGCGCCTCGAGATCGTGCGCGATGAGTTGATCCCCGGGGAAGTAGCGGTGCATGTCACCCGCAATTACGGTGAGACCGCCCAGGAGAAGGCAAACGAGCTGTTGTCCCACCTCGCGATCGCGACCATCAGCATCGCGGTGCTGATTGCGGTCTTCGTCGGCTGGCGCGAGAGCGGTGTCGTGCTGGTGATCATCCCGACCACGATCCTGCTGACCTTCTTCGCCTCCTGGCTGATGGGCTACACGCTCAACCGCGTCACCCTGTTCGCGCTGATCTTCTCGATCGGCATCCTGGTCGACGACGCCATCGTCGTGGTCGAGAACATCGTCCGGCACTGGCGCATGAAGCCCGGTCGCGACATCGTGCAGACTGCGATCGAGGCGGTCGCCGAGGTCGGCAATCCGACCATCGTCGCGACCCTGACGGTGATCGCGGCGCTGCTGCCGATGATGTTCGTCAGCGGGCTGATGGGCCCCTACATGGCGCCGATTCCGGCCAATGCCAGCGCCGCCATGCTGTTCAGCTTCTTCGTGGCAGTGATGATCGCGCCCTGGCTGCTGCTGAAGATCGGCGGCGGCAAGCATGCGAGGGCCGGCGACGATGCCGCGCACGGGCACGGCAGCCGCATGGGCCGGCTCTACCGCCGGGTCGCGGCGCCGGTGCTGAAGAACAAGACCCGGTCCTGGGCTTTCCTGCTGACGGTCGGCGCGGCGACGGTGGCGGTGACGGTGTTGTTCGCGACCCGCTCGGTGACGGTCAAGCTGCTGCCGTTCGACAACAAGTCGGAGCTGCAGGTGGTGGTGGACCTGCCCGAGGGCGCCAGCCTCGAGGCGACCCAGCGCGTGCTGATCGAGGCGGCGCGCCGCCTGGCCGACCTGCCGGAGCTGTCGCATATTCAGGCCTATGTCGGGACCGCCGCACCGTTCAACTTCAACGGTCTGGTGCGGCATTACTATCTGCGCAGCCAGCCGGAGATGGGCGATTTGCAGGTGAATTTGCTGCCGAAGCACGAGCGCGCGCGCGCGAGCCACGAGATCGCGCTCGATATCCGCAGCCGGCTGAAGGATCTCGAAGCGCCGCCGGAAACGTCGATCAAGGTTGTCGAGGTGCCGCCTGGGCCGCCGGTGTTGTCGACCCTGCTGGCTGAGATCTACGGGCCCGACGCGGCCACCCGTCGGGCCTATGCCAACAAGGTCCGCGAGGCCTTCGAGGCGGTGGATTTCGTGGTCGACACCGATGACAGCTTCGGCCATCCCACCCAGCGGCTGCGCATCGCCATCGACCAGGACAATCTGGAGTTCCACGGTGTCGAGGAGGAGGCCGTCTATGACACCGTCGCGGCACTGTTCGGCGGCATCAGCGTCGGCTATTCGCATCGTGGCGGCGGCGCCAATCCGGTCGAGATCGCGATCCGCCTGCCCCGCTCCGGCCTCGGACCCGGCGAACGTCTATTCAGTACGCCAGTGCCCGGCCACAGCGGCATCGTCGAGCTCGGCGATGTCGTCGAGTTGCGATACGAGGAGGCGACCTTCCCACTATTCCGACACAACGGCCGCTTCATCGAGATGGTGATGGCGGAGCTGGCCGGCCGCTTCGAAGCGCCGATCTACGGCATGTTCGCGGTGGAGGACGCGATCGCGGCGCTGGACTGGGGCGCCGCCGGCCCGCCCGAGATCCGCTACCGCGGCCAACCCCAGGACGAGAGCCGCGTTTCGGTCCTGTGGGACGGCGAATGGGAGATCACCTGGACCACCTTCCGCGACATGGGCGGCGCCTTCATCGTCGCGCTGCTCGGCATCTACCTGCTGGTCGTCGGCCAGTTCCGCAGCTTCAAGCTGCCGCTGGTCATCCTGACGCCGGTGCCGTTGACGCTGATCGGCATCGTCATCGGGCACTGGCTGTTCCAGGCACCATTCACCGCGACCTCGATGATCGGGTTCATTGCCCTGGCTGGCATCATCGTGCGCAACTCGATCCTGCTGGTCGACTTCATCCGCCAGGAGCGCAAGAAGGGCACGCCCTTGCGGCCGGCGCTGCTGGAGGCCGGGGCGATCCGCTTCCAGCCGATCTTCCTGACCGCCGCCGCGGCCATGATCGGTGCCGCCTTCATCCTCTTCGACCCGATCTTCGAGGGCTTGGCGATCTCGCTGGTGTTCGGCCTCGCCTCGTCGACCGCGCTCACCCTGCTGGTCATCCCGGCGGTCTACGTGGCGTTCCGCGACGACGGCTCTGCCCTGCCGGAAAGCTAGGCAAGTGGCGCAGCGGTGCAACTCGGTGTCGCGATTTGGGCGGGCGGCTGGCGGCGCCAGTTGTAATCGGGTAACCTGAACCCATTAGAGGGAACGCCATGCATATCGTGATCGAGCCTAAGGACTTCCGCCGGCTATCGCCCGAGACCCAGCGCGAGCTGATCCGCAAATTCGCCGACCCCAAGCTGCTACAGCCAGCGCGCCGGGCGGTACGCACAGAGACCACGTGGAAAAAGCCCGTGGATCTGGACAGGAACCTGGCGCTGCGGCTGGTGCACGGTCTGTCCGAGAACCATCGCGAGCGTCTCAAGATCTTCGCCGGCAACAAGGGCCGGGCCCGCATGAAAGAGTTGCTGGCTGTGACCGGCGATACCCACTGGCGGGCGCTATCGCTGTTCGAGGGCGCGATGACGCGGCGCCTGCGGCGCCTTATCGGGGATACCGAGAAGAAGGCGCATCTGATCGGCTGGGACTATGATTCGACGGTGTGGGACAAGGACCACAAGGAGATCGTGGACGGCGTCTACTACGTGACGCCGAAGACGGCGAAGGCGCTGCAGGCGGTGCTATCGGACTGACGCGCCGGATTGCGTCAGGCGACCAGTTCGGACCCGGGCCGGCCATGAAAGTAGCCGTTGGCGCGCGGCGCGAAGTCGGCGACCGCCTCGATGATCCGCTGCGTCCGGGCCAGATCGGTGCGGCCGTCGAGGAGATCGCGCCAGATATGGGCGATCGCCACCATGTCGGTGTCGTGCGGCGACAGGCGGAAGCGCCGGATGCCCAGCTCGGCCAGCTCCGCCGCCTCGGCGCTCAGGTCGAGCAGCGCGTGGGACAGGGTCTGTATGCCGTTCACGGCGAGAAACGGCTGGCGGTCGAGCGTCGCCACCGGCATGCCGTCCGGGTCCCTGTCGCAGACGTAGCGGCAGCCGTCCTTGTGCAGACCGTACGCACGCGCATGATAGCATCGCGCCGACAGCGCCAGCGGCATGCGCCCGAAGGCCTGAATTTCCAGCTCGACAGTGCCGGCGGTGGCGAGCGCGGCGATGGCGTCGCGCGGCAGTTCCGGGGGCAGGCAGACCCGCGTGGCGCCGCGCGAAGCGAGCCAGCCGAGCGTGCCTTCGTTGTAGACGTTGACCAGGGGCCCGACCACGTGCGCCCTTCCGCGGAGCATTGGTAGTGCCGAAATGTCGTTGATTTCGACCAGCCCCGGCGTCGCTCGGACCAGCGTTTCGGTCGCCGCGACATCCTTGGCGTCGGCAATCAGGCCAAGTGTGGACCACACCACCTCGATTCCCGCAGCGGTCAGTGTTTCCGCGGCCTCGGCCAGTGCTTCCACCAGAAACGGCGTGCGTTTCGGGCACACCACTTCGCCGAGATGGACGGTATCGACGGGCGCCCGCTCGGCGATCTGGTCGTAGAACGTCCTGACCCGCTCCGCCGGCCAGTTGAACAGCAGTGGGCCGAGAGTCAGTTTCGCCGGTTTGCTCATCGCCACGTCTTCTCGTAGGCGCCGGTGGTCTGCCGGCCGCCCTCGGTAAGGGTGGCAAGATCGTTGCCGGCCGGATGTTCGCCCCGCGCCACCGCGTCGACCGCGTTGCGAAACGCACCGACGACCTGTGCCACATAGGCCTTGCCGCGCTGGCGGCCCTCTATCTTCAGGGCCGTTACGCCGGCCTCGCTGAGGGCCGGCAGCATGCGGATCGCATCGAGCGAGGTCGGTTCCTCGAACAGGTATGACTCCCTGTTACAGGCCTGGAAGCGCCCCTTGCACAGGGTCGGGTAGCCGGCCGGCTCACCCGCAGCGAAGACGTTGATGGCAAATCTGCCGAGATGCGAGACGAGGCGCCCGTTGCGGTCCTCGTAGCGGACATGCTCGGCCGGCGAACAGACGCCATTCATGTTCGGCGATTCGCCCGCCGCATAGGACGACAACAGGCAGCGCCCTTCGGCCATCACGCACAGGCCGCCGAAGGCGAACACTTCGGTCTCGACCGGCACGGCCCTGTTGATCCGGGCGATTTCCGATATCGTCAGCACGCGCGGCAATACCACGCGCTTGACGCCGAATTCTTCGTGGTAGAAGCGGATCGTCTCGGCGTTGGCGGCCGACGCCTGCACCGACAGGTGCCGGCGCAGTCCGGGATGGCGGCTGGCGGCGTAATCGAGCAACCCGATATCGGCCAGGATTACGGCCCAGGCCCCGAGCCCCGCCGCATCGTCGACCGCACGCCGCCAGGGTCCGGGATCGCCGGCCCGCGGATAGGTGTTGATCGCGACCAGGACCTTGCAGCCGTTGCGGCCGGCATAGGCAATGCCCTCGGCGAGCTCGTCGCGGCTGAAATTGAGGCCGGGGAAGTTGCGGGCGTTGGTCTCGTCGCGGAAGCCGAGATAGACCGAGTCGGCCCCGGCATCGACGGCGGCCCGCAGCGCTGCCGGCGTGCCCGCCGGGCACACGAGTTCGAGCGGCCGGCCGGTCATGCCGCGGTTCCGCGGCGCGGCTTCGCCGCCCTGGCCAGGGACTCGTTCAGGTCGTCGAGCCGCGCCTCCTGCGAGTCGCAGCGCCGTTGCACCGGCGCCAGGAGCGCCGCCCGCAGCATCTCGAGATCCGCGTCGGCGCGCCGGTACAGCGCGGCTGCCGATGCCACCAGCCGCCGCGCCGGCCCGCCGAGGGGGCCGAGCGGCCGCAACAGATCCTCGGCAAGGTCGATATCGGCGCCGTCCACCGCGTTGCGCAGCGCGACGACGGCCGCCATGTCGCCCTCGACCGTCAGGGCCCGCGAGAAGAACAGGGCGTCACCGTCGCTGCGGCCTTCGAGCAGTTCGAGCAGGGCCGGCAGGGAACCGCGGATCGCGGCAGCCGGCGACGCCGGCGCCGGGTCGCCGTCGCGCAGCACCGTCAGGCGCGGCGACGGCAGTGCGGCGTCGAGCACCAGCGCAACCGGCAGGTCGACCGGGTCGATCAGGTACACCGGGTTGGCGAGGCTTTGAAGACGTTCGAAGACACCCCTGTGCCGGCGCATCATGGCGGCCATGGCAAGCGAGGCCGCGGCCTGCAATGCAGCCCTCGGCGCCGGCCTCAGGGCGAGTCCGACGAACAACAGGGGCGACAGGGCCGGCGCCTGCCGGCCAGCGCGCATCATTTCGGAGGACCTCCGCTATTCCCGTCCCGGTTCGTGGGGCCGCATGCTAGGAGCGCGGTCGGGCACCCGCATTGATGCAAATCAAGTCGCGGCGGCGCGGACCCCGGACCGCGGTCCGGGGCCCTGCCGGAGCCGTCCGCGGGGACGCTGCGGTCAGCCGCATTCGGCGCACGGGTTCGGGTCGTTGTCGTTGGCCGCCAGTTGCGCGAGCGCGACGGGACGCGCATTGTCGTTCGCCGCGGCCCGCCGTGCGACCGCGTCGGCGACGCCGAGCAGGCCACTGCGGTCCAGGCCGATGTCGCGCAGCGTCCTGTCGTCAAGTTGCTGCAGGGTCCGATATGTCGACCGCCGCACGTTCCGGCGCTCGAACGCGGCGACCAGGCGCCTGAGGACGGACGATCGCGCCGGCGGGTTCCGGACCAGCCGAACATCGCGGGGCACATTTATGCCGGCGGCGAGGGCGATTCCACGATAGATACTCTCCAACATAGCTGAGTACTCCTAAAAGACATGATTCCAGCCAACGATGTATTTTCCAAATCTAATGGCCAAATTCCTTGCCGACAAACGACGATATCTCATATCATGAGTTAGTTTTTCTAATCTATATGGTGCCCATGACCCGACGGATCGCCCCGCTCGGCGCCTTGCGTGCCTTCGAGGCCGCGGCGCGCCATCTGAGCTTCACCAAGGCCGCGGCGGAGCTGAACGTGACGCCGGCCGCGATCAGCCACCAGATCAAGGCGCTCGAGGAATATTCCGGCGTTCAGCTGTTCCATCGCCGGACGCGTGCGCTGCTGCTGACGGACACGGGAAAGGCGGCCCTGCCGACGCTGCGGGACGGATTCGACCTGCTCGCCACCGCCTCAGCGACATTGCGGACGGACAGGGACAGCGGCATCCTGACCGTGAGCGCGGCACCGTCGATCGCCGCCAAGTGGCTGGTCACGCGGCTGGACCGTTTCCGGGCCCTGGAGCCGGACATCGACATCAGGCTCGATGCCACGGACCGGCTGCGGGACTTCGCGCGGGACGGCGTCGACATCGCGATCCGCTACGGCAGCGGGAACTATCCCGGAATGTCCGTCCGGCAGCTGTTCGCGACCCGGGTCCACCCGGTGTGCAGCCCCGCCTTCCTCGAAGATCACCCGACGCTGCGGGCCCCGCAGGACCTCGCCGGCCGCACGCTCCTCCACATCGACTGGGCGACGCAGGAAGAATCCTGGCCGAGCTGGAAGATGTGGCTGCTGGCCGCCGGCGTCATCGGCGTCGATCCGGCGCGCGGCCCTCGCTTCAACGACATCGCCATGGCGTTGCAGGCGGCCGTCGAGGGCCACGGAATCGCCCTGGTGAGCGACGTGCTGGCATCGGACGACATGGCCGCGGGGCGGCTTGTCCGGCTGTTCGACCTGTCTGTGCCCGTGACCTTCGGCTATTACGTCGTGTGCCCGCCGGACAAGGCCGAAGTGCCCAAGGTCAAGCGTTTCTGCGACTGGCTGTGCGCGGAGGCGGACGCAACGGAACGCGGTGCGGTCACCCCGTGACGGCGCGCCGCAGCAGGTTGAGCCCGGCGATCAGCAGCACGACCAGCACGACCTTGCGGAACGTCTCGGTGTTCAGCCGGTCACGCACCATGCGGCCGAGCCACATGCCGAAGAAGGCGACGGGCGTGGCCAGCGCCGACCAGAACAGGAGCTGCGGGCCGAGCAGGCCGAACGCGGCGAGGATCAGGATCAGCATGATCGCACCGTAGGCGTAGGTGACGCCGATCGCCGCGACGAACGCGTCCTTTTCCAGCTCCAGCAGGAACAGGTAGAGCGCGATCGGGGTGCCGAAGAAGCTCGACACGCCGCCGGAGAACCCGGAGCAGGCGCCCATCAGCGGCGCCACCCAGCGCTCGTGGCGGCGCGTCATCCGCCAGTTGGGCTGGTAGCGGACGACCGCCACGAACACGATCGTCAGGGCGCCGAGCAGGCCGACGACGATCTTCGGATTGGCCCAGGCGAGCACGGCAACGCCGGCGACCATGGCAATCGGCTGCACCGCCAGCAGCGGCCATACCCGGCCGATGATCTTGCGCCAGCCCCGCCCCTGCCAAAGATTGGTGAGCAGGATCGGCAGCGTCGTCAACGCCACCGCAACGGGCACGGGAACCACCAGCGTGGCCACCGGAACCGAGACCAGCGGCAGACCCATGCCGGTGGTCCCCTTGACGAAGCCGCCGGCCACGAAGCCGCCTGCGACCACAAGCAACACCTCCGCCGTCAACTGATCCAACCTGCCCGCCCCTTTTTGCTTGCGCCGGCGCTCCTGAAAGGTGGGATGTGTCTTGGGGAAGTCCTGTAACGAGAGATCGGCCGGGCGCGGCCACTCAATAACCTTTGCACCGGGGGTTGACAACAGATCGCGCCGGACCGGGGGTCGAGAAACAAGATTCCGATAAACTTTATCGATGGTATCGGTTAGCATCCGCTCGCCAGATTATCGCTTCGGGCTGTACGTTCTGCTCGCGTCGATCGCCCACAGGATCGCCGATTTGGGGCGACGGCAATTCCGCTGTTCGGGAAATAACGACAAGTGCCTCAGGGAGGAACCCACATGCAAGGATCTTACGGGTGTCTGAAAAAACTGCCGCTGGCCGCAGCGGCAGCCACGGTCGTGCTATCGCTCGCTGGCGCGGCGATAGCCGACACGGTGGCGCTGAAGGCGTCGCACCAGTGGCCGGGCGGCCAGGGCGACGTCCGCGACGAGATGGTGCAGATCATCGCGCGCGAGGCGGCGGCGGCCAATGTCGGCCTCGAGATCACCGTCTATCCCGCGGCGTCCCTGTTCAAGCCGCGCGAACAATGGGGGGCGATGACCAAGGGCCAGCTCGACATCTCCGCCTTCCCGCTCGACTACGCGTCCGGCCGCCATCCGCAGTTCAGCGCGACCCTGATGCCGGGACTGGTCAAGAACCACGAGCACGCCCGCAGGCTCAACAGCTCGCCGTTCATGGCCGACATCAAGAAGATCATCAACGACGCGGGCGTCACGGTGCTGTCCGACGCCTGGCTGGCCGGCGGCTTCGCGTCCAAGAAGAGCTGCATCCTCGAGCCCGACGACATCAAGGGACAGGTGACGCGCGCGGCGGGGCCGGCCTTCGAACAGATGCTCGCCGGGGCCGGCGCCTCGATCAGCTCGATGCCGAGCTCGGAAATCTATACGGCGATGCAGACCGGTGTTCTCGATGCCACCAACACCAGCTCCGGCAGCTTTGTTTCCTACCGGCTGTACGAGCAGGTCAAATGCCTGACCGCGCCGGGCGACAATGCGCTGTGGTTCATGTACGAGCCGATCCTGATGTCGAAGAAGACTTGGGACAAGCTCAACCCGGCGCAGCAGGCCGCTCTCAAGGCGGCCGGCAAAAAGGCCGAAGCGTATTTCTTCGAGGAGGCCAAGAAACTTGATCAGGAACTGGTCGACACGTTCAAGAAGGCGGGCGTCAAGGTCGTCACGATGACCGCCGGGCAGGCCGCGAAGTGGCGTGCGATCGCCGACAAGACGTCGTACAGGAATTTCGCGGAGAACGTGCCGGGCGGCAAGGAGCTGATCGAGAAGGCGCTCGCCGTCGAGTAGCACACCCCGTTTCACCGCCGCCGGCCTGCGGGCCGGCGGCCCGTCTTTTTCGCGCCTCCATCGCATGGATCTATTCGTCAACAGTGTCAGGCGCCTGTCGCAGGCCTGCGGAATAATCGGCGCATTGCTGATTGCGGCGGCTGTCGTCGTGGTCTGCGAGATGGTTGTGATCCGCTATTTTCTCAGAGCCTCGACCGTCTGGCAGACGGAGTTCGTGACTTACGCGCTGATCGCCGCGACCTTCATCGGCAGCCCCTACGTCGCCCTGATCCGCGGCCACGTGAACGTCGAGCTGCTCCCGGTCTATCTCGGCGGGCGGGCGAGGCTTGCGCTGGCCCTGTTCACGGCGGGTGCGGCTCTCCTACTATCGCTGGTGCTCTGCTGGACGGGTTACGAACTGCTTGTCGAGGCCTGGGTCGGCGGATGGCGGACCGAGACGGTGTGGGCGCTGCCGCTGTGGATTCCCTATCTGCCGCTGCCGATCGGCATGGCGCTGATGGCGCTGCAATACGTGGCCGAGATCCTCTGCCTTGCGACCGGGCGCACGCAGCCTTTTGGCCTTTCCGACGAGGCGATGCGATGAGCGCGCTCGGCCTGGGTGCCGTCATCGGCCTCGTCACGATTGCCCTGCTCGCAACCGGCATTCCGGTGGCCTTCGGCCTGGCGCTGGTAGCGATCGGCTTCCTGCTCTATTTCGAAGGTACCGGCGTCCTGTCGATCCTGGCCGAGACGTTCTTCGGCAGCCTCAACGAATTCACCCTCGTTTCGATCCCGATGTTCATCCTGATGGGCGCGGCTGTGGCGAGCTCGCCCGCCGGCAAGGACCTGTATGCTGCGCTCGACCGTTGGCTGCACCGGGTGCCGGGCGGCCTCATCATATCCAACCTCGGGGCCTGCGCCGTGTTCGCCGCGCTCAGCGGATCCTCGCCGGCAACCTGCGCGGCCATCGGCAAGATGGGCATACCGGAAATGCGCGAGCGCGGCTATCCCGCGGGCCTCGCCACCGGGGCGATCGCGGCCGGCGGGACGCTCGGCATCCTGATCCCGCCGAGCATCACCATGATCGTCTACGGGGTCACCACCGAGACCTCGATCGGACGCCTGTTCATCGCCGGTCTGGTGCCGGGGCTGATGCTGACCGCACTGTTCATGGCGTGGTCACTGTACATCGCTTGGCGAAGGGGCTACAGCCTGCGCGACATGGCGGCAGGCTACACGCTGCGGGACAAGCTCGTGATCCTGCCCAAGGTGTTACCGTTCCTCGCCATCATCGCCGGCATCCTCTATGTCCTGTATGGCGGCCTGGCGACCCCGTCTGAGGCGGCCGGCGTTGGCGCCCTGTTTTGCATCGTCCTGGTCACCGTGATCTACCGCATCCGCGATTTCCGCACGATGTCGCGCATCCTGCGCGACAGCATGCGCGAGAGCGTGATGATCCTGATGATCATCGCCGCCTCGGCGCTGTTCAGCTACATGCTGTCCAGCTTGTTTGTGACCCAGTCGATCGCGGGATGGATCGCGGGACTCGACGTCAACCGATGGGTCGTCATGGCGATGATCAACATCTTCCTGCTCGTCGCCGGGTTCTTCCTGCCGCCGGTTGCGGTGATCCTGATGACGGCGCCGATCCTGCTGCCGATCGTCGAGCAGGCCGGTTTCGACCCGTACTGGTTCGCCGTCGTGCTCACGATCAACATGGAGATCGGCCTCATCACCCCGCCGGTCGGGCTGAATCTCTATGTCATCAACGGGATCTCGCCCGATGTGAGCCTGCCGACGATCCTGCGCGGCGCGTTGCCGTTCATGCTGTGCATGGTTCTCGGCATTGTCCTCCTGTGCATCGTACCCCAGATCGCGACCTGGTTGCCGGACCTGCTGATGGGACCCGCGATCTGAAATCGTCGGCCATTTGGTTGCCTTTTTCCGACATCTCCACGATGCTCGGGGGCGACGGCCGGGCTTTCACAGTTGCCCGCGCTCAGATCGGGGGGAGTCGAGCCATGAATCGTCCGGCAGCGGTGCAAACTTCGCCCGCCGTTCAGCCGGAGGCCGACGGGGTGCCGGCCCCTGTCACTGCGGCGCTCGAGTGGCCGCCCGACGCCGGCCGGCCGTCGGCCCCGACATGACCGCGCAGGCGACAGGGCCGGCACGGGGCCGCAAGCTGGTCACCGGGGTGATCGGGGCCGACACCCACATCGTCGGCAACCGGATTCTTTCGATGGCGCTGGAGGAGGCCGGATTCGAGGTCATCGCCCTGGGCGCCATCACCCCGGCCGCGGATTTCGTGAAGGCGGCCATCGAGACGGCCGCCGACGCGATCATGGTCTCGTCGCTGTACGGACAGGGGGAACTGGATTGCCGCGGCTTTCGTGACCTGTGCATCGAGGCGGGGCTCGAGGACATCCTCGTCTACGTCGGCGGCAACCTCGTGGTCGGCAAGCAGGATTGGCCGGACGTCGAGCGTCGTTTCCTCGCCATGGGCTTCGACCGCGCGTTTCCCCCCAACACCCGGACCGACGAGGTCATCGAGACGCTGAACGCCGATTTTGCGGCACGATCCCATGGCCGGAGGATCGCGGAATGACCGACGCTGCGGGCGCCGCCCTGCTGATCG
>JABAOH010029027.1_pt2 | contig 18820 bp, 26 predicted proteins | sample 7062181 | NCBI WGS metagenome assembly JABAOH01 (sample SAMN14538630, study PRJNA623070) | marine sediment metagenome | biome: marine biome [ENVO:00000428]; feature: marine pelagic biome [ENVO:01000023]; material: deep marine sediment [ENVO:00002113]; isolation source: pool of 5 deep marine... | reverse complement strand
TTGATTATTCATTGAAAAATAGTCTCTTTAGTTTTTGCATTTCGGTGAAGACATCGTTCTTTCTAAGTTATAATAAGGACAGTGTTATCAACTGCTTTAACTCTTTTAAGAACAGTGGCAAGTAGCTGTGGGTTTGGCTTTCGTCGTTTGCTCAATTGAACTAAGGGTTCAGAGATGGATTAAAATTTCTGATAGGTTCTTGACCTCGTGGTCGGGTCTCAGTCTGGGGTCGTTGGGGGGTTCACTGCCCCTCTTGTTGATCCATATTGTCGTGATTCCCAGGGCCTTCGCTGGAGCAATGTCGGTGGTCAGTGTGTCCCCTATGCTAGCTGTCTCCTCAGGCCTAGACGCTGAGAGCCGTAGAACCTCTTTGTAGTACTCGGGATTTAACTTGATGTATCCTATGGAGTCTTCTCCAAAAACGTGGTTGAAATATCTTCTGGATCCGTACTTGTCCAAGGCCGCTGCCTTCTCCTTAGCGTGTACCCCGGTAGAGAGACATAGGTTATAGGGCCTTTCGCTGATGTGGTTTAGAAAGTGGAAAGTGTCTGGGAAGAAGTTGGGATCGCTCCACGTGGCTTCCTCGGCCTCCAAGTATCTCTCAATGAACGTCTTAGCAGTGACTTCGTCATAGGGTCGTCCCAAGTGCTCAAAGACCAACTTACAGTGGAACTCGGGGTCGTCGTGCCTCGCCGGAAACCTCTTGTGTACGATTCCTCGATGTATTTTGAAGAGGTAGAAATCCCAGAGCTCCCTGCCATCTAGGCCGAAGAGGCCGTTGAGCCGAGTTGTGAAGAGAGAGTCAGAGTCATGTAGAGTGTTATCATAGTCCAATAGTAGGGTTCTTATGTTCTCTTTTAGATGATTCGCAGACAAGTTAGGCAGCCCTCCTGACTCAAAGATAAAGGTGAGAGGTTTTAAAAATGATGAACTAGACTTTCATGCATAGAATCTAGAAGGTAGGTCTTCTCCAGTTTATCAGATGAAGAACGCCACGTCAGTATCTGAAGCATAGTCAAGAAAGGCCGCGGCGCCAGCGATCTCGTTCACTTCGGGTATGAGATGCAGAAGCTTAAGAGTTAATCCTTACGTTGATTAATATGATGGTTTAGGTATGGATTTAACCTACAATCCTCTTTTCACAAATGTCTTCTAGTAGACACTCTTCACATTTTGGCCTCTGTGCCCTGCAGGTGTGTTTTGCAAGCCGCCATAAAAGTCCGGTGACGCGGTTCCACCTCTTCTGTGGGATCTCTTCCCACGGGATAAATTCCTTGAGACTCCTCTGTATGTCCTCGTATTTGGCGTTTTTATTCACCAAGCCAAGTCTCTTGGCGATCCGGTTCATATGAGTGTCTACCACAAAGGTCTCACTTCGGCCATGAACGCTGGATAAGAGAACATCAGAAGTCTTGTCACCCACGCCAGGTATTTGTTTGAGTATATCTCTAGCTTCCTTCATGGGAAGGGACAAGACGGTGGTGAGGTCTGCGTCAAACCTCTTGATGACATATTTAGAGACTTCTTTTATCATAAGCCTTCACCTTATGAATTCCACCAGGCTTTATAGCCTCACTTATTTCGTTTTCCTCTGCTTTGGCCAAGACGTGGGGCTCCACCGAGAACCTAGAGGCGAGAGAGATAGGCTCTACGTGTGTTCTCGCTTGAGGTGTTTTGAGAGAGTATGGTGAAGATAAGATTCTTGAAGGGTTCTTTGAAGACCTCTTTGAAGGCACGCTCCTGCTCCTCATTCCACCAGTACTTACAGTACCTTTCCTCTAGCATTGGAAACAGGCTGGAGGGAAGCACCTTCATCTCATGATGATGACGTTCTCCCCAGTAATAAAAATGCAGTCTTCAGATGATATCTTATTTCAGGAATGTACATAAAAAATATTTTAAAAATAAGGAAGCTAGTTTATGCATCAGCTTTGGGATATTCAATAGCGGGATGATAAAATGAAGGAAAAGCGGGTTAAAGTACCTACCTACGCCTGGTACGGCGACAAAGAAAACGAACTCCATTTCCCATCTGGGTGGAGCATAAAAGTATGCAAGATGAGCGGACACGACGAGCCACAACTCAGTGAAGAAAGTATTCAAGAGAAATTGAGCCACCCTATAGGCACCGAGCCGCTACGTGAGCTGGCGAAGGGAAAAAGGAGTTGCGTGATCCTGGTGGACGATCTGACACGGCCTACAAAGGCATCCCAAGTTCTGCCCGCGATCTTGGATGAGATCCGCAAAGGCGGGATCTGTGATGAACACATCAGCTTCGTCATGGCCCACGGCGCCCATATGGGACGGCGGCTCTCCGACTATTTGAAGAAGCTCGGTGAAGATATCCCGAGCCGATTCGAAGTCTTCAACCACAACATCTATGAGAACAATGAATACCTGGGTGTGACATCTAGGGGAACCCCTGTCTACGTCAATAAAGAGGTTATGAGTTGCGACCTGAAGGTTGCTGTGGGTTTGATCGTGCCGCATCCAGTGATGGGGTTCGGCGGCGGCGCTAAGATCGTTTGTCCTGGCGTAGCCTCCATCGATACCATCGAACACAACCACAAAATAACCGAGGGAAGAGGACTTGGGATAGTGGAAAGAAGCCAGCCGCGGCTCGATGCCGAGGAATGTGCAAGGATGGCGGGTCTAGACTTCATCGTGAACCTCATCATAAACGCCAACCGGGACTGCGTCGATGTATTCTGCGGAGACTTGGTGGAGGCACATAGAGAGGGTGTAAAGACCGCTAGGAGACACTACGCCACCAAGATCATGTCAAAAGCCGATGTTGCAGTGGGGAATGGTTATCCTCTGGAGAATGAGGGCTATAAGGCCTTCAATATATCTATTGAGTCGGTGAGAAAGGAGGGAGATGTGGTGATCCTTGTTTATTCTCCGGAGGGTTGCGTGAACCATAATTACTTGGGGAAATTCGGCAAAAACCATGGTGGGAGGGCTTGGCGTCCAGATTACTTCTTGAAAAGGCCTTGGAAGATGAGGAGCATCACCGTTGTTACCCCCCACCACCAGCTGAAGGATGAGTGGTACTACGGGGTCGGCTCGACATGGGTCAAGACGTGGGGTGAAGCTTTAGAGATTCTCCAGGCAGCTAATGGCGATAACGCCAGAGTAGCTGTCTATCCCTGCGCCTCTATACAGATATCCGATGAGATGGCTAATAGAGGTTGAACAGCCTCAATATATGGTTCTGACGACATTTATATCCCTGCGTCGAATACTTTATGAGTTTCTAGGTTGCCTCATCAGGCAAATTGGAAAGAGGAGTGATCATAAAGTTGAAGGTGGTAAAGATCGAAGATTTAAAGATCGAGGAACGTGTGGGCGGCATCTTTGATAGTCCAAGCCCTGTGAAAGCGAAGGTCCTCATAGACGAGGCTACAGGTGCTGATGACCTCCGCATTGCCATCATCACTTTCCCACCGGGAGGCAGGACAAAGGTCCACATCCACACCAAAGAGCAGGTTCTTTACATCCTAAGCGGAAAGGGGATAATTGCCAACGAGAGCAAGGAACACACCGTCACCCCAGGCTACGTGGCCTTCATACCACCGGGGGAGAAACACTGGCATGGAGCCGTTGAAGACGAGTCCTTCAGCCATATATCAATCAGGGCTACTGGGGAAACCGAGTGGTAGTGCTGACTAGTCCCCCTTTTTTTAGTTTCTTGAAGAAGTTGGTGAGATCGTTTTAAAATTTTATAGTCCCTAACCTGATGTTTTAAAAGTCTTGTGAAAATCAGTATTAGGGGTGGAAATAGATGGGAGAGGTTGAGAAGGAGGAGGGAAACGAAGAGCCGACAATGGTCGATCTTACCTCTGTGGACACCTATTCTCTACTCGGACTGTTCATCAATATCTTAAGTGCTCAGGCTTGGCAACACATGGGTCTGAGAACCGTACCCGGCACTGGCGAAATCAAAGTGGACTTTGATAGGGCAGGCGTGGCCGTAGACTGTGTAGCCTTCCTTATTAACAAGCTCGAACCCCATTTAGAAGAAAGAGAGAAAGGGAGGCTTAGGAACCTGCTTGCAGACCTACAGATAAACTTCGTGAGACAAAGAGAAGCCCACAGCACTAAAGCTTCGCAATAGATATTCAAGAAATTTGTAATGTTATTGCCCTTCACCGATAAAAGCCACGTTAATAGGATGTGAATATAAGGAATTATTTTCTAATGTGTAGTTATTGACGGATTGAAAACAGCGTGTCGTTCACCAATACTTCATAGAGTTTGTGAATATCTTTTCTATCTCCTTCCGCCCCACAGACCGAGGGGACCCTGCTAAAAGTCTCTGCTGCTTAAGCGTCCCTTCCGCCAAGGCGGGTACATCCTTTTCGGTGTACCCCAGGGCTGTTATCCCATTGGGAAAGACGATATCCTTCATCAGCGCTACAAGAGCATCTGACAGGGCTGCCGCCCCTTCCAGCACTGATAACCCTTCTGTTTTTATGCCTAATAACTCGGCGGCTCTGGCATGCCTCTCTGGACAAGATGGGGCTGTGAACTTGAAGGCGGCGGGAGCGCCGATCGTAACCGAGATTCCGTGGGGTATGAGAGGGTAGTCAATTTTGTAACCGGGTGGAATATAGTCTCGAACCATTCCGGCTATAGGATAGCCCATAGCGTGAGGTATATGCACTCCCACGTTGCCGTAGCCGATGCCGGCGCAGGTGCATGCAAGCATCATATAGGTTTTAGCTTCCAAGTCGTGGCCGTTCATAACAGCTCTTCTCAGATACTTGCTTGCAAACTCGATTGCCTTCTCAGACCAGAGATCACTTATAGGGTTGGATCCGACGTAGGAAGGTCTATCCGCCGGGGTGGTCGGCTTAGGTCTTGTGTTGTAGGGTCTGTTTGTGTAGGACTCAATGGCGTGAGTCAATACATCCATGCCCGACGAGGCGGTGACTTCAGGAGGCATCGTCACGGTGTTCAGAGGGTCTATAAGCGCCAATGTCGGTCTTATGTAGGGGTGAGATATCCCGGTCTTCAGCTTCAGATCCAGAATATCGAGGACGATGACAGGTGTACTTTCGCTACCAGTTCCTGCTGTGGTAGGTATTGCTATTAGAGGCTTCAACTGCCCAGGGATGGGGTGGGCCTTGCCGATAGGCCTATTTACATAGTCCATAATGGGTGCGGGGTGAGTGGTGAGTAGGTTAATAGCTTTGGCCGTATCTATGGGGCTTCCTCCACCTAAGGCCACGAAACCGTTATAATCTTCGCTGCCGGCGAAGCTCACGGCTTCCTTGATCGATTCATCCGTCGGCTCGATGTGAGTTCCATCATAGATATCGGATTTAATGTTCTCTTTCTCTATCACCGCTTTTATCTCACCGGCCAGCCCCTTCTCTCTCAAGTTTCGATCCGTTACTATGAGAACCTTCTTGACACCTAACCGCTTCAGGTCATATCCAACTTCGCTTGTTGCTCCTGGCCCGAATTTGATTGGAGTCGTCGCCATGGTGAACACAGTCTCTACAGGTAACCTCATCTTATTCATCTCGCATCCCTCCAGAATGGATACATGGAATTATGAAATTATCTGATCGCATAATCTTTATCAACTCTTGGTCCTCTTTTTAGGTTTCATCTACTTTATGTAGAGCCATGAAGAGAAAAGAGACTGCCGATACCGAGCCGCATCTCTGGAATATCACTTTAGAGACCTAGAAATATCCAAACACCAATGATGATAAACACAATCCCAGAACATCTTTGTATCAATTTAGAAGGCATTAATTTCGCTATTTTGTCGCCGATAAATACTCCGATCCCAGTAATTAAAATGAATGACAAAGATATTCCAATCAATACAGAAGTAGGTTCATTATACTGAGCGGCTAGAGCGATGGTTGCCAGCTGAGTTTTGTCACCTAGCTCGGCAATGCTGATCAATAAGAAGGTTCTCCAAAAGGCATTTGCCTGGCTGTGCTTACGATCTTCTATAATCGAAGTATCTTCTTTCTTGATGGTCTTCAAAATACCAAAGGAAATGAATATCAATCCTGCAATCTTTTCTATAATATCCAATGGTAAAACGAGAGAGAATGAGGTACCTATCAATACACTTATTATGTTAACTGCTATAAGGGCTGAAGCAGAGCCCAAAAAAATAAGTTTGGAAGCTTTGTGTTGTGCCGACAATGAGATGACAGCTATCTGCGTTTTATCTCCCAACTCAGCCAAAAAAACAAGAGCAAATGTTGCTAGTGTAATAGTGAGATTTATCATTTTTCAAGATTTGATTTAGTTAAAACAAGATCTCTGCACTTATCTTAACCCTTCTCTCATAGATGGGTATTCCCTCTTTCTCCAAAAGCTTCCTTCTTGATTCTGCTTCCGTTTTATCTCCGCCGAATCCTCCATCGGATCTAATGATACGGTGGCATGGAACTATTGGTGCAAGCGGATTCTTATGCAAAGCATTACCAACAGCCCGGTAAGCACGTGGTCTACCGATCTTTTCAGCTATCTTCTTGTATGTGCTAACCTTTCCCTTAGGAACCTTGAATGTAGTAGCCAAGACTTCCTTTTCGAATTCTGTTTTATTGCCTAAGAAACCGATCACATCTTCCTCGGTTTTGATCTCCTCTTTCTTCATTAATTATCTACCTTTCAAAGTAGATGTACAACTAAATAAAAAAGGTAGATGATAACAGGGCTCTTATACAGGTTTCCTCTGCATTCACCAAAACTTCCATGACGCTCGTTAGATTCCAGCATGTTATAGCCACATCGACAGGGTTGTTGCGAGTAGTTTCATCGTATTATGGCTACTTACAGAGATGGGAAGTCGATGAGAAGACATGGCTTTGGCAGGCGTTGAATAATAGTAAAGTGGTGAAGCGAGTTAGCAAATTTCTATATTGATTGTGTTAGAGTTGTTCAGCGAATTTCTTTGCTTGGTATTCATATTCTCTGCTCTCGATTATAACTTCTGTTTTCTCATTTTCCACTAAGTCCACTCTGACATATCCAGGAGCAGTGCCCTCCAACACGAGACAGCAATCTGCTTGTTCTATGATTTTCAAGCCTTCTTTTTTTGAGAAGTATTCGATCGCCTTATTTATGATTTCTTTCCTGTCTAACTTCGTATAAGCCGATAGCTTTATCATAGTAGATCAAAAAGTATGATTATACGTTATTATTAAGATCTTTCATCACGAAGAGGAGAATTTATTTTAGCCTGTCTTAAATTTCCTTGTTAAAGGTAAGACAAGCTATTTTATAAGATTTTTCTTCCAGGAGATTTTTGTAAAGATTCGATTTGATTTTATTCGTAATAGAAGGCTCTCTTTTTAAAGTGTAAATCTTTTCTATAAACAATGATAATTACGAAATTATTTACCCTAGGCATATGGATAGGTATTTTATTCATCGTATTCGACTTGCTTATTTCACTATCAACAAGCCCAATTTTTTCTTCCTTCTCTGATCTGCCAATCTGGAAAACGCCACCAAATATTTCAGCTGGAATCATTTTTGATCTAATTAACGGCTTTGTTCTCGTAGCAGTTTATATGATCATTTATAACGGAATACCGGGATTGGGATGGAGGAAAGGATTTAACTATGGGATAATTGTCGGTCTTTTCAGAGTTGTAATGACATCTTTTTCCAGTATAGTAATGTATAATATCCCATTGCCTTTGGTGATTACAAGCCTCATCACAGGCTACATAGAGATTGTATTGCTATGTATCATAGTTGCAATTATCTATGAAAGGGTTTAAAGAGGAAAGATATAGTCTTGTTCACTGAACTAACTTGCCAACTTTTTGAAAATGGCCAAATATTTCAGATTGGTCTCTTGGGTCTTTGTTTTCAAAGAACTTTGAAGTAGGGTAACCCATTTCTATTTTTATGGTGTTGTTGTGGACGAGAGTTTCTATTACTATCCCTGAATAGGATATAGAAGAAATAGGAGTCCAAAATGATCCATTATACATTTCCCTACCATTTAACATTACAACAAAGGGTTTTCCACGTACGGGTACTTGTAGCGCCTTAATTTTTTCGACTCCTTCATCAGTGAGTTTGATTTCATGAGAGCTTTTATTATATGATACAATATCTACATCTGATATAAGGAGTTCATTATTCTCCAAAGAAAAGATTCCAAATCCTTCTGGTGGAATCTGTGACAGGTTGTTTAGAAATAGCCATCCGATAATCACTAAGGTACTTAGCAAAGCCGCTGAGAGCGCTACTGATTTTCTTTTCATTCTTGAAATTCACTGCCACAACGTAATGGAAATATAAACCTCATTTGAATTGGATAAGCCAATGATTTATTTAAGTAATCATGATTCTAATTGGCATTTTAACTAAACGGTAAAAATTCTCTATGAGAGTTTACTATCTCTCAACACCTCTACGACACCGCTCTCCACGGTGTTGTCACCAATCTCCAAATCTGGGCGAAGGTAGTTCTTCCCTTTCATCCAAGTGATTATCCGATGAGCCGCCTCTTGCCTCCTCCTCATCCTCAAAAACCCTTTCCGATGCTTCAACAAAATAAAAGTCACAAAAACCATAGCCCCGAATAACATCAACGATAGAAACTCATATTCTGGCGGTATCAGACTGGGGAAGAGAGAGGTTACACCGACGAAAATCCACATGGGAACCAGAAGGCTTCTGATAATGACCCCCGAGACCAAGCTGCTTACATACATGAAGGACAGTGCCATTGCCGCCGCAAACGAGATAGAGAAGGGAATCGATGAGATATGGTTCTGCACATACACCGACAATTCTCCTAAAAACCCAGCGAGCTCAACCAAAGGAAGATGACTCCACAACCCCACAAACAATTTGTGAAGTTCTGATATAGATGGGTGGTTCAATAAACCTCCAAAGAATCCAAGAAGATCACCCATCAGAAGACTATTCAACATTCAATCCACACCTAAAACGATCGGTGCCGTACCATGGTCAAAGATACCACCTTGCCATTTTTGGAATGGAAGTTTCGGTTCCCTATAGAGTCCTCCCAACAAATATGTGGATAAGGTTGGTTTATGTCGTTTAGTTGGACCAAAGTCCTAGAAGTGTTTGTTAACGAATAGAGCTACGTATTTTAGATGCACAAGCCAACAAAACCAGTTTCCTCTTCTCTGCTACTGAAAGATACTTTGGAATTTCAGCATAATAATATATAATATCCCATTGCCTTTGGTAATTACATTGCTTTGTCTAATGACGCCCAAATGCGTTCAGAGTAACGCTATTTTACACCAATGGAAAATAATACCAGCCTTCTCGATTGTAGCAAAATAACCCACGCTCAAAACCATTCTACCTAATTTATTTTTTGCCTACTTTGCATGCTTGGATACACATTGCACATTCATATTTTCTGCCTAAGATCGGAATGTGATTTAGGCGCATTTTATTGCATAGGTAGGCATCGAATAACGCTTCTCTTCCTATTCCAGGCTTCCAGTTAACATTATGGATAGCACCATAGGGACATGCTTCTACGCATAAGTTGCATTCTCTACACCGATCTTTGATGATCGCTTCTCCGACTTCAAATCTTGCGTTAGTCAATATTGTCCCTAGCTTTATCCGTGGGCCATACTGTGGGGTCACCAACAAAGCATTTTTGCCAATCCAACCCAAACCCGCACAGGTTGCCGCTGTCTTAGAAGGGAAGACTTTTAGTTCTCGTAGCTGTCTATCGTCTTTTATTAAAATGCTTGTGGGAATTGTCGCATATTGGTAATCCCACTTTGATAATAGGTTTTCCACGATGTTTATCAACTGCTTCATGAATGCTTCGAGCTCAATATCATGTTTATGGTAAGCTTCCTCGTTGGTGTGAAGGTTCTCAACAACTTTTTCACTATATTTCACTGCTAGAGAAATGGCGACGGGAAAGTTCTCTGTAAGTTCTATTTTAACAACGGAAACATCGCCAAACCCAACTAAAGATACCCCGTTTTCTTTCAATGTCCCCATCAAAATCTTTTGTTGTTCACCTAATGTGAAGGTCATTATCAATAACCTCAACTATAATTGAGGCATTCAACCATTGAGCCTAAGTTGTAGATGCTTACATGCCTCTAAGATTCTTGTTAAATGGGTTTATCCTTATTAATTTGGTTGTAAAGTAAACTATGTACTTTTATGGTGGATCTCACTATTCATGCCTCAGTTGAAGGAGGCAGGAGGCGTAAAATTCTCTGTATATTATCGTCCGTTCATCTTGTTAATGACGTATTTTTCTATATTATCCCGTCAATTTTACCTTTAATCGTGGAGTTTCTAGGTATTAGTTACCTAGAGGCGGGGTTGTTGATCACTTCAACACGGTTTGCGCCTGCCGTTCTTCAGCCCTTACTGGGACATTTTGCAGAGAGAAGAGGTGTTAGAAAGATGACGATTGTCTTGGGGTTATTAGTGCTGGGTTCAGCGATAACCCTCCTGACTCTTTCGACGAGTTATCTAATGTTCACTGTCACGGCCGTACTCATCGGATTGGGGTTAAGTACGTATCATCCACAGGGTATCGCGACCATATCTGAATATTATGAGAGCAATAGGGGCTTTATTTTAGGCATACATGGGGCCGTTGGTGAACTGGGGGTGGCCTTAGGCCCCCTCTTGGTGGGTTTGCTTTTATCGACGGTGGGTTGGGCTGAGGGTCTTAGGTTTACCTTCCTATTTACACTTATTTTGGCTGTTTTTGTCTGGAGAACGCTTGAGTTTAAAGAGATAAGGGTTAGTAAGAGTGGGATTCTGGGGACAATCACCTTTCCATTGATTCTACTCGCCTTAACCTCAGGTATGAATTTATTCATATATGTGGGTGTATTCTCCTTTCTCCCCACTTTTTTGGTGTTTAAAGGGATTTCTTTAGATGTGAGCGACCTCATCACTGCGCTGATGCTTTTCGCCGCGATGCCTGGCAGTGTCGTCGGAGGCAGTCTCTCAGACAAGGTTGGTAGAAGAAATCTGTTAATCATCACACTACTGCTGCTTGGTCCATTTATAGCCATGGGAGTATTGGTATCCTTCATTACTCTAATCCCCGCCTCCTTCTTAATGGGAATGACTTTCCCGGTTATGCAGACCTACGCAATGAAAGTGGGGAAGGAAGAGGAGAAGGGATCAACCATAGGCGTGGTCCTCGGCGTCGGGGTAGCCGTCTCGTCTTTCTCCCCCATAGTAATAGGAGGGATCATAGACCACTTTGGATTCGAATATGGTTTTATGTTGCTTGCGGCAATACCGTTGGCATTGTGCCTGGCCTTGCTCTCCCTACCAAAGAAATAACTCCGGAAAACACGGGACTCATAACATTCAGCCTGTTCTATTTAATGCTGAAGTTAAAGATAGGAAAGTTTGTATTAAAAAAATATGGTGGTTGTTACGCTATCCCATCCCGAGTTCTTGAAGTGTGTATAACAGTTCTGCCTTTTGTAGGGGAAGCTTTGGATTGATTCCATACTTCTTTACGTAGGTCTTGTAGACCTCAAGCGCTTTGTCGAAGCTCGTCGTTTCTATTAAGGTGACGAAGTTCCTTTCACTGGTGGCGGGCGTAAAGAGACCTTTAATGTCGACTCCCTCTATCTCCTTCGCAATGCATATCACTCGTCCCATCCACTCTTGAAGCTCTGCAGGAGTTCCAACCCACCTAAAATAATACAGAACTAACAAACCTTTCACCTCCATTCAACTCTACCGTAAATAACATAAAAAACTTTTACTTCTATAGCGTAATATTGCAACATTCCCAAGAGATAACCAGCAAAGAACGAATAGTGCCCGTGACAAGCTATGAGCTGGGTTAAAGGAAAAATATGCCGTCTGAACAGGAGACTCATAGGCCTCGCCACGATCAAGTTGAATGTATGAGTTAATGGGTTTGGGATTTAAAATTAATCCACAGCATTGTTTTCAAGGTTTAAACATTTTTGTTTGGCTCGCTGGATGCTGGTCTGCCTTCGCTGAACTTATGTCTCCTAAAAGTATCTTTATCGGTTGTTTCATTCAACACCGGTGTCATTTTCTGATGATTCTATAGTCGGAGCCTCTGTTTTAGCACCTTCCGATCTGAGGAAGCTCCGGATCTTCTGCATCAAATATTCGCCTAATACAAAGCCGTACATCACAACAAATAGTATGAGACCCCAATATTGACTCATTGTTTATGAAACCTTCCTTGGTTCTCGGCTTAAACTCTCCATTATGAATTTATCATTGTTTAATATATATTATTAAAGATTTTTCAGATTTAGACCCTAATTTTACCTCAATTATTGTATAAAATTGGATTTTCATTCATTAAACAACCATATTTTTATAGAAAATGTCTTTTTTGATGATTTAAGATTATTTTAATCTCTTTGAGGGTGGAAGAAAGAAAACTTTTCAGGGTTCTCTAACCAAGAGATCTTTTCATGTAGGATGTCTTTATTTAGTTTATCCTCTCAACGGTAAAAAATCAAGGGAAATGGGTAGGCCAGTGAAAGCGAAAGTTAGGGAGAAGACGGTGTTGAGCGTTTTATTATGCTTGTTAATTCATTTGATTCAACACACAATGCGATACCACAACTATCCGTTTACCTCTCTTCATCTAAACTTTTATTACAAAGGTTCCTGTAAATTAGAAGATATTTCATTATAGTATAACATAATGTTTTCTGTAGTCTTTAAGCCCCTATATGTTTGTTATGCCCAGAGCAACTTGTACATGTTTGTGTTCTTTCGAGAGATGTTCTATGTTATGTTTAAATAGTATCGATTAATCACTCTTTTAAGATGTGTGTAAGCATATCTTGAAGGAGGAATAGAAATGAGTTATGGACGAGGATTCGGTCGCCCTGCAAGGAAGATGTACAAGATAACTTGTGATGACTGTGGTAAGGAGGCAGAGGTTCCTTTTAAACCTACAGAGGGAAGACCGGTCTACTGTAGAGACTGCTACCAAAAACACAGAAGATACTGACCGGATAATAGTTAATCAATTCGATTAATAGTTATTTGGTCGTTCTTCTCTTTTTTCTGCAAGTTTGGATTTACTAAGTAATGTTGATGGATGTTATGCTTCAATATGAGGCGAGGCATACTTGTCTTTTAAAATTTCTTCTGCTACCAATCTTTTGAGTTGAGGATCTTCATCTAAGACATGCATAATTTCTTTGAATTTACCTATCGTAGTGGCGTCTTCGTCGATACTGTCAAAATCGATTTCTTCTCCTACACTATAAAAGATGAAGACTCCTTTGTTAAGGTCTTCTCCGCAATGTGGACAGCAGTAGATTCTTACCATCTTTCTATTTACTCTGACCTTGGGATTCTTGATGAGAGATTGCAGTTTTCCATAGGCTTCTGCCGCAGTTTGAAACTCGTAGAGCTCCTTGAGTTGGCTTTTCTCCCTCAAGGCAAACTCAACTTTCCCCTTTGAATTCCTAAAGATAGATACTTCTGCCTTTGTGATACTTCCAAAAGACGACACTACAAAACACCAATATAATAAAGGCACCGATCTTTAAAAAGTACCTTCACCTCCACTTCATACTCAGAGTAATTGCAGATTGGTATTCGCCTCAGAAGCATCTCAATCTATTCTGGAATAAAATTCCTCCAAATTATGAATAATGTATTGGCTCTATAAACCTCCATAAGCATGTCCTCCATAAACTCTAAAGCTATAGAAAATAGGAAACTTCCCATTCAACATCTTTGTTTAAATAAAAAAGACTATTTCTTTTCCCATAAGAATAGTGTTAAAGGGTCTCCAATAATCTTCCAAAGACTTATTAACTTCGACTACGTCTAGTTAGATACGATCGAATTAACGGCAAGTCGGAGAACAACCTGGACTTTCTAACGTTGTTTTCTCTTGTGTTACTTCAGGTCTTGAGACGAGTAAGGGAGGTGAAGTAGATGGAAGGAGTAGTCACGAGATGGCTCGGTCTCAGGGGATACGGTTTCATAAAGTGCGACGACAGCGATGACGATGTGTTTATTCACAACTCAGAGATAAAGAATGGCAACATTCTCCAAGAAGGCGAGAGGGTACGATTCGACTTAGAAGACACCCCTAGAGGACCTAAGGCTAAAAACCTAGAAATCCTTTAACAACTTAAGTTTTACTTAATAATGGATTCTACCATCTTTTTTTTGAGTATTTTAAAATCCATTATTAAAAAATACAAATCTTAAGCGAATTCGTGTAATGAGAATATCAAAATGGGAAAAAGGAAAGTTTTAACCGAGAAGGAATTGAGGAGTACTCCGCTGCCGGGTGTGGGACAACTTCTTGGTATAGCTAAGAAGATGCTCGGCAATGACAGGGCTATGGTTCTTTGTACAGATCGAAAACTGAGGAATTGCAGGATTAAAGGGAAGATTAGGAGAAGAGTGTGGATTAGGGAGGGAGACGCTGTAGTCGTAGAGCTCTGGGGCTTCCAAGACGACGAGAAAGGAACTATAATAGGCCGGTACGTAGCGTCGCAAAGAACATGGCTGAGGGAAAACAACTACCTACCAGATTGGATCTTTTAGTTTTTATGTATCTGACTAGGAGAGGTGTTTTCTACGAGTAGAGGATCAGGTGTGAGCAAAGGTAAGAAACACATTATCGAGGTAAGCGTTAAAGGGAAACCGATAGTTAGATACCATTCTTACGCTAGAGATCTTCAACATGCCTTATCAGAATATGAGCCTGATTATCCCGACGCTGAAGTCAAGTATTGGGAGGTAAACGAATCCAATGAACGGATAAGTGGAGTCAATTTATCAGAAAGGTCTCCATCAAAAGCCGTAGAAAAAGAAGAAGTGAAAAAAGAGAGTATTTCGAAGATTTCCGAGTTATCAGGAGGTATGAAGAACATAAGGGTTCAAGGCAAGGTTCTTGAGGTTTCAGAGTCTAGAAGAGTTATGTCGCGATTTGGCAATGTTCATTATTTATCTATAGCTGTGATTAGCGATGGAAATGGAGAGATCAATTTGGCTCTATGGAATCAAAATATAGGGTCTATAGCTGTCGGCGACACCATTCAAATTGAAAAAGGATATGTAACCGAATATTATGGAGTCAAGCAACTTAACATTGGAAAACGTGGAGAACTTAAAGTTACAAACTAAACATCCATACTAACAATGACACCCATTCTCCGTAATCATCATTTTCTAAAAAGTTTCTTATGATAGATACATAAAGCCAGGTAGAAGAGAGATGAGAAAAACTCTATCTATTCTTTAAGGTAATAAGCGATTCTCCTAGCACGTGTTTTTACTATCTTTTATTCAACGTAACTTTGAAGGTGTGACCAGGAAAGTATTCTGATTCCCCGTGGATGTAACAATTCAAGCCGTATCGATTAATTGTCGCTAGCAATTTTTCAATGTCTTCTTTATTCCAATTGTAAGGATGGGCAACAAGAGATTTGTTTTGTAATCTGGGGTGATCGAGAGTGCGACCCAGGATCCCTAGAGAATCTTGCACCCATTTTGCTTCGTGATTTGATGGACGACGACCTTCGCTTTCTCCTGCCCTGTATAAAAGATATTTCATCAGAGCACCAAAATTGTAGTACATAAAGTTCAGAAACACCTTTCGTTGATCCTGTTGCATCTTACTCAACAACTGGTCCAGATCATCGAGTATTTTGATTGAGGTAACTCTAGCTAACTCTGTTACTTCGTCTCTACCATGTTGAAATAATCCAAATTGATTAACTATTTTTTTCCTATTCATAATTAACTACCTCTTAACTCAGTTGACTACAATATTGCATTTAAAAAGGTGATGATGGCTGCTTTCTCATCATGAATCTTTTGCCTAGAAATACTCTTTTCCAGTAAAGATAACTTACTTCTTCACTTAGCACGTGTAGACAGTGTTTCCTCCTCATTCTTCGCATACCACAGAACAGAATTCTATTTATTATCTTAATCTTAGAAGTCATGTTGGAGTTGACTGCATGAAGTCCAAAAGTTTATCTAAATAGAACCTGAATAACAGACTGAGAAGTGACATAGAAGCGTTTCTAAGAGATGTAGGTGTCTTAAAGGTTTGTGTAGCTGACACCACACAAGGCTTCGAAAAGGCCGAATAAGGATCCCGTCCAAGAGACATTTTACAGACCTGTGATCACTTTTACTGCCATATCGGTAGAATGTTCTTCTAAACAGAGGTAGGGTTAGATTGCGATCAGCAAGCCGAGGGCGACCGTCAACACCACCATAATAATCCACCCCACTATACATGTTAGAATGGCTCTGCCCGTCGAAAAGTCGAGGGCTTGTCTCACCGCGATTACCATTGCTATCAACGCCCAGATTGAGACGGCAAAGGTTATGAATCCTCCCAGTAAGGGAATGAAACCCAGTATGCTTAACACAGCTGGGGAATCTGAGAAGCCTATACAGCGCAACAGTTCTCCATAGGTTGCCTCAGTCTCAGGACCTCTGAAAAATCTTGTACCGATAAAATATGTTATGAAAGACCAGATGAACCATCCGATGAGAGCGTAGATGACACCAGTCGCCAATTCGATTGTGAATCTCATCACGCCAAATCCAGCGAGAAGTCCGCCAACTCCTCCCCCTAAGCCTGAACAGACGCTGGCGATAACCACCACCAAAAGCGCCTGGTTGGTGGCTGAAGGATCGATCTCCACCTCTTCATACAGTGAAACATCTAGCTTAGCCGCCCTTATCATCCTGTCAACTAGACTTATTTCAACCACCTCGCTCAATCAGAATCGCCATAGCCAATAATAAGATTTTATAACCAGGTATCAAACAGCCAATGTTAACGAAACATATATTTTCTTTGATAGAACAATCTAAGCTGACTGTATTGTGCATTATAGCTCTTGGCAGCATGGCACTCACCATAATTCCAGTTAATTAGAAAAGACGTATGTTTAGAGACATAAGTTTAATATACAGATTACCAGTTTGATGTTAAATTAAAAGAGTAGAAGAATATACAAAGGTGAAATGGATATGGAGATTGTTTTTCCCGGTGGCAAAAGGGTAGATGCTATCTATAAGGGTTTCACGATAAAAACTGATCAGTCAAAGAATAATGGAGGTGATGGCTCAGCTCCCACACCCTTCAGTTATTTTTTAACTTCTATTGGTACCTGTGCTGGTTTTTATGCTCTTGCTTTTTGTCAAGAACGTGGGATATCTACTGAAGGATTAAAACTAATTCTACGTACAGATAGAGAGAGACAAACCAACATGATCAAAAAGATTACAATAGAAATTCAACTTCCATCCGAATTTCCAGAAAAGTATAATAAAGCCATAATAAAATCTGCTGAACTATGCTCAGTCGCTAAACATCTGTACAATCCACCAACGTTTGATATATACACCAAAATGAGATAAATTCATTTGTAATCAGTTCTTTGAAAATGATAAAACCCGTTAAATTGTGTCGAGAATTTCTTTGATGAATTTCTCTGCGTTGTCAAGATCAGTTGCATTGGGTCTATCCCTGATATCGCCAGGGTACCATTCTGGTGTAGCATAATTCACCATCTTTCCTGGACAAGAGAATGAGCTAACGCGCTTGAACTTTAGATGCTCGATTCCACTTTCAAGAATTAAGTCAGCTTCAGCCTCTTGGACGTATCTCAACTAATCCTTTGTATGTAATAGCTAGATAGCTGCTACCCTCCTGGTCTGATCTCTAAGCGTAGAAATTTCATGTAGGAAGCGACAAAGCAGACCACTAGACCAACGATTATGGTCAAGATATTCGGCCAGCTTGCCATTATACTTTGAGTCAGAGTCAAGGTTCGGGCGGGATTTGGACCTCTTGGTCCCATACCCATAAATCTCTGCGTCGTACCCAGAATAGATGAGGCTGTTTCGCCGTACAGGTTGGTGGGGGACAGTTTTAAGATGCTGGACTGAACTGCAAACCTTCTTTCAAAGAGTTCTCGATACTCGGAGGATTGCTGTGGGTTGAACCGCCCACCTAGAATCTCGACGGGTAGGGGCACCATCATGTTTGCAACAGAGACGGCAAGTATGGAGATAATCATCGAGCAGAAGAGCCACACGGCGACGGATGCCAATATCGACGTTGATGTTTTCTTGGTTAGCACGGAGAAAAGCAGCCCCAGGCTGAGCCAGAAGACCAGGTAGAGTATCGTCAGTAAAATGAGGATAATGATGCTTGAACCCTCTCCGAGCGTAGGTCCGATCCTGAAACTCAGGAACTTCTACACCCCAGTCCTCTAGCATTGCTTTAATCTCGGCTCTGAACTCTTGTACTTTCGCTTTAAGTTCTGCTCTCTGTTCATCGGTTAGTTCGGCTAGAAAACCTCTTCTATGCAGTTCTTGACATGGATTGCTACTTTCATTTTCGTAGTCGGATGCAAATACTGTTAGCGTTGTGCCTAAGATCGCTGCCACAGCTACCACTGATAGTATGATTAAGGCTTTGGTTTTATTCATTTTTATTGAATATCCGTTCCCAACATAGATAATTAAAGATTTTTCAGAATTAAGCCCTAATTATACCCTAATTATTGCATAAACAGTAAATACAAAGATTAAAACGAAGTCCATTATCCATTATAGCCTCACAACTGCTTCAACCATCCACCTTTACGGAATTTCATTATGGTTTCTATTTATACCTTATTCTTGCTCTCCGTTGGAGAGCTATTTGATGGTATATCGGTAAGGGGTTCAGGTATAACAGGTATCCAATTGGAATATGAGAAAGTACTTATTTGGCAAAGGCAGGGAAGGAACAGCGTACGTGTAAGAGAGAAGTACTAGGAACGCTCGTTTTATGCTGATT
>JABAOH010011124.1_pt1 | contig 18825 bp, 15 predicted proteins | sample 7062181 | NCBI WGS metagenome assembly JABAOH01 (sample SAMN14538630, study PRJNA623070) | marine sediment metagenome | biome: marine biome [ENVO:00000428]; feature: marine pelagic biome [ENVO:01000023]; material: deep marine sediment [ENVO:00002113]; isolation source: pool of 5 deep marine... | reverse complement strand
TCAGTTAAGATGAGGATGCCAGTGGCGTGTGGAGCAAACACGTGGGCTAAACCATTCTTTACTCCTGATTTTCTCACAATTTCTTCAACTCGGCTGGAGAGATCAACGAAGTCAATTTCACCTCGTGTGGAAAACGTGAAACTTTCATTCAAAACTTTCATTTTCATCATTACTCCTTAATGAAAAGACTTTATCTTCTGCAGAATAAAAAATATTGCGGACAAGTAAAAAGCTGCTTAGCTGTTTTGAAGCGCATGTACAAACTTATTTTATGTTTTCTATGAATTCTTTTCTCATAAATGCGGGGATTGGTGGCAATATTTTTTCTTCCTCAAATTTCCTTTTTATCAATTCTGTAATTTTGGACTTGACAAATTCTTCGTTTTCAGGGTCATTTATCCAGAACAAGGCTTCTATCTCTGTTGTCCATTCTTTGCTTCGTACAACAAATCTTATTTCTCGTCTTTTCTTTTCGTCTACGATAACGTTTGGGTGACCTCTAAGAACGCTCTCGATAGCCTTTTTAGCTTTTTCAATGTCAAAAACATAGTCGATGTAACATATGATGGATGCGACGGTCTCTTTTTTGCCGCCAGTAAGATTGATTATGCTCTGCTTTAACAGTGTGGAATTTGGGATTATGATTTCATTTCGGTCGTAAGTTTTTAGTTTAGTCGTTCTGAGGCTTATGTCCGTAACTAAACCAGTCAGGTTTTCAACTCTTATCACGTCACCGATTGTGTAGGTCTTTCCTGAAATTATTAGTAGGCCAGAAACCCAATTTTCAATTATGTCTTTCAATGCGAAACCAATTATTAGAGCTCCAACACCTAAACCAGCAACTAGCCCTGTCACATCAACGTCAAAACTCCATAAAATCAAAATGACTGCTACAGAATAGACAATTAATTGAAAGAATCTTTGAATATGAACAAGACGTCCTTTTTTGACTTTAATTCCCTTTTCAGCAACCCTGACTACCAAGCGATTGAAAATGATTACTAACATAAAACTGGCTACTATTATCACGGCAACTTGTATTATCAAAAAGATAAGATGTGAATCTATTAGCAAATCAAACATGGATTGCTGCCCTATCCTACTTTCCTGCCTTAGCAAGATAAGTATTTCTCGTGAACTTGCTTAGTTTTCCAATTATCGCGTGCCTGTTATGCCTGAGATGATTCTCGTTATTCCACTCAAAAGAAAGCCAATGGAGAGTAGCCAAACTAGAGTTAGGAAACCCAATGCTGGAGATATGAAAACCACAACAGACAAAACGATAGCTAACAGTCCAACTACTACAAGTAAGCCTCGAAGCCAGCAAGGAAGTAAGTTGGCGAATCCACTGACTACGATTCTCGCTATTCCGCTAATTAGCAGGGCGAAAGATAGTAAATAGATCAAAACTTGAGTGGCAAGTTGTGGATATAATATAGCTACGATTGCAAGTACAAGCGCTAATATGCCTGTTCCAACATTAATTGCTTGTAATCCGTCTGAAAGATATTTAGCGAATATTCCGCCTAAGACTCTTGCGATTCCTATGATTAGTAGAGCAATCGAAAGTATGAAGATCAGCGTCAATATAGCGAGTTCTTGGTACGTCAGAACTACGATTGACAGTATGATGGCGATCAAGCCGAAGACTATGTCTAGAGCACGCAACCAACCTGGAGCCTTCATTTCACTCATAGAAATTCCTTAAAAAGCATTCCATGTCTATTCAATTATAAGGTTTTTCTTGATCTTTTTCATTTCTCCATAAGCCATTCGTACACTGCCCTGCCTACACAAAATTAATTTAGTTATGGCAGAGCATTGTTGTAAGTGCGTCATGTATGATCTTATACAGCATCCCTTTGCTAGCTATATCCTTATTGTTGATTGCGGTGCTCAGTGAAAGGGTCATACGGTATGTCTTAGTTTTGTCGAAGGCTTTTGGCTTATCTGAAATGGCAGCGGGCTTCATTCTACTATCGGTAACAACGTCTTTGCCAGAGCTTTCTGTTTCCACTGTTGCCGCTTTGGTGGGAGAAGGAGGTTTGTCGGTAGGCAATGTCCTAGGATCTAACGTTGCGAACCTCACTATAATCGTCGGGTTGGCAGTTTTATTAAGTAAAACTTCAATTTTGGTGAAGAAAGAATCTCAAAAAGAGCTTGTGCAATTTCTTTTTCTTTCTTCGATAATACCGTTGTTCATTATTCAGAGGGGCAGTTTAGGTCCAATACTAGGCATCGTTCTATTGATACTATTCATTTACTTCGGTGTAACAATATCTCGCAAAACCGAAAAAACCGGGCACGCTGAGTTCATCAATAAAGGAGACACCGCTGTAGTGGGGCTCAAATTCGCAGTAGGTGTTGCGCTGATAATAGTGCTTTCAAAGTTTCTGATAGATAGTTCGGTTGACATTGCAGGGTTTATAGGTTTGCCTCCTTCCATCATAGGGGCTACCATTATAGGTCTGGGAACATCTCTTCCAGAGCTTGCAACGACATTACAAGCATTAAAGAAAAACCTATTCGATATGGCTCTTGGAAATCTGCTTGGAAGTTGTATAACCAACATCACGCTTATACTTGGAGTGTCGTCGTTGATTTCGTTTTCTGAAGTGAATGTTTTGGCTGTTGAAAGCATTATGTTCTATGTTTTGCTTTCTTCGCTAAGCGTTTGGTACATGGTAGGTGCAAGTGAACGCATAGGCAAAAGGGGAGCATTTTTCCTCTGCGCGGTATATGTCTTGTTTATTCTGCAACAAGTAGGCATATCTTTGTTCATCTTCTGAAATGACACAAGCGTACGTATCATGAGATTTAAACATAAGGCTTCATTTATAATGTACGGATTGGGCTTAGCGTGCTATTAGCTATTTTGTGGCATTTACATGTTTCCAAGGCAGTCTTTTTGAGTTTGACATTCATACCCAACAAACTTTAAGTCTCTTTTTCTATGGTGTCTTTTACAAAGGATGTGGTCTAAGACATTTTTTCATTCTGCACATGCATTCGGGTGTAGACTGCAGCATGTTTTTAAAGGCATCAGATGCATAGAATCGGATGAGGGGTATTCTCTATATGAGCCTATTAGATTTTATTAACGCCATTGGCGAGTGGGTTTTATCAAACTTGGACAAAGTCCTTTTTCCAGTCATTTCCATCGTTATCGGGTATTTTGTCTACAAAATTGTTGCCCGAGAAATCATAAGGCTGAAGAAGCAGAAGAGGCTGGAAGAACATCTTGCTTACACTCTGAATAGAATCGTCAAATGGGTCATCGTTCTTGTAGTTCTGTCAGCCATTTTGGCGCAGTTTGGAGTAACGCTGGGTCTGATATCTGGACTTTTGACTATTCTCGGTGGAACCATCATAGGTTTTGCGGCCATAAACACCATTGGAAACGCCATCTCTGGTTTGATAGTTATGACGAGCAGACCTTTCAATGTTGGTGATAGAATCTTCTTTAACGATCAATTTGCTGACGTCGTAGCCATTGATTTGATCTACACCAAGATGCTGACTCTTGACAATGTTTTAGTTTCTGTTCCAAATCAAGAGTTACTCAAAGCTGAGATTGACAATTTTGGAAAAAAGAGAGTGATTAGAAGACATGTGACAGTTACCCCTGGATTTGAATACGCCAGCCAAGACGTGGAAAAAGTCTTGTTAGAAGCTGCCGGAAAAGTTCCTAGAGTTTTGGAAGAACCCAAACCATATGTCTGGATAACAAAGTTTCAGAACTATGCCGTTGAATACACTCTTTACGTGTTCATAAACGACATAAAAGGACTGCCAGAAATAGATGCAGAACTGCACAGAACTGTACTCGAAACTTGTAGAAGACACAAAATAGACATAAGTACACCATTACTTCACCGAGAAATCCAAAACTGAACCATTACCAAACTTGAAAATATGTAGATATAGTGTTTGATGTTAGAAAACAATATTAAATTGCGTAAAATGTACCTTTTACGCAAGAGAAACCTTATCTGTAAAAGAGGTTCCAACCTTGCCAAAATATAAGTATGGAAAGATAACAGCGCCTATAGACTTTAAAACTTTCAAAGATGCCATGGAAAATGGAAAGTTTATTAAAAGTAAAATGCTGAGCCACAAATCTTTCCTGGCATTCCTATATTGGTTTGGAGTACGGAAAGCTGAAGCCTTGGAAAGAACGAAAGAAGACTTCTTAATCAAAGATGGTTTACTAATTGTTAATGCTACACCCAAGAAGGGTGGTGAAAGAGAACCGTTAGAAGTTCCAGTTGACTATCCCTACGTAGACCTCATTGTTGAAAAGGTTAAGAGAACAAGACGCAGTCTTAGGACTGAGAAAGGCAGAATCTGGAATTTCTCACCCCGCACAGCCATCAACGTTGTGAAACGTGCTATGGGAGACCGTTACTATCCTCATTTTTTCCGTTTAAACCGAGCGACACGATTCCTAGAAGATCCAACAACAACGCTACCCGAGATGAAGGCTTGGTTTGGATGGAAAGCAGCGAAGACCGTGGACCCCTACGTTGGATACAGTAGAAGACATATCCGTAGACAAAGAGAGAGATTGAAAAGAGAGCTGGAATAAGTTTCAGATAGGAAAGAGAGGAGAAACCGTTGATGCTTTTGTATCCAAAAGCGCTGTTTCAGAGGCCCAGTGAGTTTCAGTGAGGCTCAGTGAACAGATAATCCAAAGTTCACCAATATCACCTAAAATTGAAAACCACATCTTAACAACAACGCAAAATGCCAAGTTTTGCCTACATAATTTACCTACAAAGCATATACTTCCATCAACAAGACACGAAACAACCCCATCACTGACACCAGAAAACAGCAATATCACCAACCAAAACACCACAAAAACCTTTAACAAACAACTTTATCACCCCTCCAAGGTCGTAAAGAACCCACAAGAATTCTAACCCACTAAGCCGACACGACGTCTCCACACCACTCGCCCGCATATTTGGAGCCTAATAGCAGCAGAATGCTGAAAACATTTTTTGCCCAGAAACTGCTATAGACATCACCTTCTAGGATTCCAATCCCTCACAGCTCATATTTGAATCATATAGCGAAAAGATATGTTAAAAACAGAGTTTTTCCAGAAAACAGCAGTGAGATCAGAGGGTTTGCGAGGGAAGTCTCCATGCCAAGTGGATACAAAAGCATCAACAAACTCTCCATCTTTAATACCCTAAAACCGTTTACACTCAATAAGCTCTCCTTTATCCGTTTAAAATTGTTTAAAACTTATAAATCAATGGATTTATAGAGAGAAACTCCAACAATCACAAGGCGAGGTAAACAGAAATGAGAATATTAATTCTTGGCGGAGCCGGTGCAATGGGCTCAGAAACCACGAAAGACATGGTAAATACAAGCGATTTTTCAGAAATTGTAATAGGAGATATAGATGTTGAAAAGGTAAAAAACTTCATCTCCAAACTAAACGATAAGAGACTCTCAGTTGCCAAAGTTGACGCAAACAACATAGACGAACTCGCAAACACCATGAAAGGGTTTGACCTTGTTGCTAGCGCTTTACCCTTCAGATACGACCTTAACGTAACGAAAGCTTGCATAAAAGCTGGAATAAACGGCATAGACCTTTCAGCCGAACATGATCAATTCGCACTTGACGAAGAAGCGAAAAATGCTGGAATCACCTACATCGCAGGTTGCGGAGCCACTCCTGGCACAACCAACATGATGGCCAAGTATGGGATAAGTAAACTTGATCGCGCAGAGGAAGTGCAAATTTCATTTGCCGCATTTAGATCCACCGCTATTGCACCAGGCCTCTTATACACAACCTTCTGGGAGTTTGACCCAGCAGTGGAAGAAAGAGTCTACTACCAAGACGGTAAATTTGTGAGAGTTAAACCTCTAGAAGGAGCCAGAACTGTGGAGTTCCACGAACAAATCGGTAAGCAAGAAGTCGTCTACATTCCTCATGAGGAAACCCGAAGCTTGTCTAAGACTTTTCCAGAGCTAAAGAAGGTATCAGTGAGAGGATGCTTTCCACCAGCAACCATGGAACTGGTAAGAATGATGGTGAAATACAACTTTTACCAAGGAGAACCAGTTGAAGTAAACGGAAAGAAAGTGAAACCAGCAGACTTCATGTTCAAGTTTCTCATTAAGAATCCTGAAGCCAAGAAAAATCCAGTCTGGGCCTACGGCTTAATTGTTGAAGTGACAGGTAAGAAGAATGGGAAACCCGCGAAGATCACTTTAAAAAATAGTCATCCCTCAATGGATGAGTGGGGAGGAAAGTCTGCGTATGGCAAAAATGTTGGGATACCCCTTTCGATTGGAGCGCAGATGATGGCAAAGGGAAAAGCGAGAAGCAAGGGAGTTTTTCCTCCAGAAGCAAGCCTTGATCCAATAGAGTTTTTCAACGAATTGTCAAAGAGAGGCATACAAATACACGAAAAATTCGAAAGATCCATCAGTTGATTAAATACAACTACGAACTTGATTGCACCGAATTATTAAGCCAGTAGATGTTTCTCTCCAAAAAGGGGGAAATTGTTTGAGGAGATCCTCGGAATGTTATTACTGAATTAAACAGCTTCAACCATTGGCATTTCTAGATCTAGCTTTCTTACATGCTCTGCGATTTCCTTGAAAACCTCTAAATGTTTCTCTATGTCTTCTTTTGAGTGTTGCACAGAAATCGTCCATTGTTCATCTGGACCCAAAGCGCTGGGCACGATGCCTCTGTTCATCATAATTACTGTGTAGAGGAACCATCTTGCAACGTCAATGGTGTTTATGAAGTCTCTCCAATTTTCAATTTTTTTGGCTTTCGTAAAGTGAACTGTGCCGCTTGTTCCAGCCCATTTGACTAACGCGTTGATTTTAGAGTCCTTTATAATGTCTTCATAGCCTTTAGCCAGCATTCCGGAAAGTTTTGTAGCTTCATTCATGGCCTTTTCTGTCAATATTTTTGAGAGCGTCACTAATCCAGCAGCTATGGAGAGCGAGTTAGAGTTAAATGTGCCAGCATGGGAGACGACGCCTGGTATGACAGAGTTCATTATCTCCTTTTTTCCCGCAATCAGAGATAACGGGTAGCCTCCTGCAATGGCTTTGGCCATGGTTACAAGGTCTGGCTTAACTTTGAAGTATCCAGTGGCTCCTCTGTAGAATTTTCCGCTTGTTTTCACTTCGTCAAAGATGAGAACTGAATTGTATTCGTCAGCTATCTTCCTTAATCCTTCTAAGAATCCAGGTTTGGGAAGGATGTAGCCCATGTTCATAGGTATGGGTTCCAGAATAATGGCTGCCACTTCGTTTCCATGTTTTTTCATAATAGTTTCAACGGCTTCTAAATCGTTGAAAGGTGCAATCAAAGTTTGTTTTACTGCTTCTTCTAAGATTCCTTTGGATGCAGGAACTTGGTTTGGAAATCTGGGGTGTCCAGCCTTTGCTGTTGTGGGTTTCACGTTCACTAGAAAGCTGGTAGGGAAACCGTGATAGCATCCTTCAAACTTCAGTATTTTTTTTCTTTCAGTGTAGGCTCTTGCAAATCTAACTGCGTAGTTTGTAGCCTCTCCTCCAGTGCTTGAGAACTTCACCATGTCGACACCGAAGCGTTCGCATATGAGCTTAGCTACCTTATAGGAATCTTCGAATTCAAAACCAAGGATTGTGCCATTTGCGATTCTGTCTTTCATTGCTTCCACCAGCACTGGATGAGAATGGCCAGATACTAAGACACCAAACGCCATGTGAAAGTCGATGTATTCGTTGCCGTCAGCGTCCCAGAGTTTGCTTCCCTTTCCCTTGGTGAAGTAAATGGGATAAGGATCCATAGAACGGTAGTTGCTGTGGACACCGAAAGGAGTTACCTCCACGCTTTTCTTGTAGATTTGTTCGGAGCGTTTTGTTTTTTTCAGAAATTTTTTATGTTCTCTTTCGTAAACTGCGCTCATTTTATATCCTCTCATTGAAGCCTTTCTTATCCGAACTGAGTTAAATTTATTTCCCCTTTCACGTTTCAAATAACATGACGCTGACAGTGGATATGAGCAAAATGAAAGAGAAGGCGATTTTAGCCTCTTCTTTATGCAAGGAGTATCAGATCAGCGATCTTTCTATCAAAGCTTTGAATGGATTAAATCTTGAGGTTTTGGAGGGCGAGTTCATTTCGATTTGTGGATCTTCGGGCGCTGGGAAAACAACCCTTCTAAACATTATTGGTGGTCTCGACCAGCCAACTAGTGGAAAGATCGTTGTTTTTGGACATGACCTAAGCACTTATGACGAGGACTTTCTTGCAACCTTCCGCTCCGCTTACATAGGTTTTGTCTTTCAATCTTACAATCTCATTTCAACATTAACTGCTCTTGAAAACGTTATGTTTCCCATGGAACTTGCCGGCTGGTCGGATGAGCGTGTTAGAGAGCGGTCGGAAATGTTGTTGGAGATGGTTGGTCTTTCTCATCGAGCTGACCATCTTCCTGCTCAGCTCAGTGGAGGCGAGCAGCAACGAGTGACCTTCGCAAGAGCCTTAGCTAACGATCCTCCTCTCATGCTTGTTGACGAGCCTACGGGAAATTTGGACATGGAAACGGGTCTTGAAATTGTTCGGATACTGGAGAAATTGAAGGCGAAGGGAAAAACCATCTTGGTTGCTACTCATGATGTCAGAATAGAGAAGTTGGCAAATCGAACACTGCATCTACGAGACGGCAGGATCGTTGCCGCAAATGAGTGAAATATCGTTTCCCATAAAAGACCTGATGCGAAGAAAATTTCAAACAGTCCTAACCATCATTGGTTTAACAATCTGCACTGCTGCCACTGTTTTCCTTATTCTTTTCGGGGAAAACGTTGGCTTCGAAATTGCTGTTGTTACTGGGGGCAGGCTTACTGTAGGTTTTTCAAACGTGTTTTCACGTTTTGTTTTTATGGTCAGTCTTCTCAACATCTTGGCTGGAGCGTTGGTAACGTTTTTTCTTGTTTATTGGTCTATGTCTGAGCGGGTGCACGACATTGGAATAATGAAGGCAACTGGATGTTTAGCCAGCATAGCTTTCGGTTATTTCATCACAGAACTTTCCATCATCATTTTCACAAGTTGCATTGCTGGAACAGCCATTGGAGTGTTAACATACCTCGCCTGCATTAATGTGTTGAATGCTCTGGGTTTTCCACTTTTGCAAAGCTCCGTCAGCTTATGGACAATCTTACCCATCTTTTTCATATTCGTTGTTGCCTCCCACATTCTGGGAACCCAACCTATAATTAAAGCAATTAGAGTGAAGCCAGCTGACGCGTTATCACCTCTTTATTCGTTTGGAACAACATCGGATGTGGAATTTGGAAAGCCTGGTTCTTCAAAATTGGGTCTTACGTTTAAAATGGTATATCGGGCTTTAATACGTAGGAAGTCTGCAACTCGCCGCGCAATAATCTGTCTTGCCACAGTTTTAACTTTAACAACAGTGACAATTGCTGGAGGAATAATTGCCAGCCAGACTACCCAGAGTTATGTGGAGCGAGCAGTAAGTAGAGACATCATTGTTGTAGGACATTCAGATCTTTCTATGCGATATGTGAATCTGCTTTCACAGTTTTTCGAAGCTAAAGAGACAGAAGAAATTGACTATCTTAATCTGAGATACAATATTTCCGAGTCTCTGGTATCTGAACTAAACGCTATTCCTGGAGTTCTAAAAGTGGATCCACGCTTGGTTTTAGAAACAACCGTTTACGAGGTTCAAGGATTTATTATTGACCCTGAAGAACCAGATCCTTATATTGCTATAGGAGACAGTCGATCTGGCAAGGCTCTTGTTCTCGGAGTTCAGCCAAACTGTGTTATTAATGAGTGGCTGATTTTCGGGCGGTTTCTCAACGAGACTGATGTATATTCTGCTGTTATTGGTGATTCGTTGGCGCTGGAAATGTTTGATTATCCTCAGAAGCAAGCTGTCACGGTGTTTGGGAAAGATTTTGAAATTGCTGGCGTGTGTTTAGATCCACTAAATAATGGAAACGTGGTGTATGTGCCTCTAAACGTTTTATCTACACTGGTGGATGGTCCGCATAACTATAATCTTGTTTTTCTTAAGGTTGATCCGTCTAAGCGGTTGGAGGTTCTCGCTGAAATAGAAAAAATGGGGTTGGCACCAATGGAGCTTAATGAAGTTTTGGGAAAACATCTCGCTTTTCTTGGTTACGTTTGGTCGTTTGTTATGTTTTTACCTCTTTTTTCTTTTGTAACCGCTGTTCTCTGTCTCCTTAGTTACATGATGCTTTCGGTTGCGGGTCAGCAAAGAGAGCTTGGCATGATGAGAGCTTTGGGTGCTAAGCCGAAAATGATTATGAAGATAGTTTTTATGGAGGCTTTGATTGTTACGTTGATTAGTGGGGCAGTGGGAATTTTTGTTGGGCTTTTTTTCACGTTTGTATTTTTGATTCCTGACCCAGTTATTTCTCAGTTTACTCTTTTTTCTGTGATTGGATTATTGCTTTTGGCTTTGGGACTTCTCTGCTTGTTTAGCCTATACCCAGCTGTCAGAGTTGCAAAGAAATCTGTTGCCCATGTGCTGTCTCAACCCTAGAAGCTTAAATAGGAAAACTAAGAACCCCTAAAGGTAAGGTGAAAAATCAAATGAAAGGATTAGTCTTAGACATAATCGAGAAAAAGAGGTGATTTGATGGTTACCTTCTTAGACATGATGGAGAGAGCCGTAACCGGAAAACCTTGTTCGGAACGAGATTATGACTTGAAGATTTTTGCAACCAAAGTAATGGAACTCGTGAAAGAATACGACATAACGTATGATCCAAAACTCTCTGTTACCTCAGATGACAGCTTAGCTGACGATGTTTTCAAAGCTGGCATCGACCTCTATCGAGAAGTTGGCACTTACTGCAAAGACACTGAACGCATCATCAAATTCACTGAAAGCGAGATCAAAGCTGGTTTAAAAAACGCTCCATCTAAAGCAATTTTCGGCGAAGAATTGGAGGCAAAGGAAATGGTTCCGAGAAAGCCAGAGGATAGAACGCCACCATGGTGCTTTATTGGAGCAGCAGGAGCACCTGTATCTTCTGAGGAAATCCTCTTAAGCTTAATGCGAAGCTATGGAGCAATCCCTCTTGCAGATTCAATAACTACCCCTGCTCTAACCTCAGTGGACGGCGTGCGAATAAGACCTAGGTCACCTTTAGAGATTTATGGAGCAATAAGAAACGCAGTTTTGGCGAGAGAAGCTCTGCGGAGAGCCGGCAGACCAGGTTTGCCAATCATGAATGCGCTGGCGACTGCTGAGTCAGCTCCGTCATTAATTGCAGCTCTTCATCCACAGTACGGGCTTAGACCTTCGGATGGATATCTACTAGCCGCAATGGCTGAGCTGAAGACAGATTTTGACCGGCTCAACAAAGCTTGCGCTCTGCTAAACTTAGGCGGTCGTATAGTGGGAGAAAGCGGTCCAGTATACGGCGGATATTGTGGAGGACCAGAGGGCACCGCCATAACCTCCGTAGCTTATCATCTTATGGGAATTCTTGTTTATCAATCAACATGTCACTTAGTGTTTCCAATTCACCTCAAATACAGATGCAATACAACGCCAGAGTTGCTGTGGGTGATAAGTGCCTACGGCCAAGCAATCAGTCGAAACACCCATCTATTGTCGATGAACCTGAACTACACTGCGGCAGGACCATGCACAGAAATGTGTCTCTACGAGATTGCAGCGCGAGCTATATCAGCTGTGGCTTCAGGGCTTTCAATAGAAGCGGTGGGAGTTGCAAAAGCAGCTCATGAAGATTACTTAACGCCTATAGAGCCTAGATTTGCAGCAGAAGTGGCTCATGCAGCTGCAGGAATGAAAAGGGAAAATGCAAATGAGATAGTGAAGCATCTTGTATCACTGTATCTGGATAGAATTCCAGATCCTCCGTTAGGTATGAAGTACCAAGAGTGCTTTGATGTGAAAACAGGAAATCCGTCCAGTAAATGTTTGGGAATTTACAGCAAGGTTACGAAGGAACTTGAAGACTTGGGCTCACCTATTGAAAGTTCGTAGCGGCAACAAAGGTTTGGATAGATTTGCCGCAAACACTTGAAGGGTTCTTAATTAGCTATCGAACAGGCCCAAAAACTCAGAGTTCAAAAGAATTCATCCTCCAGTTTCCCAATATCAAATCTGCCAGCGAAGCAGCTCAACTCATAGGCCGAAAAGTTGCGTGGCCAGCAGGAGAACGTAAAATTCGAGGGAAAATCGTGGCGTTACATGGGAAAAAAGGGCGGGTGAGAGCTAGGTTCAGAAAGGGCTTACCAGGACTGGCTCTGGGAACCTCAATTGAAATCGTTGGTTAATCATCGCAAAATATTAATTATTGAGTGCTTCGTAAATACGGCAATATAAGGTGAATAAACTTTGAGTAAGGAAGAGCTTTTCAAAAAATTAAGTGAAGCAGTTATCGCTACCGACAGTCAAGCAGTGGTAGAAGCAGCTAAACAAGTCATTGAAAAAGGAATAGACCCTGTTGAAGCAATTGAGAAAGGATTATCGAAAGGCGCAATAGCAGTGGGCGAGAAATTCGACAAAATGGAAATCTTCTTAACTGGACTGATGATGGCAGCAGATGCCATGAAAGCAGGCATGGACGTTCTTCTTCCCCACATATCCAAAGAAAAAGTAGTGAAAAAAGGAACAGTTGTCAGCGGCACTGTGAAAGGCGACATACATGATATAGGTAAAAACATCCTTGTAGCTCTGCTTAGAGCCAATGGCTTCGACGTTTATGACCTAGGAGTAGATGTTTCAACGTCCAAGTTCATTGAAGAAGCAGAGAAAGTTAAAGCCGACATCATTACGCTGTCAGCTCTTATGTCGTCGACTATAGGAGGGCAAAAAGACGTGATAGACTATCTCAAGGAAACTGGGAAAAGAGAAAATTTCATTGTTATGGTGGGGGGTGGACCAACAACACGAGAATGGGTTGAAGAAATCGGCGCTGATGGTTGGGCAGAAACTGCCACAGAAGCCATAAAGCTTGCCTCAAAGTTGATTGAGAAAAAGAAGTGATCTTATGGTCACCTTCTTAGATGTGGTGGAGAGAGCACTAACAGGAAAACCCTGCTCAGAACGAGAATATGACCTAAAAATTTTTTCAACCAAGTTAATGGAAAAAGTAAAAGAATACGATATAAAATACGACCCAGAAACCCTTGTTCCATCTGACAATAGCTTAGCAGACGACGTTTTCAAAGCCGCTATAGACTTCTATTGCGAAGTAGGCACCTACTGTAAAGATACTGAGCGCATAATCAAATTTGATGAGAATGAAATCAAAGAAAGGCTAAAGACAGCACCTTCCAAACTCACTTTTGGAGAAGGCACTGATGCTGGAACAATGGTTCCAAGAAAACCAGAAGACAAAACGCTACCTTGGTGTTTTTGTGGAGCCGGTGGAATCGCGGTTTCTTCTGAACACATTTTTTCAAAGTTGGTGGAAAACTACGCTCGGATACCTATTGCTAATTCAATAACTACGCCTGCTTTGACTAAGGTAAATGGGGTAAGGATAAGACCTGAATCGCCCTTGGAAATTTTAGGAGCAATACGAACGGTGGTTCTTGGGAGAGAAGCGTTAAGGAGAGCTGGAAGACCTGGTTTACCCATCATGAACTCAATTTCAACTGCTGACTCAGCTATAGCATTGATCGCTGGACTTCATCCAGAGTTTGGGCTTAGACCAACAGACAGCTATATGATTGCCACTCTTGCAGAATTAAAAACGAACTTTGACCTCCTTAACCGAGCCTGTACTTTGATGTCTCTTTCCCTTCCCATAGCTTCCCTTTACGGACCCATATACGGTGGTTATTGCGGTGGACCAGAAGGAACAGCAGTCGCAACTGTTGCATATCACCTAATGGGCGCTCTTGTGTATCAAGCAGGGTGGCACCTTGCCTTTCCAATTCATATTAAATACATAGCCAGCAGCATGCCAGAGTTGTTATGGGTAGCAAGTGTTTACGCACAAGCAATCAGCAGAAATACACACCTACTATCGCTTTATTTCAATTACACTGCTGCCGGACCCTGCACGGAAATGTGCCTATACGAAATTGCGGCGCAACACACATCAGCGATAACCTCAGGTGTCTCTATGGAAACCGGGGGAATAGCTGGAGGAAAGCGTGAAGATTACTTGACACCGGTTGAGCCAAGGTTCACAGCGGAAGTGGCTCATGCAGCTGCTGGACTGAAGAGAGAAGATGCTAATGAATTGGTGAAGAAACTATTGCCGAAGTACGTGGATAAAATTGCAGATCCGCCATTAGGCATGAAACATCAGGAATGTTGCGACTTTGATACAGGAAAGCCTTCTCAGAAATGTTGGGACATATATAACAAAGTTAAGAGGGAACTAACAGATTTAGGTTTAGAATTTAAGTGAGAAGTGCGTCAACAAAGTTATGTGCGCTAGTAGTTCATTCAGAAAATCTGGAAGCTGAAGAACTGGAACTATTGGCACATTATTGTAGAATTTGAAGGGACTCGGAACTAGGGACAGAACAATTGGAACCAGTGTCGCCTCTTTCCAGTTGACCAATCCAACGCTTTCACGCAGAGAAACGAGAGCTTCTGCCAGTGCACGAGTTCTCTCCACCTGTAACTCAACTGTCTTCATGATCGCTGATCTTCGCCAGTTACGATGCCACTGTTTGCAGTCCACACAGGCGACGAGAGGCTCCTTACAGCCGAGAACGTCAATCTCCCACCTCCTACCAGCCCATTTGAAACGGAACCGCGTTTTCACTGCGTAGTTGTTTGCTTCGAATGCTGTAGCTGTGATGTTTTCAAACTCTTTCCATTCAAGAACATTGCATACTCTTTCAAGGTCTGCTCCTAACTTAACTGCGTGAATAGCCATTCTTGCACGTTGATTTGGTGACGTTTCGATTAAATCATCGACATATTTAATGAGTCTTGCGTCAGAAAGTTTCCTCAGCATTTCATCAGCGACTTGAGTGGGAATGTGAGCGTCTCTGCTTACCAGTTTAACTTGGATAGGTCCTGTTTTTGTTAACTTCAGAACAGATATCAAGAGATTCCTTTCAACGGTCATCTCATTCAAACCGCAGCTTTAAGAACCATGCAACCGTTCAGCAACATCTTTTAAACCAAGTTCTTCCAGTTTCTCCGGAGTTGGCACACCTTTTTCATCCCAACCCCGCAATTTATAATAAGTTTTCACCATTTTCTTGAACTTTCTCTTGTCAAGAGTTGCACCCTTTACCGCGCCTTCAGGAACAGGGTCCGCGAATGACCGCTCCGGCAACCAGTCTTCCTTTGAAGTTAGGCCCTCCCGAATGCTGATGGCTCTGGTGAGATTGTAAATTCTTTCAGAAGCTTGCATGAGGTCCTCAACAGTCGTTTTGATGCCAGTGGCTGCCACATAGAATCGATTATAAAAGGCAGGCTCTATTTGAGTTTCTAGCCACTGGAAACGGCATGTTCCAAGTAAGTCGAATAGAGGCCTGGCTTGTTGAAGATAAATTACAGTTTTCACTTTGTCCTCATCGTAACTTTCTCTTCCAGTTTCAATGTCTTTGCCGATGGCCCAAGACCTGTTATGGTGGGCTCCGATGTCCGCGGTTGCGTAGGATAAGCCCATCGCTTGAGCCGCTCGAACATCATATCCACTTATTTCTAGTCCTTTCACTTGCATGGCAAATTTTTCAGATTCTTTGCCAAGTTTTTCTGAGGCTTTTTTTACTCCCTGAGCGAAAAGGTTACCTATACCTTGTCGCTTTGCGATCATCTTAAGAAAATCGAACATAGCTTGAGCATTTCCAAACTTAAGCTCATTTCCATTTAGATCCTCCTTTGTAATGATGCCGTGCTCGAAACATTCCATGGCAAAAGCGACAATGTTTCCCGCAGATATGCTGTCGAGTCCAAGGTTGTCGCAGAGATAGTTGGCGTAGATCACATCTTCTATTGTGGGAAGCATACAGTTGCTGCCGAGCATTGAGGCGGTTTCATATTCTGGTCCTTCAACCCCCACGCCTTTGTGAGGTCCCTCCTTAATGATAGTGAAGTGTCCGCAGCATATAGGGCAAGCGAAACATGCTCTGTCCGCAACTTTAGCATTCTTTTCCATAATGTCTGCGTTAATTCCACGATAGCCTTCAAACATTGCAGACGAAAAATTGCGCGTAGGTAAGCAAATATTCTCCTGTGCCCAGTCAATGAACTGCATGGTTCCTTGTTTCTGCCAACTACTCAAAACTGGATGTTTAAGAATTTTCCGCATAGATTCTTCGAAAAGTTTCCGCATAGCCTTATAGTCAGCAACTGGAATGTCAAAAGACCCTCGCACAGCTATTGCCTTCACTTTTTTTGACCCCATGACTGCACCCATTCCAGTTCTGCCCGCCTGCCTCCCATAGTCACAAGTGACACAGGCGAAATTTACAAGATTTTCTCCCGCCTGCCCAATCGAAGCCACACGAATGAGTTCGTCGCCCAAATCTTTTTTCAGCGAGTTTTCTGTGTCAAGGCTACCCGTACCCCAGTAGTCTTCAGCATTTCTCATCTCAACTTTGTCATCTTCAATCCAGAGATAAACTGGCTTGTCTGACTTACCTTCCAGAATTAATGCATCGAACCCCGCCTGTTTAAGTTCCGTGCAAAGCATTCCCCCCACATTGCTATCTCCATAGTAGCCGGTTGCTGGGCTGATGGCGGAAAAACTGGTTTTTCCAGCTCCAGGGATGAGAAGTCCAGATAAGGGGCCTGTGGCGATAATAAGCTTGTTTTTTGGTCCTAACGGGTCTGTGTGGGCAGGGATTTCATCCCATATGAGCCGTGCGCTCCATCCTCGTCCACCTATATATTTGACGGCAAATGTTGGATCAACCTTTTCAGTTTTCACCCTTTTTTTCGTTAGATCAACTCTGGCGATCTTTCCAACATAGCCTCCTTTAAATCGCGTCATTCTAAGTCTCTCCTGCCATAGCGGTAGCTGTTCTAACACGCCGCTCCTGTCCAATAACAGACAAAGGAGTGAAACGCAAAGCCTTTGTTGGGCACCATTTTACGCAGACTGGGTCACCATCGCAAAGGTCACATATTATTGGAATAACCATGTCGTGGTGGAAGTAAAGGGCGGTGAATGGGCATGCATCTAAACACACACGACAGCCAGTGCATTTCTTGGCGTCTAGTAAGACTCGTCCATCCTGTGCCTTGTAAAGAGCCTTTTCTGGACATTGTTCAACGCATCTTGGAACCGCACAGTGGTGACAAACGATTGGTACGTTGGAAGCGGGGTTTGGAAAGAGCGGGAAAACTCTTATTGCCGCTTTTTTCGGGTTGTTTTGCTGGAAATGTTGATAGGCACATATCAGTTCGCAGATTCGGCATCCGCAGCATTTTTCCACGTATATGGACAGAGCCTTNNGACAGAGCCTTCAAGATAGTTCACCGCATAGCGTATCCAGAATATTATAATATAAAATAAAGTTTCTGTTCTATAACTTCTATGACGCGGAAATACGTACGCACAAACTATGTTATTCAGCTTGAATGATGTTAAATGAACAGGTCTTTCATAATATCTGGAACATAAGAAACTTATTGTGGAGTACATGCTACATGCATGCATTTAGTGTTAGTAAACATCTGTGAAAGGTAGTTCTAGACTTGAATCTAATCCCTTCTTTTGCTTGTCTTCAAGATTAGCATTCTAGTGTATGAACTAATTTATGTAAGCATTTTAAGTAGGGGTCCTCAATATTCCTAGTGATCTAATTATGAAAGGTGTTAGATTTCACGGTCGAGGAGGAGAAGGTGTCGTCATAGCTGCTGAGCTTTTGGCTAATGCTGCCTTTAAGGAAGGTAAATGGGTTCAGGCTTTCCCATACTTTGGTGGAGAGCGTCGAGGTGCACCTGTAACGGCTTTTGTGAGAATATCTGAAAGACAAATTCGGCTTCGAGGTCCTCTCTACAAACCAGATTACGTCGTCGTTCTCGATCCCTTCCTAAGTGAGGGAGAGAATGTTGCGGAAGGTCTGAAGAAGAGGGGCCTTTTGTTAATTAATAAACCAGGCAGGCGCAAGCGATTTGAATTTAAGGGCTATAGAGTTGTTAAGGTTGACGCGACCAGGATCGCTGTCAAACTGGACCTCGTCGTCGCTGGGACCGCCGTCGTTAACACCGTTATGTTAGGAGCTTTTGCTAGAGCTAGCAAGATTGTAACCCTTGACTCACTTAAAGAAGCAATCGGAGAGAGATGGCCTCATCAACTCGGGGAAAGAAATATCAAAGCCGCTATGCTGGGCTACATGCTTCTTAGGGGGATTGACAAAGCTGATTAGAAAACATGTTCGATCACTACGTCTACCAAGAACTCCCTTATCAACTCCATCGGAGGAGGGCACTAGCGATAAAGGTACATGGCGAATATATCAACCCATAATAGACAAGGAAAAATGTACTAGATGTATTCTCTGTTGGCTATACTGTCCAGAAGGCTCCATCAAACTAGGTTCAGATTATACACCCGAGATTGATCTAAAATATTGTAAGGGTTGTGGAATCTGTGCCAAAGAATGTCCCTTGAAGATAATAGTTATGAAGTTTGAAGGGGAGAAAGAATGGCGCAAAAAATAGTGGCAACTGGTAATTATGCCGCGGCTTATGCAGTCAAACTAGCCAAAGTCAAAGTGGTCGCAGCCTATCCGATCACGCCCCAGACCAGCGTAATAGAGAAGATTGCTGAGTTCATAGCTAATAGCGAAATGAGCGCCGAATATATCAAGGTAGAGTCTGA
>JABAOH010015335.1_pt1 | contig 18830 bp, 18 predicted proteins | sample 7062181 | NCBI WGS metagenome assembly JABAOH01 (sample SAMN14538630, study PRJNA623070) | marine sediment metagenome | biome: marine biome [ENVO:00000428]; feature: marine pelagic biome [ENVO:01000023]; material: deep marine sediment [ENVO:00002113]; isolation source: pool of 5 deep marine... | reverse complement strand
CCGGCACAATTTCGGCGTGGTCTCCCGCGTGCATCCAGGCGGACGGCTGACCTTCCTGCAGTCGTTCTACACCAACGGGCACGGACGCTTGCGAAGCAGCTTGAGCGGCGGACAGCAGGGTGAGCAGCAGTGCAGCCAGTATTGCGTGCACCAGCGGTGAACGCATCAGATTATATGAAATGAAAGATTCGATGCGCATTTGTCTGGTTTGCCGCGGAGCCAGCTTATTCCCCAGGAGATCTACCAATGTGAGTCACACGAACGCGAAAAGTTCCGATTTCCGGCACTATGCGATTGCACTCACATTGTCAACTTCCGTTTTCAGTATGACCGCCAAAATTTCCTGATTGTAATGTTCCGGAGATGTCGAGGTAAGAAATCATCGTTGACAATAACAATGCCAACATTGACGTGCGTCATGGCCGATGTGATGAATTGCACCACCTTGCATCGGCAGGTTCTACACGGGGGGGGCGACATGAAAACGTTCGGGGAACCGGATTCACCTCTTCTCGAAGCCGGCCGGACGGCTTTTGATTCGCGAACTGCATTACGCTGCATGTTGCTCTCGATCAGCTTGGCGCTCGCAGCCTGCACGGATGAGGATGAAAGCACTCGCACTGATTCCGGTCAGTCAGAACCCCAAACTGTGCAATCGCGCTGGTACACCGCTGACAACGTCTCGCGGGGCGCCCCTGTCTATGAGCAGTACTGCGCCGCCTGCCACGGTAAGAAAGGCCAGGGATCATTCACCTGGCGTCAGGTGGGCGCTGACGGTAAGTATCCGCCACCGCCGTTGAACGGTACTGGACACGCCTGGCACCATCCGATCCGCGCACTCGGCTCTCAAATAAAATTCGGCGCACCCGGTGGGGGCGGAAAAATGCCGGGGTTCGCACAGACGTTGAGCGATCAGGATGTCATCGACGTTATCGCCTGGTTCCAGGACAAGTGGTCCGATGAGATTTACGCAGCGTGGTTCGCCAGGGAGCTCCAATCCCGTTCGACCACGCAGTAGGCCGGATAACTTCAGTAGGTGTGCGCTGTTCCCGACACCGGCGAATGGGCTTCCAACCGATCACGGTATGGGAAGATGCCTGACGGTTTCAACATCGGTCCGCTGTTGATTTCCACGCGCCCGTTGGCGGTCATTCTGTCATTGCTGCTTGCGGTGTGGATCTCGAGGGTGATTGCCGCCCGAATGGCGCTCGATACGCGATGGTTGCAGCGGGTGGCGGAAGGTTGCGCGTGGTCGGGAGTTATTGGAGCTCGCCTGGGATTCGTGCTGATGAATTGGAGCGCGTTTCAAGGTGCCCCCTGGACCGCGCTCTACTTCTGGCAACCGGGCTACTCGCCGACCTGGGGATTGCTGGCAGGCGCGATGTATGCTGCCTGGCGGTTGTGGCAATCCCCCGTCGGTGAGCGTCTTTCCCTTTTGAAGGCACTGGGGGGAGGCTATGCGGTTGGAGCGATACTGGCCGTATCAGTGCTCGGCACCATGAACATATTCGCAGGGCCCCAGATCGCCCGCACGGGCGAGCGCGTGCCGGACTTCGCCCTCGTCGACCTGAATGGTGATGCGGTGCGATTTTCGGATCTCACCGGGCGGGCTGTCGTACTCAATTTCTGGGCAACCTGGTGCCCGCCCTGCCGCCGCGAGATGCCATTGCTGGACGCGTTTCAGAAGGAATATTCAGCTCGCGGGCTCACGGTTGTGGGTGTAGATGTCGGAGAAGACATGGAATTGGTTCGGCGCTTCATCGAGTCTATTGACGTCGAGTATCCCATCTGGGTCGACCCCCCGGGTGCACCTCCGGGATTCGACCGCAGCCAGAGTATTCATCGCCGCTTCGGAGGCGTGGGTTTACCGACGACGATTTTCATCGATCGGGAAGGAGTCGTGCAGAAGAGGCACCTCGGGGAGCTCAACCGCGCAATTCTGCAGTCACAGGCAGAGGATCTGCTCAATCAGTAAAATCATCCAGCTCGATTAGGTGCGAAGCCCGTCAATGAATGTGGCGATCGATATCTTCTCCGTGACTGCGCAGGTGCCGGGCCCGATGCCGCAGGAAGTGCGTGAAATCCGGATCCCACCGGTATGCATCGGACACGACGTAGTCCAGCAACGATTGGAACCGGAACAGATCGGTGTGATCGCCTGTCTGGCCGATTCGCCGACCTGACATGTCGAAGATCACAACCGCCGGTGGGCGCGTTATGCCCATCTCCCGACTCCACTGCGCGACTGTCATCTGCCGATTGGCGGGTGTGACGACCACCGAAGTCGAAGGCAGCTCATAGCGAGCTATCCGGAATCGCTCGAGTAGCGATCGGGTTCTCGGATCAGAAAGAATGTGATATCGAAAGTGATCGCAGTGCTGGCAGCCCGGCTCTTCGAAGAACACCGCGAGGGGCCGTCCATCGACCTTGTCCTCCAGACTCAGAACATGGAGCGCGTTGCGTTCAGCACCGTGCTCGAGGAGGACATTAACATCTCCGCCGGATGTGTTACCCGATTCGGACTGAGTCGATTCGGAAATCCCGAAGTTCAGCACAACGGTGTTCTCGAGAACTGATTGAAGGACGTGTCTTGAATCCGGGTTCTGAAGTATCTGCAAGAGCTTGCCGCCGCCATCAAAAAGAGCAAAGGCGGGATACGTCTCGACGGCGAGCATGTCGGCTACCTGAGGTGCCGAATACGTACGTCCCTCGATGAGAACCACCTGCTCATCGTCGTCAGCGTTGACTGCATAGGTGTAAAATGCGTCCATGGCGATCGAGGATACACCCTCCGCCGCCACCAGCGGCTCCACCGTCCGACTCCAACCCCTGCAACCCTCGGCATACACAACCAGTATGACCAGCCGTCCTTCGACGCTCGCCTCGTAGAAGACTTCATCAAGATCCAGTACGTCCCGTGGTTCCCAGGCAGGGACCGGTACCCACGTGGACTCGTCCAAACGATTACAGGGGCTCATGCCGTTGAAGACACTGGGCGTCGAGCGACGGACAAAGTGCTCATCACTGGAGAGGGCCGCCTGCTCCGATTCGAACGACGAGGGAGCTGGAGCGCTGAGACCGGAAACGGGCACCGGGGCGCCTGCCCACAGAAGGAAGAGAATCCCCGCAAGCTTGCGGGCGTTGACGGTTGATGTGTGCATCAGCATTGCGGCGATCCGCATGGGAGATCTCATCGAAACAGGTCGATTAGCGGGTTGGTCGACATATCGGATCGCATCACCGGTCGTCCCGCCTGGAAGTCTTTCACCAGACTGCTGTCGGATAACTGTAGATCGTAGTCATTTGCCCCTTCCATTCCATGTCCCAGGTCGCACCTTGAAGAATCGGCAGGTTGACCAAACTACGCGCTCTGAACTCGACTCGGGGAGGACTATGGCGCTCGCTCGGGCCGTCTGCTGGTCGTTCGCTCGGGCGTCGGCAATCAGGAAGGTGCAGAGTTGGATTCGGGGCCTGAGCCCGGCCACCGGATTGCACTTTGTACCCGACCTGCCAGATCCTGCAATCGCCGCCCCGGCTCCGCCACTATTGCCATGCTGCCCCCGGCGTAGGGAAGCAACAGCCCGTTGCGGTCACCCGCGCCGAGATGCATTGGACTCTCGAGTCGCTCCGCCGGCATGATGATTACAGTCACCGGAGAGTGAGAATCCTGCAACACGACGTGCGCGACCCGCTTGTCTCTGAAGCTGCAGACGTTGGCGAAGCTTACGTCCCCGAGTTCCGAAGACGCCTTCGCGCCGAACCATCCAAATACTCCCGCGACCGTGTTGTCGTCGAGAATCGTCGTTGAAGTCAGTGCGTACGACGTTTCGTCGATGTGCGCGAACACGTCACTTGCCAGACTCGGTCTTGATTCGAACCACAGCACCAGCCCGCCGAGGAGCACTGCTGCGGCGACGCTCGCGGCCAGAGCGAGTGCACCCCGCTTCGGCTTGTCACGCCACGAATGACGAAAAGCGTGGCGAAGCAGAATTCGAGATGCCAGGTTCTCCGGAACCTCGACTTGTACAGCCTCCCGGAGGACATTCTCGAACCGCATGGAGTCCGCAGCCCACCGTGCGCAGGCCGCGCAATCCCGAACGTGCCCACGGACGGCGGTGTCGCGGGTACCCGGGTCCGTCAGGAGTCTGCGGCGGAATTGGAGGCAGTTCATTTCGGGTACAGTTTATCGCGATTCGGCTTTCCCGAGCATGCGGAAACTCGAACAAAGTGCGCTGTTTCGGTACATCGACCAAAGTTGCAGGGTCAGGATTTCCCGGAATCCCTCTGAGCGTCGCCGGTCCGCAGAGCGCTCCCGGAGCCGCGGGTTGTTGCAATCGCCCTGGTTGCGTGGGCACGGAACTGCTTTGCATTTACAAATCCGACGATTCGAAACCGTGGACGCTCTTCCCCGTCCGGGCCAAAAAACAGAATCGCCGGCGGGCCGAATAATCCCAGTGATTTCAGCAGAGCCTGGTCTTCGGCGTCATTGGCAGTAACATCGGTTTGCAGCAGGACGACGTCGGCAAGGGCAGCCTGAACGCCGGGGTCGGAGAACGTATACCTTTCGAGTTCCTTGCAGCTCACGCACCAGTCGGCATAGAAATCGAGCATTACGGGCTTACCATTGACGGCCGCCAATCGGAGCTCGGTTTTGAGGCCTTCGAGTCCCTTGACCGGTTTGAACACCAGCTTTCGCTCTGCAGCGCCTTTGCCGGATATGAAGCTGAAACTGCTGAGCGGCCGGAATATGTCGTTTCCACCTGCAGTGGCGCCGAGGATGATTAGCACACCGTAAACGCCCATGATGAGTGTGACCGCTTTCCCCAGGCGCCGCAGCCCGCCGGCGTGCGGCTGCAACGCGTCGAACGCTCCAAAATACACTGCCGCGCCGACAAGGAGAGCTCCCCAGAGGAACATGCTGACCCCTTCCGCAACAATTCGCTCCAGCAGATAGATCGCGACGCCGAGCAGCATCACACCGAACACGGCCTTGACCTTCGCCATCCACGGTGCCATCCGGGGGAGCAGCTTGCCGCCCGATGTCCCGGCAACGAGCACTGGCGTCCCCATCCCCATGCTCAGGGCGAACAACGCCGTACCTCCGAGGAGGGCATCGCCGGACTGGCTGATGTAGATGAGCGCGCCTGCCAACGGTGCCGCCACACAGGGTCCCACGATGAGGGCAGAGAGAAATCCCATGATGCCAACTCCGATGAACGTTCCGCCCTGCTGGCGGTTACTTAGACGGGTCAGTGCGGACTGCAGGCCTGCCGGGACCTGCAGGTCGTAAAGCCCGAACATGGACAGTGCCAGTGCGACGAACAGCGCTGCAAAGAAACCGAGAATCCAGGGATTCTGGAAAACCGCCTGCAGATTGGCACCCGCAAGGCCCGCAATGACACCGGCAACGGTGTACGTCGCCGCCATGGCCAGGACGTAGGTGAGGGATAGGGTAAAGGCCCGGCCGGTCGTAATGCGCTTTCCCTGGCCGACTATGATGCTCGAGAGAATTGGAATCATTGGAAAAACGCAGGGCGTGAAAGTCAGCAGCAGGCCAAATCCAAAGAAGCTGAGCAGAACGAGAACGGTGCTGCCGGAGGCCAGCGAGCGCGCAATGCGGTCCTGCTCGGGGAGATCGCCCACTGTCGCCAAGTCGTCGGCGGAATCCGGCAGGTCCCCGGGACCGATGGTTACTCCTCCGGTCTGCGCTGGCGCCGCAGGCAGAGTGATGTCAACGGACTTCTTCATCGGGGGATAACAGAGCCCCGCTTCCGCGCATCCCTGGTAGCCAACCTCGACGGTCAACGGCACTGGCTCGGATGTCGGACGCTGCATCCGCAGAACCGCTTCGACGCTGTCGTAATAGACTTCCATGAGCCCGAAATAGGAGTCCTCCTTCATCTTTCCATCAGGCAGTTGCGTGAATTCGAGGACTACTCCGGGGGTACCGGACACCGCGAATGTGAACTTCTCCCGGTAGAGGTAATAGGCGTCGGCGATCTCGAAGTGGACCACCAGCGTATTGGCGTCTCGTGCTTCCGCACTCATTACATAGGCGACCTCAGGGGGAAGAAACTCGTTACCGCCGCCCCCCGTCAAACGCTCGAGAATGCTCAAAGGATTGAGTCCGGATTTCGGCAGTGCGCTCGATGCCGGATGGTTGTCGGTGTGATCGGCATATACAACCCCGATTACGCCGGGTAGCGCCGACAGCATCAGTACTAGAGACAGTGCGGCAATGAAGAACCGCTGCCTGCACTCAGACCGGTATGCAGAAGATTGACTGATGCGTCGGTTCACTGGGATGCTCGTTGTCTGTCGGCCTCGAGAGACTCGTACAGCTCCGGTGCCGGCATGTATCCACCAATTGCCCGCCCGGTGTCCGTAATCGTATACGGCGTGCCGCGCAGACCCAGACGATTTGCCAGTGCCATATGGTCACGGACGGGATTCTCGCAGTCGCGTTTCGCCGGCGTCTCACCGGCCTTGGCCCTGGTCATCTCCGTCTGCTGATCGTCTGCACACCATACGGACACTGCCTTTTGATATGACAGCGAGTTGATTCCGGCACGGGGAAAGAGCATGTATCGGACACGTATCCCCATGCGATTCAACAACGACATTTCTCTGTGCATTTTCCGGCAATATGGGCAATCGATGTCCGTGAAGGTCGTGATCGTATGCCTTACCTCGCCTTCGGGCTCGTAGATGATCATGGATTCCTCCGGAACTCCGTCGAGCGTCTTAACGCGTTGCCGGGCGAGTACACGCTCGGTGAGATTCTCCTGCGTGACAAGATCGATCAGCACGCCACTCAGAAGATACTTGCCATCGGAGGAGACGTAGACGATGTCGCCGCCATTGATCCCGACTTCATATATTCCCTCAACGGGCGAAGGATCTACGTAGTCCACCTTCACGCCGGGCAATCTCTCGTCAATAGCGCGGGTGAGCGACTGAATGTCGGACTCGGCAAATGCGTGCACCGCCGCCATTAGAAATGCGGCTGAGATGACGAAAGCCAGCAGTTTCTGTTTCATTGCATTACCTGATCGTTCAAAGAAGATCATCCTTCCGCCCTCGGATTCACCGTCGAACGGATAGCTGCTTACGAACTTGGCGAGTTGAACCCGAAATCGAGCGGACCTGGCCGCTATACGGCGGACAAGGGGCCGTCGTACCCTGAACGGGGAGAGGCTCCTGCTGGTTCAGGAAATGCGTGGTGGTCGGCGGATGCCCTTCGGCACAATACCAGCATAACGCGGCTGAGGAAGCGGTTCTTGGTCAATCGCTTTGCCGGTCGAACCTTGATTTTCCATGAAAGGCAAAGCGCCAGAGCAGGTAGGGCAGGGCGAGCATTCAGAAGATTGGTGATCATGGCCACAATCATCGTCGCTATGCCGCGTACCGTTGGCCGTGATGAGATCGCTGTCCATCGTCAAGGTCGACTCAACATCGTGCCCTACAACGTCTGTCGCTGAGGCCGTGCCGAATCCGAGGAAACTTACTAGCGTCAGTAATATGGCGGCGCAAAGCGTAATGGCTAGGCAATTTGGCCGGGTGGTATCCTGTTGGTATGCCCTCGGTAGCGCCACGGTGGGATTATCGCCGAATCTCTGGAAGATCACTGAACAGTGTATATCAAAGCTCCGACCCGCCGAACCCCGAAAGGTTCCTCAATTTGACGCTAAGCTGGCCGATCTAAGCCACGAATTTAGCAAAAATGGTCGCGAGATCGCCGTAGTATGACGGGGGACCGAGGAGAGCGAGGCTTTTCCAGGCTAGCGCTGGAATTATTCACAGCCTGTTCCCAATAATGACGGGCTCGGTAGTTGTAGCCGTTCTCGCCCCCTTTCGTACATGGAGTAGGGTCTCCCTATTTTCCGAACGCAGCCTATCAGTATTCGCGAGCAACCTAGTATCCAAACTTGGAGAGCACACTCGTGCCGGTCTCTGCAAACAAAAGCCATGCGTAAACGAAACTAGTCGCAAGCGCTGGAACTAGACCACCCGCAATAAAGAGCAAAGGGGCCTCACGAGCACCGAAATGGCTGCCCGTGGCCAGGTCGATCTCGAAGCAAAGAAAAGTACATAGCGCCAACACACTAAAGTACAGCAAGCCGCTCCAAAACGCGGCTGTTTTCCCACGCATACGCCCGACAACCACGAGATTGACAAGAGCTCCAATTGTTGCCCCCATTGCTAGTCCACACGTGGCCGTCCACACTGCCTTATGCCAAAGGACGCCGGTTGGGAACAGATGTACGCCCCAAATGAGAAAAAGCAGGATCTCGCCCAGGAGCGTAAGTGTAATTGCGACCGTAATGGGCCGGACAAAATCGGAACGTGAAGCGTTCATATCTGCTCTCCACCCTCCTAGCTACCAGAAAGTCAGAGCCCCATTTTATGGGCTGCTATCGGCAGTAGGAACTCCGGTATCGGCAATCAGCCGTTTCACGAGCATTTGACTTCCCAAAGGTGGCCAAAGAACTGAAAACCAACAAGGCAGCTCCCGTGCATAGGGTCGCTTGCGGGTCGTCCGCGGGCGTCGGTTGTGTTGGAGACTACTGACAATGCCCCAGCGAAGGGGTTAACTACAGGAGTGGCCAAAGCATCATTCCACCGTGATGAAATGGTCTGAATTCTCGACCTCTGCCTACAGTAGGCGATCTCAAAGTCTTGGCAATTCGCTCATTCGGCTATGGATACAGTGGAGCTCGCACCGGATCTGTGTTGCTGGGGATCCGCCTGGGTGTCAGAGCAATATGGATTTGGCCCAAGGACCGGAGCATCGGGAGTACTAACGGATGGTTTAGCCGTGATCCTTTCACTCGATGCAAAAAGACGATTATCCAGGCAGCGACGGCATCGAGCGCTGACTAGATGCCACCACCTCCCGAAAGCGGCGACGTATTCAGACTTTTTTCTGACGTTCAGCGTCTTTCATAGGCCGCGAAACTAGCCGTGGAAGTTGCCAGCTGTGGCCACCACATCTATAGCTCAAGCTTGCACGAGGGTGACCCACATTGACTGCGGTTTGGGTGATTTGGTGGCTGCAAAATGAGATGGCCGATCATAAATTGCCGATTTGGCTAGTCGCGGTGCCCGGAGTTGGTTCACCGATTTGTAACTACAATAAGCAGGAATCAGCCACAATCACTTTGAGACCCAAGTGTTAGCACCTGAAGACGATTACCTCCCCTAGATTCAATGAGTTACAAGACTGCGATCATGTCCTGCGGACACTCGGCGTATTAGTTTCGAGCGAGAATATTCAGTATTTCTTTGGATACTTGAGAGCAGCGCCAGGTGACCCAATCTTATGTTTATTGAAATTGGAACGGCTTAGTGGCAGCTCATCCGCGTCCCCGAGACCAGCTGACTGGCATGAACCTGCCAGGAGGATGGGCAGTCACTAGTCAGGTGGCGTCCGCAAGTATCACTGGTCACAGTGGAGGGCATTTTTCGACGAGCTACATAGTTACTGACACACAGGGGCGCACGGCGTTCCTGAAGGCCATAGATTTCACCGAAGCACTAACAAGTCATGACCCAGCAGCTGCTCTCAAGATACTGATTGATTCGTTCAATTTCGAACGCTCGATCTTGGAGAAGTGTCAAAATAGGCGACTGAGTCGGATCGTGCGAGTGGTTGACTCGGGAACGGCAAATCCGGGTGGTGGCGGACCGTTTTATGTCGTCCAGTATCTAATCTTTGAACAAGCTACAGGAGATGTTCGTCTTCATCTTGCTGGTTCTCAGGGCATCCAATCAGCCTGGGCGCTTAGAATGGCGCATAATATTGCAGCGGCGCTAGACCAGCTTCACGGAATTGAGATTGCTCATCAGGACGTAAAGCCATCAAATGTCCTTGTCTTTTCTCAAGATGCATCAAAGCTCGCGGACCTCGGTCGAGCATGGGACCGCGGCCAAGTCGCCCCACACGACAATTATCTATGTGCAGGGGATAGGAGTTATTCGCCTCCGGAGTTACTTTACGGCGAGATCGATCCGGACTACAGGGTTAGGCGTTACGGTTGCGATGCCTATTTACTCGGAAGCATGATCGTTTTCTTTTGCACCAGCCTTTCTATGACAACCTATTTGTTACAGAAGGTGTCCGCACCCCATCGGCCCAATGCATGGGCTGGATCATATCGAAGCGTCCTTCCATACATCGAAAATGCCTTTGCGCATTGCATGACAGAAATAGAGTCCAATCTAAACATCCCGCGGCCACAGGAGTTAATCGAAGTTATTCGACAGCTTTGCCACCCGGACCCTCACCGACGGGGACATCCAAAGGATCGAGGCGGTGGTGGCAATCCTTATGCCCTTCGTCGCTATGTTTCGATAATGGACCGACTCGCCCGAACAGCGGAACTCTCAGCTGCCGGAAAACTTCCGATTGCAGGTCCGTAAATGGCCGGATACTCAGACGACCACGATCGGCAGGTGATCCCACGTTGGAGGGGATTTAAGGAGACCATCCTACGGGGGGAGTTGTCCTTTCCGCGCCTAGATACTAATGAAAAAGAACTGGGAATTGAGCGTTACGACTTCTTGACCGAGAAACTGACTGCATTCAAAACCAATCGTCGCATCCCGTTCGCGGCAGATCTGGTGGGATCCGCGTTCGTATTAGATCGCATCCCAGAGGTCCAAGACGCTATCAACTTTTTGACAGAAAACAAGGAACAACTTACGCCGCAGCTGAGGACGTTTGTTCAGGATATTTCCACGGGTGTGCCCGACAATAGCTTTGATGGTGAATCTGTTTCTGCGATAGAAAATGAGGCGCTGAGAGATCAGGTTCGATTTTTTCGCGATTTTGTAAGACGCGAACCCTACGATGCTATTAGCTGGGTGGAATTGTCCCGCGCATATACGTTGCTCGCCCAAAAAGACAAGGCGGCACGCGCAATGGACATCGCTGTCCGCCTTTCTCCAGAGAACAGATTTGTTTTGCGCTCTGCGAGCCGGCTTTTCGTGCACCTTGACGACTTGGATCAGGCTCATGAAATTCTTCTCCGCTCGGACGCGCATCGTCACGATCCATGGATCTTGTCAGCTGAAATAGCTATTGCAGAGGCAGCGGCAAAGACATCCAGGGAAAAGAGGCGAGGACTCCAAGTGTTGTCGGGTGGAAAGTTTTCACCTCATGATGTTGCAGAACTCGGGGGAGCGTTGGGAACCATTGAATTGAGTCACGGCAATCAGAAAAAGGGTCGACGCCTTTTATCCGATGCATTGCGGGAGCCGACGGAAAATGTGCTCGCACAGATTGCTTGGCTAGAGCGATTAGATGTAGGTCTCAAAGTCCCAAGACGAGCGCTCGCCCTGGAAAGAGCGTTCGAGGCTAGGGCGTGGGATTTGACAGTTTCTCAAGAATGGCGGGGCACGTTAGATGCATGTCACGAATGGCAACGCGATCAGCCATTCTCGAGCCGCCCTGCTGTGCACGGCTCATATGTGGCTGCGATGGCGTTGAGAGATTTCGATCGAGCCATTGATCTCGCAAAGGATGGGCTAAAGTGTAATCCTAACCATTTTACACTACTGAATAACTTGGCATTTGCAGAAGCAAGCGCAGGTAATATCGAGTCCGCCCTAGATACGTTCGATGCAATCGAAGTTGAGCGTCTGGATGGCGACGAGCGAATTGTATATATGGCGACGGCAGGACTACTGTCGTTTCGGGCAGGGTTGTTTGACAATGGGCGGCGCCTCTACCGAGCAGCAATTGACGCTGCCAAGAAAGCAGGACAGAAAAGAGTCGCTGCATTGGCGGCCATACTCTATGCGATTGAAGAAATGAGAGTGGATAGTGATTTTGGCGACTTGACATCCAAAGAGGCTCATGCGTTGCTCAAAGGGGTAAAGCTGCCAGAGGCCCAAGCGTTGTTGGATGAATTGAGTGAGCGGAAGCTATCATTCGATTCGAGAGTGATATCCCCTGAACCGGCACATCGACTTCAAAGGATATTGCCGAGAGACACCGAGGATCTTAGCTGATTGATATTTGAGCAGAATACGACATTCAAACAATTGGGTAATCTGATGTCGGTGAAGTCGTGCCCGATACAGTGACAGCAGCCCATTCACGTTCTTGAGCTCTCGTATTGTATGTTAAATCAACAATTAAGAGTGACTATCAGGCTCTTTTAGCGACGATTCTGGGTGGTGAAACGGGCCGCGAGCTTTGCGGTGGTGGCAGCTCGTTGGATCCCCCGCGGAACCCTGGGAGACAGGTGCTGGGGAATCGATGCTTATCTATCGGAAAAGGCAAGTTGGTCTCTTCAAACTGGCGTGAAGACCCATGCCTGCGACAGGCAGAGGTCGGCCGAGACAAACAGGATGCTTGCGCGTCGGCCCATCGGAGCCCCGACCTACCCGCGTGGGCGGCTCTGACCTTGCCGCCCTCCGGGTCGAGAATGCGATCGCCTTTCCACTCGTCACCCTTCCCGCGTGTTCCGCCTCAATGAGTAAATCAGTGACGGCGCTCACTCTCGGCGACCCGAGAATATCGCTCGCTCAGCGTCCACCAGGTGGACTGTGGTGGCGTGCTCCGACACCAGTAACAGACCCGGTGCGAGCTCGAAGCCCCAGGCCTCGAGCAGGCGCAGCGGATTGAGGAAGATCTCCTTGTCGCGCCGGGCTCAAAGGTTATCGGTCAGCACCTCGTTTTCTCAGGCTGCCCAGTCTGGTCTCGTGTTGTCTAGTCAATTGACTCAATGGCAGCGATTAGCTCAGCAGGAGTCACCCCTAATACCTATATATATAAATATGTATTAAATAGGACACCGGGGATCTAGGACACCGGGGGCCTAGGACAGGGGGGTCCTAGTACAAGGTGTGCCCACCTAGGTGTGACAATCCCTTTCAAGCGGCTGTGGTTTCTTTCAGTAGACCCATGACGGTCTCCCACATCGCACGGCCTCGTTCATCCATGTACCTATTGGGCCAGCGAATCACGTCCGCGCCGACGCCGACGCTGACTCCATCCAGCGTCAATCGGGAGGCGTGCTCCATGCATTCGGTTGCGATCGCGACCTGGACGTCGATTTCATCAGCGGCAGCTTCAATCAGAAACGCATCATGGATGCTGGCGCATACTTGCACGCCACGGTCGATCATCAACACGGCCGCGACCCGCATCATATCGGCACCCGTTGCCTGCATCGGGAAATTTCGAAGAGACCGCTCGTTTTCCTCGCCGTACGGACCCACTCGTAGCCGCCAGCCAAAGCGCGTCCGAATCGACTGCGCATCGTATGCGCGTGCGACGACCGCATCGGACCATCGCCAGAATTGAGGGTAAATATCTCGATACTGGCCGAGTAAGTGAGACGCTAGAAGTTGACTCTTTCCAGTGCGGGCGGCCAAGCCAGCTGGTCCCATACCATACTGCACTCCGAGGGTCACGCTCTTGTAGAGATTCCGCACTGCCCCGTGAGTTTGCTTGGTCGCGCATTCTGGTGCAGCGCCAGCAAACTTGGCGAGCGCAAGGTAGGGGTCACCTAGGTGGGCGGCTTTCAACATATTGGCGTCCCGCGACAATGCAGCCGCAATCACAAATTCCTGCTGGTCCCAATCCAGATACGCGAGTGCGCGACCGGGTTCTGGCTTGATTAAACCTCGTATCCATCGCGCCGGACCGAATACAAACTGGCTCGCTCTAGGTGTACACCGGCTCGACTTTGAACCGAAGGGGGACATTAAAGTGCGGTTGCGACCATCGGTGCCGACGGCTAAGTCATTCAACCGCAGCTTGCTGAGCGTCGAACGCAGGTCGTAAATGGACGCCACCTCGGGGTAGGTGTTTGTCATTGTCCGGAATGTCTCGTCCTTGAGTTCCAATGCGCCTGACTCGAGCCGTGGCCAAGGTATGTCCCGCTCTTGCAGCCAGGTAGCCCACCGCGCTTGCTTGAACGTCATTCCATCATACACACCGTAGTCGCTATCCACTGCTGAGATTAGATGCCGCCGTATCTCGTCCCACCGAGTCCGTAGCGTGTCTAGAAGCGGCCCGTCGAGGGGGATGCCATTGGCCTCCATATGTGCCACCGCGCCAACGTAGCGGCCACGCAGAAGCGCCTGAGGCACATCCAGGCAAGCTACCATCCGCGCAAGTAAGGCTTTCGTAGCCCGTACATCATCGTGGCAATAATCGAGGATCTGCTGCTGCTCCTCCCTGGTCCACGGCCCGCCCGACAAGATAAGGTCGCGCATGCAATGCTTGTGAGAAGCCTCGAAGATGTCTACCCGATGGTGGCCACACGCTTGTAGTAATGAAGGCTTGGGGGAGATCCCGGGGAGGCCATTCGTTTCTACGCGAAACTCCGCGTACAGGTCGATGACGTTGCGAGGTAGGGGCCACCCGAGCGCAAGATAGAAACCGAGCTCCGCTGACGCGAAATAGGCAACAGTAACGGAATCGTCCTGCTCGCCAAACGGTGGGCGAGCTAACTTGGTAAGCTCATCTCGCCATAGCTTGATAGTCTTGCCGGAGCGGACTTCCTCGGCGACCAGGCATACCGGGGCGGGGCGCTCGCCGTCCTTGGCGATATACTCTGTATCGACAACCCACACCTCTCCGAATCTGCTAAGCGACCCCATTGGGGGCGTAGCCCTTCAAGGTGCGCGCAATCGGATGATCCATTCCGGTGATGATCTGATCGGCCGGAAACGCCATGCCGACAAGCTCGGTCAATGTCTTGTCCGGCCAGGATGGCTCGGGCCGCTCCGCGGCGGAACGAATGATCCCGTATTCGTTTGCGCCTCGATCGGGCACCGCGCGGATCCATTCGTCCCGGGCTAATCGTATGACGGCGAGTGCCGACTTCGACCAACTCGATTCATTGGCACTTACCGGCCAAAAATGAAACCCGCCACCTTCGGCGACACACAAAAATAGACGTTTCGGTGCGTAATCGCCTTGAAATTCCGGAAACAGCTTCGGTAGTAAAAGATAAGGCGTCCGAATGCCGTCCGTTGTCTCGTGGTCGATTATCCCGCAAGGATACATGTGCTCTGGATGGGCCCGGAAGAACCGGGACTTTGGAGGCCGAATAACTTTAACTATGGATGCTTCGCCACTGTCTAGGGTTAGCGCAGCTTCGTCCGCCCTTGCTTGCTCGATCAGTGAAAGCGTGTCGGCCGATGCTGGGGGTGCGGTTTCGATCTTTGCCTCTTCGATGTCAGATAGACTGGGGGGCTTCGTCATGGGTGTTCTCCGACTAACAGTGCTAAATGAATGGGGCGGCTTCTTACTCTTGACTGAGGTCTTGCATGACCTGCCGACACTCGGCTAGTAGCTTGGACATGGCTCGCGCTTGGCGCAGGGACTCAGTGGAATAGCGCCCGTGCTTATAGTTAGCCATGCGCGATCGCGCGAGTCCCCCAGGCGTTTTGGGCCCTGTCGACTTGCCGCCGTGCATGTAGCATCGGCCATTTGGCATCGCCACCTGTCGGCAGGGTTCGCCGCCACGGGTCTTGGCTCCGCAGCGCGACAAGCCTGGAAGAGGGCCAGCTGAATTAGAGGTGATATCCGACTGCCCATGGGGTTCATCCGCTACTTTTGCCATGCCCCCCTCCCTGTGAGCTGTGAACGGACCCCACGACAGCCTGACTGCCTCCGTGGATGTTGATGTGCTCCACGGTAACGGTCTGTTGGCCTTTGCCACGATACCGTCCAAGCGTCTCCACTTGAGCGTTGAACGTTCGGACGAGCCTAGTGACCTGCCGTACGACCACGCCGTTATCGACCAGAACCGCCCCTGAAATAGAAAGTGTCTTTGAATATTCGATGATCATTTTGTGGACTGCGAGCATCTGCACAATCAACATGCATTCAAGTTGATCTCGTGGGTTGAGGTGCTGCACGAGTGCTAGTGCTTCATTGATCTGATCGGGATCGTGGGGGAGGGGTTGTAGTGACAGGAAATCTTCCATGACGCCCATCGCGGCTTCGAAGTCATCTAGTCCAGTTAGGGTCGCTAGCTGTCGACGAAGCTCGTCACCCCGAGCGCCAAACAGTATTTGTCCGTCCTCCGATTTGTATACGGACGGTCGCTTTGAATTCTTTTCCTCAGTAGTAGATGGCAAACGAGAGGAAGGAGTCGACTCTTTGGACTTCGATTTTCCGGTTGATCGTGTTCGCTTTTTCATGAGTTGTTCCTCGCTAAGATGTCACAGGCCAACATCGTCATATTTTCGGGACTTGGGTCAGTGCGTCGCCATCGCCCAAGGAGCCGCGAGTAACTTCAAGCGAGTTGTTCCTCCTGCCAAAGCTCAATGTCTTTCAGGCGATAACGGACGCATCGCCTCGAAATACGAAGGAATGGCGGACCACCACCCTCTCTTCGCCACTTCTCAAGCACTCGTACGCTCACTCCGAGAAGCTCGGCAGCATCTCTAGTGCGAATACTCTCAAGTTCGAAAGGGCGGTCGTGTGGTGCTGCATGTGTCATGCATCCTCCTATGAACAGGGTGAGCGGCGGTATTCGGTTAAGGAGGAGTGTACGTTTGTACCGACAGGGTAAAAAGTACGTCTCCTAGGAGGAGGGACAATTTCGTCTAAGGAAGAACGGATTTGCGAGGACGTCCACCTTTTCTCGCGTTTCTAGGAGTAATACCCCGAATCCAGTCACGTATGGTTCTAAGAGAAGGATGCTTTCCGTTGTCTAGGCGGTAGTCAGCATCTTTCAGTTCTTTCAATAGCATGGTCGCCATCTCGTGTGGTCTTATATGGTCGTCAATTCTCCAATGTTTTTTCGCGAACTCTTTGGCAAATTTGCAGGCCACTCGAGCGGCCCTGTGGCGCTCCTCTTCCGCTGTTTCGTGACGGAGAATTAGAGATTCGTAGGTGTGTACGTTTAAGTAATTTAGGGAAATCATAAATGCTGCAAACTTGTTGAGTACCGATTCTTTATCATCAGTCCGGTAAGCCTCGCGCGTTAGTCGAGCATAATGCAGGGCGTTAAATGCATGCCAGAGAGGAGTAGATGGATCAACCGGCCTCCGAGGTAGATCGCCCGGCCTCCGAGATGATTTGCCCGGCCTCCGAGATGAATCAGCCAACTCCTTAATTGCGTGCACATCCCGCCATCGGAATCGGTATCCCTCTTGAGCCAGAATTATGACGGATTGGCGACAGCCTTCTCTAAGCATTATTTTGTAAGTGGGATAGGACATTGAGAAAAGTGTACGTAGACGAAGGAGTTCGTCACTAGTGAAGGGATGGCGAAATTTGCGCTGACGTACGGGAATCGGGCCAACCTGTTCGTCTGATTCGAGCATGGTTTAGGTATTTGAAAGCCGAGCCACTGCCGCAGCCTTCTGTTCAGGGGCGAGATGGGCATATCTCAAGGTCATCGACAAATCAGAATGCCCCAAGAGCTCCCGGACCATGTTGAGGTCGGTGCCAGAAGCAACGAGTCTGCTAGCAAAAGTATGACGAACGTCGTGCCAGGTGAAATTCTCGACACATGCTTCTTTGAGTACACCGGCCCACGATCTTTTCACGTTGTTGAAGCGGCCACCGTTGCGGCTGGGAAACACCAGCGTTGCTTGTTTATCTTGCTGTGATCTCCATGCTGTGAGTACTTGGCATGCTTCTTGATTCAGCGGGATGTCGCGCGTTTGATTGTTTTTTGTCGTCGAGTTGAGAACCCGGAGATTGTTCGTGCAAAGGTCTACGTCTACCCATTTCAGACTGAACAACTCTCCTCGCCGTAATCCGGTAAGCAAACTCAAGAGCACCATGGGTTTTAGGTGGTCGGCAAACTCCCGTGTCAGCGGGTCCTCGGTCGGAAGGCGGCGTGCCTTTCGCCATTCGTTGTGCCTATGCCTTCGCTCCCGAATTCGAGACTCGCGTATATCCAATGCCGTTCTGAGTCGGTTCTCCTCCTCGACGCTTAGGTATCGGGTTCTACCGAATTTGCCTACTCGGTGGGCCTTAACGGTGGCTAGGGGATTGTTCGAAATAACGCCCCAGTTGACCGCGTTTCTGATGGCGCCGCGAATCGCCGCTAGATCCCGATTGAGAGTGGACTTAGATATGCCCGCTCTAATGCGAGTCGAACGCCAGCGTTCGATGTCCCAGCTGGTAAGCTCGTCGAGGCGCTTGGAGAGGAACTCATTGAATGCCCCCCTCAGTCGCTTAATCGTTAAGTTTCCGGTCTTTTGGTGGGTTTCAACCCAGTCCGAGTATTGACTGGTTATGAATTCACCGAGTGTAGGGACTTCCGCGGTCTTTCTGGCTTCTCGTTTATCGGCCTGCGGATTTCGGCCGTCGGCAACTTGCCCGGTCAGCTGCCGCGCCTTCTTGGCAACTAGCTCCGGAGTTATCTGGCCATACTTGCCAATGGTGTAACGTTCTCGCTTACCTTCCTGCGTTCGGTAGATCACCGAGAACGTCTTAACGTTGTTCGGTGATACCCTCAGCTCAAGACCGGAGAATCCCTCGATCGTGACTGAATAACGCTTGGCCCGTGGCTCTAGCCTGTCGATAGCTGCGCGGGTCAGCTTCACGGGACCATTCTTAGACTGGCTCATGAAGAGTCGACCCTCTTTTTCAGGATCCGGCACGAAATGCCCATCGCACAGTCTGCCGGGGTGCTACTGGGGTGTCACTCTACAGGGGATTGTGTGGGAATGTAAACGGCAAGGTGCGGTTGAGAATTCGGACTAAGTCGACCCGAATTAACCCACTTTTCAATTAGTTACTAGGGAAGGTCAGGGTGTTACGTTGGTCGGGGTGAGAGGATTTGAACCTCCGACCCCTGCCTCCCGAAGGCAGTGCTCTACCAGGCTGAGCTACACCCCGA
>JABAOH010048632.1_pt1 | contig 18836 bp, 9 predicted proteins | sample 7062181 | NCBI WGS metagenome assembly JABAOH01 (sample SAMN14538630, study PRJNA623070) | marine sediment metagenome | biome: marine biome [ENVO:00000428]; feature: marine pelagic biome [ENVO:01000023]; material: deep marine sediment [ENVO:00002113]; isolation source: pool of 5 deep marine... | reverse complement strand
TGGATAGAATGCTTTCACTGTTTTTTATCTTTTTATTTTCTTTCTGCTTTCTATCCATCCACGTTCCTGCCGCCCAGGCGGAGACAATCTGCTCACGATCTGATCGTCATCAGCGCCGGCATCGATGCCAACCGCGGCAGCATCGGCGGTCGCACCGTAAGACGCCCGGAAACGACATCATTCCTATCCCCCAGGAGGACATAATCTACGGGACACCGGGAGACGATATCATCGCGGTGCCACCCGGAACGCCTTGTAATGGTGTCATCAGTTACAAAGGCCAGGACATCATCACTGTTGAAGAAGGCGCGGAGGTGCTCAGCGACATCCAGCACGAAGCGGAATCGACCGCCGATGCCGCCGCGCTTGCAATTGATTCGGGCAGCGGCAACGACCAGGTGATAAACTATGGAATTATTGGCGCGAATGCCGGCGCAATTGCATTGGGTGTTGATGAGCGGGCATCCCAGGCCAAGGCCAAGGCCACTGGTATCCGCACTGCTTGCGGTGCGGACCTGGTTGATAATTTTTTTGAAATTAACGCTACTGCAACATCGACTTCTTCGTATACGTTTCCCTTACTTCCGAGTAAATCAAACGGTGCGACCGCCGAGGCTGCCGCGGTTGGCATCGATGCCGGCGCTGGTGACGATCAGATCGTGAACCGTGCATCGATTAATACCACCTCGGAGGCAAATGCATCCTCTTTTGCTACTCTGCCCCTACCGGGCAGCGGAATATTTTTCATGCCGCCTAACGCATCGGCGCATTCGACCGGGATCGCAGGTGGTTCCGGAAACGATCAAATAACGAACACTGCCACCGTTGATGTCACTGCGACCTCCAATTCAAACTCCAATTTAAAATCAGTCGACGCCTCTCTGCTTGAAGTGAAAGGCGGTGCCATATCTGAAGCCGGTGCCGAGGGAATTCTCGCATTGTGTGGTAACGACCAGATCGTAAATGAGAACTCCGTCAATACCCGTGCAGAGGCACATGCTACATCAGAATCCAAAATATGGAGTCCTGCCGGGTTCGGAACCTATGCTGTGCCGACGACGGCAACAGCCAACGCAACCGGGATCGCCGCTGGTGCGGGTAGCCTTACAAATAATGGCACGGTAGAAGTGAATGCGGTATCGGATGCATATACAGCCAGTTGCGCCGTGGCCTTGTTGCAGTATGAAGTAACCGCCGAAGGTGACGCACGGACCGAGGCCAGGGCATCGGCTGTTGGAATTGCGGCAGGCGACGGCGATGACAGTGAGATCAACACCGGGACCATCATCCCGACCGCCTACGCCAGCGCATCAACATTAGATAGAAGTATAGAACTGCTGGGAGACGTTAAGGCCAATGCGTCGACTTCTTCAACCGCTAGTGCAGTCGGAATAGGGGGAGGCGCCGGAAACGACGGGATCAGTAACAGCGGCAGCATCAACATGAACACCGTAACGGCCGTTTCGGAGTCCAATGCCGTAGATGTAAAATTTCTTAACATACCAACAGCGCTTGGGGAATTAATCTTTACGGATCTGGGGGATGCTAAAACCGCTGCCGAGACCGAGGCTATTGGTATCGCGGGCAAATCAGGCGACGATACCATCGACAATTCGGGAACCATCGATATTTTCGCGCTTGCCGACGCGGATTCAAACACCGTGACGGCAGCTTTGACCATTACGGCCTTACCGAGGCTCGGACCGAGTGGCGGCGTATCGGGTACCGCATCGGTTGCTGCAGGCGGCAGCACTGCCCCGCTGGCCCCACCGGTGGTGAAAGACAGCGAAAAAGGCGGTAATATTGTCGACACGGGCACTATCGCAAGCACCTTCGTTACCGGAATCGACGGCGGGGAAGGTATGGATACCGTTTCCAACACCGGCAAGATCATCGTCAAAGGAGAATCGGACGCCGATTCGGTGAGCGTCAACCCGACCATCAAAATCGCCAAAGGTGGTCCTTTAAACATCATCCCCGGATTTGCTGTTGCCGAAGCCGGAACAACGGCAGAAACGGTTGCGACAGGGATGGACGGCGGCGGCGGAAGTGACGCACTTACCAATAAAGATGAATTGGTTGTTGAGGCAAACGCGAACAGCACCAGCGCCAGTGTTGCTGTTTTGCTCCAAGAGACGACAACCAAAGGGTTGGCCTGGGGCGGGGTTATTTCAAATGCTAAGACCAAGGCGATAGCAGCTGCGACAGGAATTACCGGCGCTGAAGATGGCGATGTCGTAGAAAATTCCGGAAAGATTAGCGTTACAGCGAAACCGGATGCGGACTCTGCCAGTATCAGCGCCACGCTGATGGGGGCCAAAGAAGGACTGGCGGCCGGATTCAGCTATGCCGATGCCGAGACGACAGCCGAGGCGACTGCTGTCGGTATAAGCGGCGGCAGTGGCGATGACACCATTGCCAATACGAGCACCGGCCAGATCGAGGTAACGGCGAATCCGACCAGCACCAGTGCCAGCGTCGGCGTGACGGTTTCGGGTAGTTTCAGCCAGGAGTACAGTGCTATACTCGGCGGCGCCGTCACCGATGGTAACACCAGGGCTTTTTCCCGTGCGGTTGGAATCGATGCCGGTGATGACAACGACACGGTCGAAAATGCTGGCAGCATTACTTTGCAGGCGAATCCTGACGCCGATTCAGCCAGTGTATCATTCACACTGACTGGCACCCAGGACGGTCTAGCCGCCGGATTCAGCTATGCCGATGCCGAGACGACCGCCGAGGCGACCGCTGTCGGTATAAGCGGTGGCAGTGGCGATGACACCATTGCCAATACGAGCACCGGCCAGATCGAGGTAACGGCGAATCCGACCAGTACCAGTGCCAGCGTCGGTGTAACGGTTTCGGGGGCGATCAATGGAACAGGTATTGTCGGCGGTGCCGCAATGGCAGACGGCACCACCCAGGCAGTAGCCGATGCCATCGGAGTAGAGGGCGGTGCTGGCGACGACGCCATTACCAACGCTGGAAGGATTGTGGTCAATTCCAGTCCGGATGCCGACTCCGCCAGTATCGTAGTGAATATAGGCGCATCTCTCGGTGAAATTGGGGGCATTGTAGGCGGAATTTCTTACGCCGATAATGAAACCACGGCCCGGGCCGCAGCTGTGGGCATCGACGCCGGCACTGGCAATGACCGCATTACAAACTCCGGCGATATTGAAATCACCACCCGACCGACCGGCACCAGTGCCAGCGTTGCCGTGACCGTTGAGGCGGTCACCGGTCTGGGAGGGGCCATGGGGGCGGCCCTGACAGACGGCACCACCAAATCCATATCGAATGCAACCGGAATAAATGGCGGCGATGGTAAAGACCGCATCGACAATTCCGGCCGCATTACTTTAGATTCCACATCGGTTGCCGGATCCACCAGCGTGTCAGTGGGAATTGTGGGCGGAGAAGAAGGAGCGGCGGCCGGCGTATCTTACGCCGATGCCACCACCACGGCATCATCCACTGCGGTTGGAATCGAGGACAGAAACGGCAGAGCGGCGGTAACGCACAGCGGCACAATTGTCTCCTCGGCAACAGCGGAAACGGATTCAGAAAGCGTATCCGTTAGTGCCGTCGGTGAAATGACGGGTTTGGCCGCCGGTGTCTCTCTGGCGGATCTGACCACCCTCTCTGAAGCTGCCAGTTACGGCATCGACACCAGCGAAACAAATGCCCAAGAGGAGAAAAGGTGTGTCCGCACCGGCGGCGATACCATCGATAACCTGGGAATGGTGGATGCGGATGCAATCGCGACAACCACCGCCGCATCCGTGGCGGTCGAGTTATCAGCGGCCCTGACAGGTGTAACTGCCGGCGTTTCGGCTGCCAGAACCGATGTGACCGCAACGGCTTTTTCCACAGGGCTGCGGACCGGCGGGGGAGACGATACGATTCTCAATGACGGTGTTGAAAATGCGGAAGGCTTTTCACTGGACAGCTATGCCCACGCCACATCATCGAGCGACACCGTAGCGGTGACGGTATCCGGGGCATGGGAGGGAGTGGCTCTGGGTGCATCGCTGGCCAAGGCTGACACCCGGGCGGAGGCGACCGCTGTCGGCATCGACGCCGGTGAAGGCAGCGACACGGTAACCAGCAATTCGGGCATCAGTGCCAACGCCGTGTCCGACGTCACCTCGGACAGCGTTTCGGTGAACGCGGCCTTTTCCTACCAGGGCGTGAGCGCAGGAGTTGCCCTTTCCGACACGAGGACCGAGGCACAAGCAGATGCCACCGGCATCAGCGGCGGGGGCGGCAATGATGAGCTGACCAACCGGTCGTCTATGGACGCAAAAGCCACGGCGAAAGCCAAGACCGGGACCCTCACCATCGATATCGCGACGATCGGGGCCGCCATTGCCCAGGCCTCCTCAACGGCATCCTCCGAAGCGACAGGCCTGGACAGCGGTCGGGGGGTTGATGTTCTGATCAACGAGGGCGACATCACCGTAGCCGCCGTCTCGACTGCTGATGACACCGCAGCCACGGCCAATTTCATAGGCTATGCTTCCGGGAATATCGCCAGCACCGCCACGGCTACGGCTACCGGCATCCGGGGAGATGCCGCGGATGTTTGTGCCGCCGGGGACACGATTGTCAACCTCGCCGGCGGATCGGTTCATGTCGATTCCCACGCCACGCTAAATGCTAGAAATTACGTGGTCCAGGGAGGCGGCGCCGCCTTTGCCGATGCGGCGGGCACCGTCCAGGCCCGGGCCACCGGATTTTCTTCAGCAGCGGGAGCAGATTCGGTAATCAACCAGGGAAGCGTGGATGTAACGGCCCGGTCGGAAGCCGATGTGAGCAGCACGGTAATGGAACTTACCGGCGTTTCCGCAGGCAAAGCAGGCACAGACCTTACAACCCGGGCCACGGGAGTCGATGCCGGCAATGGCAAAAACACCATCACCAATGCATCCACCGGCAAGATCAATGTGACATCCAAGGCCAACGCTACCGCAACCAGCCTGACCTTAAACATGGGCGTTGCCCTGCAGCGGGCCGCGATCACCGCCGAGACTTCTTCCACAGGCATCTTGAGCGGTGACGACAAAGACATAATCGAAAATGAGGGCGACATTGTGGTGGCGGCTGCCACCAGCATGGGGGCTGCTAACGGCCAGATCAGCCTTGTAGGGCTATCAACCGCCGATTCGGTTACCAAGGCATCCGTCGAAGGAATCAATGCCGGCGGCGGCGCCGATGTCATCGTGAACACCGGGTCCATCACGGCAGGCAATATCCCCGATGGTGGCGACCCATTGGCTTACGTGGAAGTGGCAGATGTTTCCATCAATTTTTTTAATATCGGACTTGGGTTTCTGGGATCAAAAGCCCTGGCAACAGGCATTATCGGCGGCGACGGGGACGATACCATTGACAACGCCGGCACCATCCGTATCGGTGACGACGATTGGATGACCGAGAGCAAGGCGTTTGGCTTTCAAGGCAATTTCCTGGAATTCTTCAGCCTTACCGGGACCGGGGCCGCCGCAGAAACGGTTTCCACCGGGATCAGCGGCGGGCAGGGATACGATAATATCACCAACAACAGCAGCGGCGTACTGGATGTAAAGGCAACTGCTTACGCTCAATCAGACGGCGCAGCGGATGTCACCACGTTCGGCAACCCCAAAGTCTTTGCAAACGCGAAGACGAAGGCAACGGCCACGGGCATCAGCGGCGGACAGGGTAATGACGTCGTCATCAATCTCGGCGCGATCACCACAGATGCAAGGGCCCGGGCCGATACGTCCACAGACGCATGGGTCGGTTGGGGGAACCCGACAGCGGACTCTCTTTCGCACGCTGTTGCATCGGCTTGGGGTATAGACGCCGGCGAGGGGTGGAATTTTATCCGCAACGAAGGCGAGATCTCGGCCGATTCCGTTGCCGTCACGCATTCCTTTGCCAAGGCCGATTCGAACGTCGCTGAGACCGAGTCCATAGCGGCCTCGTGGTCAGAGGCGTTTGCCTATGGGGTTGCCGGCGGCAGTGACGGTAACACGGTTTTCAATACAGACATGGGGACGATTACGGCCACCTCCCTGGCCCGGACATACGACCCGCAAGCCGGGATGGAAACTAAAGCAGTGTCCGACGAAAAAGCGACCGCCAATACATCGGAGCCGGCAACCGCTTATGCGGCAGGTATTTTACTGGGCGATGGCGACGACACGGTGGTCAACGACGGGAACATCACGGCCGAATCCTCCTGCGATGCCGGTGCATACGCTACCAGCAATTCCTGGCCATACAGTGCTCGATCCGACGCAAAAGCGGTTGGGGCGGCGACGGCAATAGGTATCTCGGCGGGCGACGGAGATAATTGGGTTCTCAATAATGGGCAGATTCTCGTCCAGGCCTGGGGAAATGTGGAACCGAGTGCAGATTCTTTTTCGCGGGACCGAACTTCGACAACCATTGCCATCGCGGATGCTAGCGCATCCTCCACCGGGATTGCGGGAAGCGGCGACATACTGAATGCCGCGGCGGGCAGCATAGAAGTAACGGCTAGAGCAACCGGTTCTGCTAAAACCGGACAAAATGATCCTGCAAGCGAAGATACCACGGCATCGGCGGATTTGACCGCCACGGCAACCGGCATCAGTACGGTATCTGATACCATTCGTATGGAATCTGACCGCATATGGAATGACGGCAGTATTTCGGTAACCGCTTTGACGGGTGAGGACGAAAATGGTGCCCCTGAATATATGGCAAAAGCGGTTGTGGACACCGCTACTACAAAAAATAAAGCCATGGCCAAAGGATCATCTATGGTAGATGCTGCAGGAATCCGCATCGGCAACAACAATGCCGAAATTGCGAATACAGGCAACATCAATGTCTTAGGCCGTGCACGTGCATATTTGTATGCCAGGTCTGATGAAGACGCAGATTCTGTTTCCGGGGCAGGTGAAGAAACAGCCGTAACTGCAATTACTTCCGGCATCCAAACCGGTGACGGAAATAATCTGATTTTAAACCAGGGCTCTATTAATGCCGTGGCAATCGTGGAGACAGTTTCCACTGCAAAGGCTGCGTCAAAAACTTATACTGCCGATGCAAAAACCGTGGTAGGCGGTGGTGCCCGCGCCACTGGTATAACGGCAGGCAACGGAAATAATATCATCATCAACGAAGGAGATATTTTTTCTAGAGCAGAAAACGCTGCTCCAGAAGACTCAAATGGCCGCCGTTGGAATGCAATCGCCACTTATTTTTCCGAACACCTGGATTGGGCGGTCTCCGATGCCGGTGGAGAAGAGGCTTCATTGACGGCCGAAGCCACCGGGATTCGAGTCGGCGATGGCAGCAACACGATCGAAAACCTGGGGACATTGACCGTTGAATCGTACCTAAACGCAGAAGCCTACGCCCGGGCCGCCACGAGCTGGGCAGACAATCACGGGATTGCCAAAGCAGGCGGAGTGGCAACTGCCACTGGCATTTTAGGGGGAGACGGTTACAACACGATCAATAACTTCGGCAGCATGAACGTGGAGGCGGAGGCATACGGGTACGCACTGGGCCGTGCGGATGACTACGCGACAGCGCTGTCCCATCCGACAGCCGAAGCCACCGGGGTTCTGACCGGAGACGGTGGCAGTGTTATTTCCAACTCTGGAGAGTTGACCGTCAGCGTCACGGCAACCTCGGACGTCGGCACGCTTTTCTCGACAAGCACGGCGGACAGCACGGCGATTGGCATCAAAAATGGTAACGGGAAGAGTGAGATAACCAACACCGGCGATGTATTCGTGTATTCCACAGCCGTCGCAACAGGTGGTGCATGGTTCACCACGCGCACCGCGAATAGCACGGCAATCGGCATCAACAGCGGTAACGGGGGCAACCACGTTATCAACAATAAGACGATTGATGTCACTGCCACAGCCACTGGCGATGACAAGAGAACAAGCGCCGAGGCCTACGGCATCAAAACCGGAAGTGGTGATGACACCATCATTAACAATGGCACTATTACCGTGACAGAGATCGTCAACGGTGTGACGTCAATGGGCACGGCCATTGATGCCGGTGGGGGCGACGATGTGGTGAAGCTTAACGATGCTTCCGTGGTGAACGGAGACATTGACCTGGGTGCGGGCGACAACGCCTTGTCGTTGGAAGGGACGCCGGTGATCAACGGCAATATCTCTGATGCCTTAAGCAACCTGACGCTTGTCTTCAATAACTCAGGGGGTTATGGCAGTGCGTTACCGGGCGTCACCGCGATCAAGGAAGGCCCTGGCACCTTCACCCTGTCCATGCTCAATCAGATGGAACGCATCGAAGTCAACCAGGGAACGCTCAAGCTTAACAATGATTACCAATTCCTGGCGGACGGCATGTTCCAGGCTAAGGTGTACGGTGGCGGTACCCACGGCCAGTTCTACGTCAATGGCGAGACCGGACTGGACGGCGAGATGAAGGTCGTGCGTGGTGGCGGGGCCTATGTGGACGGTACGACCTATGATGTCCTAAAGGCCAGCAATGGCATCCAAGAGGGCACGACGTTTACCAACGTTGAATTGCCCGACGACACCCCGTTGCTGAATTTCAGCGCCAAGCAACTCACCGATGCGATGCAGGTAGAAGCCGATGTGGCGAGCTTCACCACGGTGGCCACGAATCGGCTTCAGGGGACGATAGCGCAATATCTGGACAGGATCACGCCCACAGCTACAGGTGATTTATCGGAAGTGATCGGCAACATCCAGTTCCTGTCAAACGGATCCGAATTCCGGACGGCCTTTTCGAGCCTGAGCCCTGATTCCTACGATAATGCTACGAGAACCACGTTTGATGTCACCCGGCAATACACCAAAACCCTTCAGCAGCGCATGCATGGCTTACGCGCAAGCTTGGTTTCACCAGGTACTGAGCCTCGCGCACGATCAGATGACGGGCCCTTGCTCCTGGCCTATAACGGATCGGATGCAGACATCGGACAACTCTTGACCGCCAAAGAACGCGCTCGGGAAGAAGGGAAATATGGCTTGTGGTTACAGCCCTTTAGACAATGGGGCGACCAGGATGAGGAGGATGGCTATACTGGCTTTGACTACCGAATGACGGGGATTACGTTCGGCTTTGATTACGCCCTGAGGGATAGACTGATAGCCGGCCTCAGCATTGATTATGCGGACACCGATATTGACCTCGACCAGAATGCGGGTGATGGTGACACCGAGAGCATAGGAGGTTCGCTCTACGGCTGTTACTTTACTGAGCGATTGTATCTTGAAGGTGCATTCTCCTACGGGAAACAGCAGTATGAAAATGAGCGTAACATTATGGTTGGACCGATCCTCCGCACAGCTCGCAGCGATCATGATGGCGACGCCTTTTCCGCCTTTGCTGAAGGTGGTTATCATTTTGACTTTGAGGGGTGGACGGTCGCACCCTTTGCATCTTTGCAGTACATCTACTTGGATGAGGAAAGTTTTGCAGAATCCGGTGCAGGGGCCGTGAGCCTGTTAGTTGATGACCGTACGACCGACTCATTGGTGTCCGAATTAGGCCTGGGACTCGGACGTGTCTTTCAAACCGCAAGTGGCAGCCTGGTACCTGAGGCAAGCGTGGCCTGGAAATACGATTTCGATATCGATGATCGTGACATCACAGCCTCGTTTGCTGGCTCTCCAGGCGCGAACTTCACGATTACGGGGCAGGATGTTGACGACCATGGCGCAGTATTCGGGGCTGGTCTTACATTTATCCACAAGAGCGGTTTCTCGACTTCGTTGAAATACAATGCTGAGTTACGCGGAGATTATAGTGCCCATGGAATAATCGGACAAATTCGCTACGTGTTTTGATAGGGAATAAGACACGTAAGCTGTAATCAGTGTGCACATGAGAAAGGCCGCAATCGCGGCCTTTTTTGTTGAGAGGCCTGCTCGTCTGTAACAAAACTCCCCAACTGAGCAACGAGCCTGCGTCCGCTAGAAAGTAAGGAATAACATTAAAACTGGCAAGACCGAATAAAAAACCAATCGCCTTTCCAATCGCAATGCGTGTCATTAATGATGGATTTCCAAACATGTCACCCTCCATTGTTTGTGACCTAACATTATATAGTAGACGCCTTCATCATTTTTACAGCCAACTGAATTATGAGCCAATATATGAAATTGGGAAAGCTACCGCAGGACCAATAAAGACATTGTTAGTGCTGACGATACCAAAGGGTATCGTAAAATTGGCTGAGGTTGGGAGATGTAAGGGCTATCTAGTTTGTACACAAACTATTGGCTAACATTAGCCAAAAACGAGAAAGGCCGACTTTTGCAAGTCGGCCTAAGTGATTGATTTTATTGGTCCCGAAGAGAGGATTTGAACCCCCGACCCCAGCGTCCCCAACGCGTAGCTCACCGCACTGGTGTCGCGACTGGCGTCGTAGCCCTTGTTCCGGGCGTGGACGGCGGCGAAGCGCTCTGCCGACTAGCCCGGGTTCGACCACCACCAGCGCGGGCCGCCTCGTTTGAGAGTGGCGAGAACAGGGGCGTAGCGCATGTTCGACATGGCCTTTACCGGAAGGCTCTTGCCGGTATGGCACACGAAGCGGCCGTCAATGATGGACTGCCTGATCCTGACCAAGGCACACAACTCATGGATCAACTCGCAGGGATCGCAAGACAGATAGCGGTGGATGCCTTGGATTAGGCAATTCCTCAGGGAGGTGATCCAGCAGTCATTGCTGAAGCTGAGCAGGCGTTGACTGATGGAGATGCTCTGCGGGAGGCAGGGTCATTCAAGGATGCTGTCAATAAATACAAGGATGCACTAGCGAAAGCTGAGAGCGTGCTACCCTATCTATATTGTGATGACTGTGAGTAACCCTGGGTAGCTACTTCCAGCTCTCAAGGGCAGGGCAAGAAATGGTTCTGCCTTTTTCGTTTATTTCAAGATGGATTCGATCTCAGGGAGACAGGCGAAAAGTATCGATTTGCGGTACAAACATGTACTGGATGCGGACTGGCCGAAAATCCATAGGTTAGAAATCGATACTTGAGAAGCTCCTGAGGTAGGGACAAGTTCGCCGCTGATCGTTGTGAGAGCGTAAAGCCATTGAACAAAAGGTCACTTCGCTTCATCCCCTTCCCGTCTGGGTAATGCCACTCTGAAATCCATTTCATAAAATCTTTTTGAAATCGTGAGAAAATGAGAGAGATTACAAGCAAATCTAAGATTTTGTCAGATTTGCTGATTTTTAATTTGGGAGTATTTTTTGAAAAATGTAACAATCTTCATTGGTTAAGAGATGGTATAAAAAGGTAGGAACGGATAAAATTTTTCAAATCTTTCATAAACACTGTTTTTCTTTTTAATCCGTTTGTGGTAATAATCAACAATTAGGGGGGAAGGCTTTTGTTACATTACGAAAATAAAGGAAAAGGAGGGGGAAAAATGGAAAAATTACGTTATTTTGTGGTATTTGTCTGTGTTTTCGCCCTTTCACTGGTCATCGCAGGGCGGGCAGTTCAGGCAGTTGAGAAAACCGGTGATGGCACTGTGATTTTAAAGCTTGCACACGTTAATCCCGTGGGAAGCCCCACGGATTTGGCAGCAAAAAAATGGTGCAGCTTGGTCGATCAGCGAACTAATGGGAAAGTTAAGATAAAAATATTTCCCAACGAGCAATTGGGGATCGAAAAAGCTGCTCTTGAGGGGGTAGTATTAGGAACTATCGATTGTTCTCTGAACGATGCTGCCTATCATGCAGCCCTGTATCCTTCCATGGGAGTATTTGATTTTCCTTACACCTACCGAGACTGGGATCACTACAGGGCCGTTCTTCGTGGGCCGATATTAAACGAGCTTGGCGAGATAGTTGAAAAAGAAGTAGGTATCAAACTGGTGGCTCTATACCTTTTTGGGAGAAGAATGTTATGTTCGAACAAACCTGTTTTCGAACCTGCTGATGCAAAGGGTTTAAAGGTTAGGACTCCCCCATCTGAGTTAGCCATGGAGAACGCGAGAGTCCTTGGCGGCACTCCCACTACTATAGCTTACACAGAAGCTTATATGGGGTTAAAACAGGGAGTGGCTGATGCAGCAGAAAATCCCTTCACTGGGATTTATGACATGAAGTGGTATGAAGTGACGAAATACCTTGTCGTTACAGAACATGTATGGAACAATGAGGTTCTCTCTATCAGTAAGAAAGCCTGGAACGCCCTTACCCCTGAGCAGCAGAAAGTAGTTTTTGATGCGGGTAAGGAAGCTGCTGAGTACCGACTGAAGGTACAAATAGAACTCGAAGAGCAGCGAATGGAAGATTTGAGAAAACTAGGGATGCATGTTATCATTCCCTCTACACAGAAACCTTTCCAAGAGTTAGCAGCTGAGATTGAAAAAAAATATCGGGACAAATACGCCAAGTACAAATGGGGCTACTGGCATGACAGAGTTCTAAAGGCTGCAAAGTAGAAAAATCTTTCCTTACTCATCAGGCCTTCCCCCCTAGGAAAACGATGCTTCCTACACAAGGCTTCTACTTCAGAAAAAGTTCTTCGTTTGTCTCAATTTGAATTTATTGATATATATCGAACCGAATATCTCGGTGTGGAGCGGAAATGTCATTTAAAAAAATAACCAAAATCGCCGATTCAATAACTACCGTGTGGATATTGGTAGCTATTGCTTTGATGTTTATAGTTATTGTCTTGGAGGTAGTGCTTCGGGAAATTTTAAATTTACCTCTTACATGGCATCTTGAAGTGTCACAATACTGTCTTATCAATGTAACTTATGTAGGTGCAGCGGCGGCTTTTCGTTTGCGTGCGCACATATCCATTAATCTTCTTACTTCTAACTTCTCCCAACCGATGGAGAGATATGTAAACTTAATTGGTAGATTTTTTTTAGTTCCCTTTTTTGTTTTATTAGCTTATTCAGGCTTTGACATACTCCTTAAGAGCAAAGGTGTTACACCTTCACTACAACTTCCTATTTCCATCTACTATTTTCCAATATTTGTTGGTTCTCTTTTCCTGTGTTTTTATTCTCTAGTAGAGATAATTGCAGAAATAACATCCATTAGAAACAAAGCAGGTTAGAATATGGCGGAATAAAGAAATATTTGGCTCCAAAGCAAGGTAGAAGCGGACCAGTTGAATCTAACCTATATTGTAGGAGTTTCGCCGCCTATTGCCAAGTTTAAGCAATTAGTACGGAAGAGAGGCTATGCTGATATTGTCGTTGACAGCAGTGTTCATAGTTTTGCTATTGTTCAATATCCCCGTATGTTTTGGTTTGCTTGTTATCTCCACCATTTACATCATTATAAACGATGTTCCATTGACTGTGCTGACCCATGTCCTTACCTCAGCTACTGATAGTTTCATACTCACAGCAATACCTCTCTTTATCTTAGCGGCTAACTTTATGCAAAGAGGGGAAATTACAAAGAGAATAATAGATTTCAGCAAGGACTTGGTTGGGCATCTACCCGGCGGCCTGGCGCATGTAAATGTGGTAGCAAGCATGATATTCTCAGGAATGTCTGGATCAGCCCTTGCTGATGCAGGAGGGTTGGGAATAGTAGAGGTGGAAATGATGCGAAAGGGAGGGTATGATGATGAATTTACTGCTGCCATCACAGCTGCTTCATCTACGATAGGACCAGTTATCCCGCCTAGTATACCTCTAGTTCTTTATGGAGCGCTGGCAAGGGAGTCTGTAGGCAAGCTCTTCTTGGGAGGAGCTATCCCTGGAATACTTGTAGGCTGTGCCTTAATGATTCAAGCTTACTTCCTTTCAAAAAAGAGAAATTATCCAGTTTCCCCGAGAGCGAGTTTTAGGCAAATCGTCTACCACTTTACCAAAGTCTTTTTTCCGTTATGGACCCCAGTCATAATTCTTGGGGGAATAGTTATAGGCTTCTTCACACCCACGGAAGCTGCTGCAATAGCAGCTTTATATGCCCTTATTATGGGTAAATTTATGTACAGGATAATGAGCTGGAAAGATGTCGCCAAAGCCATAATTGATACGGCTATTCTTACTGGAGTTGTGGTATTCATTATGGCCATGGCAGCCCTTTGGTCTTGGATGATCACCAACGAAGAGATTGCTACATATGCCGTGAATACTCTGACTTCGGTTTCGAAGAATCCGCTAGTTATGCTTTTCCTGCTTAACGTAATTTTGCTATTATTGGGAACGCTAATCGAGCCTCTCGCTATTATGATAATGGTTCTTCCAGTGCTTCTACCTGTCCTAAACGCCTACGGAATTTCTATACTCCACTATGGAGTCGTAATGACACTGTGTCTCATGATAGGGCTTGTTACTCCACCCTTCGGTGAGTGCTTATTTATTCTTAGTGCCATAACCGGTCTTCCGGTTAGCAAGGTTGCCAGGGCGACGAGTCCTTATCTAGCGGGAATGATAACGGTATTAATCCTCATAACCTACATTCCAAGTCTCGTATTGTGGCTCCCTGGGCTCTTGATGAGATAGAAAAAGGGAAGGTCGCTTACGCCGTGCTTTTCTTGACGAGCGACGACGTCCTTCTACATATCTGGCGTTAACCTGCCCGTCGACGATGCATTCAGGGCGGATCTCATCCGCCCGCCCCATGGCCCACTTGAGGAAGTGGAACCCGGCGTGTGGACTCAAAATGAAGAACCTTTGAGGAGCGTAATTCTGGGGAATGGCTCTAAATTCTTATGTAAGGGGTGAAAAAATGAGAAAAATGGATAGTAGCTCTCACTTGATTTTAAACAGGACTTCGAAACAAGAAATAGCGGAAGGGGTTACTGTTATTACAAGAGGCGAAGGGGTTTATGTCTTTGATCAAGACGAGAAAAGGTATATAGACCTCGTTTCTGGCGTCTTCCGACCGGTCCATGTGGGGTACGGGCGTAAAGAGATCGCCCAGGCTGTTTATGATCAGATCTGCGATCTCCCCTATTTTTGTCCCTCCCAATACAGTAATATACCGGCGATGAAACTAGCAGAAGTTCTGGCAGAAATTGCACCGGGAGAGATTAACAAGTTCGTTTTTGTGTGTGATGGTTCAGAGGCGGTTGAAGCGGCAATCAAATTGGCCAAACATTATCATGAGTATACTGGGGAAAAGAAGCGAAATAAGATAATTTCCAGGAGGGGTGCTTACCATGGCACAACGGGTGGCGCATTGAGAGCACTGGGAACAGTCCTCCCCATGCGACAGATAATGGAACCCTTTACTTCAGGAGCCATCTTTGTGGAATCACCTTACTGTTATCGATGTCCCCTCCATCTAACCTATCCCGAATGTGATGTTGCCTGTGCCAGGGATATTGCCCGTATTATAGAATTTGAAGATTCAAGGCAAATTTCTGCCTTTATCGGAGAGCCTATTCAACAAGGGTTCGGCGCACTCGCTCCAGTGAAAGAATATTGGAACATCGTCCGGGAGATTTGCAACACCTATGGTATTCTCCTCATTATCGATGAGGTTATTTGCGGATTCGGCAGAACGGGGAAATGGTTTGGCATCGATCATTTCGATATACAGCCGGATATCATCACCATGGCCAAGGGCCTTTCGAGCGGGTACGTTCCGTTGGGAGGCATTGGGTGTACGGATGAGGTCATGGACCCCATTGAGATCTTTATGCATGTCCATACCTATAGCAACCATCCCGTTGCCTGCGGTGCCGGTCTGAAGAATATCGAGATTATGAAAGAAGAGCGTTTGGTTGAAAATTCCGCTAAGATGGGAAGTTACTTTTTAGAAGCCTTACGCTCGTTGGAGCCTCATCCGATCGTTGGAGAGGTGAGAGGCACAGGGTTATGGACGGCCATTGATTTTACAACCGATAAGAAAAGCCGGGCGCCTTTCCCACTGGATCGATTGACCAATTTAGTCCGTCGCGCCAAGGAGAAGGGGCTCATTATCAAGATTATGGGGCTGGCTCTTGAATTTGCTCCTCCCCTCATTATCCAACGAGAGCAGATCGATGAAGCCATCAAGATTTTAGATGAATGCATCACAGCAGAAGAAAAAGATATGGGGTATAGCCATATCTGAAAACCTCGCCCCACGATTTTTGGTGAGTTGCCCCGAGTTGGAGAGCCAGTCAATGATGAGAAAAATTGTGGCAATGCTTGCCCTGAGAAGACGCTTTGTGGTAAAAAACCTGCTAAGTAGCGTTTAAATGAGATTGGAAAAATGCTGCTTGTACGAATTGGGGTAAGTTCATCTTGGGACTTGCCCTTATTATTTATTTCAAGATGGATTCGTTCATCCAGGCCCGATCCCGATTATGCAAGATTTCTTTCGCAATTCGTTAATTTGAGCTTAAATGGTCGCCGTCGAAGAAAGTTAGTTTTAGCGATTTCGGGAAGAGGCAACAAGAATTTTGGGATTGATCTCAAGCCCATATCCTTAGCGACTCACGAAGTTCGCTCGGGCACCCACCCTAGTCTGATTAGCCAAATTAAGATACAGAAAACGGGATCAATGCTTCAATAAGACCATATCCCTCACTCTCTTACCCACTCCCTTCGGACGGTAAGTGCGTCCTGCTTTGGTCTGGCCAAATCTCAGCCTCGTAAACCCATGACAATTTTTGCGGGAATACGAAATTTTTTTATTTCTCTCCTTCTCCCTGTTCCAATAGGAGAAAAAGTGTTATACGATTATTATCGCTTCTCTTTTTTCAGCTGAGGAAGCTTATTTTTTAATAAACGCAATGATTTTCGCTATATAAGTAGGTATTTAGGATAAATCTCATTACAAGGTTAAATTGGCATTTATTTTGCTAATTTTAACGATCAATCCGTTGGTTTCTCACAATAATCATATAATATCAAATATATTTATGGCCGCCCCCTGAGGTTACCCAAACTTTCGGAAACAAGAATAAAGAGTAAAGCATCGGGGCGAAAACATATGAAGGATAAATATGAAGAAGAAATTAAAACCTTTATTAAAGGAACTGGAGGTTTTACATGTCTAATTTCGACGACTATATTAAAATTGCCGGGAATGAAGCTATATCAGAGATATACAGAAGGGCCACGGGGCTTCATAGAAAGCGTGTTTTGCACATCAGTTCTACTCATTACGGGGGCAGTATTGCGGAGATATTAGACTCCCTTGTGCCCCTCATGAATAGTGTGGGCATAGAGACAGATTGGAGGATCCTCAACGGAAGTCCAGATTTATTCACCATAAGCAAGAAGTTTCGCAATGCCCTCCAGGGAGACTCGAAAAACCTCAGTGAGAAAGAAAAACAACTCTATGTTGTTGGAGTCGATGAGGCCTTTTCTCCTTATTATCACATGGCGCACAACTGTGTAATTTTCCATGGCCCACATCCCCCGCCCCTCATAAGAGTCTCCAGGAAAAGACAACCTTGGATTTGGAGGTGCCACATAGACCTCACAAGCCCAAATAAAAAGCTCTGGGAATTCCTCAAAGGGTTTATCTCCAACTATGATATGGTCATCCTCTCCTCTGAAAAATATAAAAAGGAAGACCTCCCCGTTGAGCAACGGATTATTGCTCCCGCTATTGATCCTCTATCGTTGAAGAACAAGGACCTGTCTGAAAAAAACATACTGGAGTATGTTAGAAAAGCAGGAATTCCAACAAATAAACCGGTTATTACACAAATCTCGAGGATGGACCCATGGAAAGATCCAGAAGGCCTGCTCGAGATATTTAAACATGTAAAGGAAAAGGCAGATTGTAGGTTAGTATACTGTTATGACATGGCGCCGGACGACCCGGAAGGTGTTGCGATATATTCCAGAGTATATCATAAGGCCAAAAAGTTGAGGGAAAAAGGCGACGTGGTATTCGTTGTGGGTAAAAACCAGATTCTTGTCAACGCAATACAGAGGTTTTCTACGGTTGTGGTCCAGAACTCCATCAGGGAGGGATTCTGTCTTGCAGTGACAGAGGCATTATGGAAGGAAAAACCAATCGTAGCTACCAATGTAGGAGGAATTCCCATCCAGATAAGCGACGGTGAAGAAGGCTTTTTGGTTGAACCCCGTAATAAAGAGCAATTTGGGGAGAAGATTGTTGAAATCTTGAAGAATCCCTCCTTGGCAAGAGAGATGGGGACCAAAGGCAAGGAGAAGGTTAGAAAAAACTTTCTCATAACGAGGCTTTTATCAGATTATCTGGAGTTGTTGGACGATATCGTGAACTAGATTGGTTGGACCTTTGCGAAGATGCACAAGACAATTGAAGATGAGTTCAAGAACGTAATCAATAAGGGTGGCCCGATTTTCTCCTTGGGTCCTGCACATATCACTAGCGGCTGCGAACAATGAGGTAGCCAGGATTTTCGAATCATTTCTCATCCTGAAAGGAGGAGGGGCCGATGCCTGCTTACTACAAGTGCAAGATTTGTGGAAGTGAGCATCCTTCACCAATCGTCTTTCCAGACGAGGTATCATTCGCTAACAGTGCTTCTGAGAACATTGCCTTGAAATGTCCTATAAAACTCGAAACAGCCACATACCACAAAGGCGACATGTCCTGGCAAGATAAAGTAACTCCTTTTGATCAATCTGGTAATACGGGTGTTTGAGAGTGTCTTAGCATAGCATTTTTCTGCTTTTTCTTGTCTTTTCCTATCTGTTTCCCTAGCTTCCAAAGCCCAGATATTTAAACGGCCTAGATTAGATAAATTACTGGTCATGGGCAAATGAAGGGTAAAGGGGGAAGGCAAATGTTTCAAGATGGATTAGAAAATCCAGGCGAGATGCCAAAGGGTAAAGATTTGTAACGCAATTCGATAGAGGCACAGGCTGGGAAAACGATCTAATTCAGTTAGGATTCGATAAATCAACAGTCTTCT
>JABAOH010033182.1_pt3 | contig 18837 bp, 14 predicted proteins | sample 7062181 | NCBI WGS metagenome assembly JABAOH01 (sample SAMN14538630, study PRJNA623070) | marine sediment metagenome | biome: marine biome [ENVO:00000428]; feature: marine pelagic biome [ENVO:01000023]; material: deep marine sediment [ENVO:00002113]; isolation source: pool of 5 deep marine... | reverse complement strand
TAAAGTCCCTGGGTTACTTACATTAATATGGTGCCATTTGGTCGAGCACTGTTTACAGTGCCCCCGATAAATCGGGGTCACCCCGATATTTATCGGGGAAAGGGTGACCGACCTGTTTACCTACTTCAGGAAGAGTTTAACACCATAGTAAGTTCTGAAAAGTAAACGCATCAGTGTAAGATTACAGCTGTAGATGAAATCATCAAAGCCGTAACCTTCCATAAAATACCTTGCTTCGTAGGGCAAAACTACCAAGCTTACTCTTATTTTGGGAGCAATATCAGTGGGAATCGAGTTCTTTTTACAGGCTTCATACATATGGCGGAAAATTAAGAGCATATCCTCAAACTCTGGTGAAGGCTTTGTCTGGTAATCTGTCCCTATTAAAGGACGGAATATGCAGATAGTGGGAAATGCTCCTATACTGGTAATATAATCTATTGCCTTAAGCGTGTCTTCAATTGGCTCTAAACCAGCAATAATCTCGCCAGAGACCCTACCTTTGCCCATCTTTCCTACTGTATACTCCATAGCCCTGAAAAAAGTCTCCTGACCCAAAGTTTCTGCTTTACCGGGGCAGATTTCTCGAAATACTTCCTTATTGAAAAATTCGAAGCAGAATGAGAAATGGTCTGTTCCCATTTCCATCATCATATCATATCTGGACAATTCTTTCTGTGGTGGGCATTGAACTCCGATTAAAAGACTTGTCTCTTCCTTAACCGCCTTCACATAGGGAGACAGAATATCCAAAGCCTTTCCTTCACAGTAACCGGTGTTAAAATGAACAAATGTTATCCTCGATTCCTTTCGAGCAGCGACTGCAGTCTCCACCACGTCCTGGACACTCTTCTCCGCCTCTTCAGTAACTCCCACATTGAGTCCTGTGGCACAGAACTTGCAATTCTGTCTTGGCTCACTTAGCCAATAGGTGCACACTCTGGCAGGATATATCGCTAAATATGTCCCCTGCAACATACCAACTCTGGACATTAAAGTTCCGTTACTTGTTCTCTTACGATACCATAAAGGTTGAGAAGGTATTGTAACCTGACATAAGTTACTTCCTTCTTTTGTTATGTAATATCTACCACTTCTCTTTATCAGAAGAAAAGGACTCTGCTTAGCAAACTGTTCCAGAACGGGTATGTTAGCATACAGGTTATCTGGGAGAATCATTTCCAGGCCACTTCCCAGCCCCGCTCTTATGCGGGAAACCATGCGAGCATCCTTCTCCAAATCGCAAGTAGGGTCAATCCTTATACCTTTGCAAAATAGTTCCAGCTTCAATATTCCTGGATTCAACTTTTCCCGTTGTTTCTTCATCTCAATTAGCTACCCGAAATTTTATTGGCTCTCCATCCATCTCTTCTGGAATTGGCACCTTGAAAATCTCAAGCACTGTAGGTGCAATGTCAATAATGGAAGGTGATTCTCGAGTAAATTTTTTATTGGAAATAAAGATTCCTTGAGTTATGGAAGGGTCGAAAGAACAGTGGTCTCCGCTCCAGTTCGACTTATTTTCCACAATTATTTCAGGAGGAATCCCCCCCAGTGCGGTCTGCCAGGATACCCTATAGCCCTCGTTAAAGCCGACTACCAAGTCAGGGGCCTCCTTTAAGTATTCTCCTTTGTAGATATCTTCTCGCTTATACACATCTACTATTACTCTTTTACCAGTTGCCGGGTCTCTTAAATTCCTCAGTTTTGCTACTATTTCTTCCTTTAAACCATCGTAATCATCGCCTGGCTTTACTGTCCCATATATTTCTCTATCTTTTAGATTTATATAGATACACCCCAGTCCCAAAGCATATGCCTCAGTTCTTTGCCAATCAACATTTGGCCAGAACTCGCCCCTGCCAAAAAGGTCTTCCAACTTGTATTCTTTCCCTTTCTCAGATGAGAGCCTCATATAACCATTCTTAACTAACCATGTATTAAGGTTCACTGCCTTACTGAATGGATGGAAACCATGGTCAGAGACCACAAAAAGAGTAGTATTCTCATCTACAAAAGGCATAACTTCTCCTACTATTTCATCCATCTTCTGGTAAACTTTCAAAATTGCGTCGCCGTATCTCTCTGCCTTCTCTCTATCATAAGCAGGATGAGTCTCATCAATCAATCTCCAAAACATATGCTGTACTCTATCGCTGGCCTGAAAAATAAAGATGAACAGGTCAAAATTTTTCTTCTCCAGCATATTCATCATTATTTCTTCTCGCTGATTCATAGTGTAGAAGAGGTCTTCTAAAAAAGTCTTCTCATCAATTCTATTTTCACTCAGAGCCCAGGTATCAACAGCCCAGCCCAGAGTCTTATATAACCCTATCTGTTCAGCCAGTTTCTTACAAAAGGATCCAGGATAAGAGATGGGAAATGGTGGTTTTTTGGGATAGAAGTTTATTGGGCATAGATAGAGCCTGAATTCGGGCCTGATACTTATCAAATAGAACCTTCCCATCCCATATACTTTAATCAAAGGATTCATCTTAAAGTTAATTACAAACCAATCGCTCCACTGTCTAACCTCCAACTTCTCTTCTCTGTCCTGAACTTTTATTATCGCTTGTTTATCGTCGATTATTTCAATTTCCAGAGGAACCAATATATCTTCACGCCTCCTCGATAATCTATTCCTTGGCCCGTAAATTATGGTCTCTATCTTTTTATCTTTTACTTTAACCTTGGTGATTTTTCCTCCCATTTCCGTATCGCCTTCCTCACTTACATCGGTAGCATAATAAGAGAAGGTTCCCTGCGTCCCACGAATATCGGGTACACCCAGACCGGAAAGAAGTTTACCTCCTACGACCTTCTCGGGAGGGAATGTGACCGGTGCCTGCAAAACTATACATTTAAGCCCATTCCGGGAGGCTATCTGCCAGAAAGATGTCCCTTTTCTATTGCAGGTAACGCTCGGTTTTTCTATAGGAAATAGCCGTAATAAGAACTTCCCTTCACTGAAAGAGGTAGTGGCCAGGTCGGGCATATAAGTTTGCAGGTCTCTTTTGAGGAAATCAAAAATGGACGTCTTACCCGGATCGGTGCCCGTGGCAAAGCTTGACCAGGCAACAGGCGATTCCGCAGGATTAGTTGTTCCCAACTCCAGGAAAGTTCCGCTCTCTCCAAGCCTTTTTAAGTTGGGCAGTTTCTCCTCATCCATCCATCCCGATAGCAAATCCGGGTCAATCCCATCAAATCCTAAAATAATGACCTTTTTCTCTGAAAGACCACGGTTTGTTTCTTTGTTAACAGAATTATGAAAAAAGAGCCCTGCAGAAATGGACAAAGAAAGTATGATTATAAGTAATAAAAGAATCGATTTTCTTTTTAGCATAAGAGTCATTTAGCCCTGTTTTTTAAAGAGAGTGGCTTTAGTGTTTTGGTACTAGAACCTTCAAAGTTCTCTAACTGGAACAAAAAGTTATCTAAGAAAGTAAAAAAGGTGCTTCTCTTCATGGTTAAATATACTGGTAAGCGCCTTAGGGCAGGGCGGATACCGACTTTGCGTAATTTGCCTTTAAGGGATTGTTTTTTAAAAACTTAATTATACAGTAAATTTTCCTGTATCGCAAGAACCTTTTTGTTCTAAATTGAAAAATATTCTGATAGAAATTGAAAATATGCCATCCGAGGAATTATGCCTTGACAAATGGGGTGCAATAAAATAAAATTCTGGACGTAGCCAGTGGTTTGGACCGTATTTTTGAATGCACCCTAAAAGAGCTAAACGGAAAAACAGAAATAATTCTTACAGATTAGCTGTAGATAAAAGACAAAGTTTTAATAAATAATTGGAAGAGCATTATGATTAAGGATAAAAGAATTCATATATTAGTTTATATCATAATATTACTTGCAGCAGCCCAATGGTTTTTAGTTATTGAACAGCATCCTAAAAAAATAAAACGTTTTTTTTCTTGGATAATGCTTTCTAAAGAAGAGAAGTTGAGCCATACTTGGGGAAGATATTATGAGTGGGTATCTTTCATAAGAGACAAAACCCCCGAAGATAGTTTGATTATCTTACCACCTCAAAAAAGGGATAAATTTCCTAGGATAGGAAGCACTGGCTTGTGTGATTATTTCATCTTTCCTAGATTTAATGCACATGAAAATGATAGAAAAATTGTCTCCCACATCGGCCCTATCTATAGGGTAAACATACATGGATTCGAATACAAGGAGAAATATCTTAAACAATATAGATTGAATAAAGATTTTTCTTTATTACTGTTAAAGAAAAGAGAGAGAAAAGCTCTATTACATTTAACTGATTTTACCAGAATAAAGAGCACTTTCTTAAATATATCTTTAGTATTATTAAAATTGCTGTTTATCTTCATTTTAGGTGTATATTTTGTGTCAAAGTATTTTCAAGAGCGTTCGTATTTAGGTCTTCTTACAACTTCTTTCCTTGTAGGGGTAACAATTAGTGCAACTTTCTATCTCCTACTTAGCCTTATAGGAATAAACTTTACAGAGCCATTACAATTCGTATTTCTCGGAATGTTATCAACGCCGAGCATTCTGCTTCTAATAAAACGAAAAAGTTTTATAAACTTTCCTCAGTATAACCATTCATATAATAGTTTATTTTATGTAATTGTTGGGTTGTTTTTTTGCTTCCTTTTTTTGAAAAGCATGTCTACTCCTATAATAACACGGGATGCCGTGGCGATATGGGGAATAAAGGCAAAAGCTATCTTTGCTTTTCATAATCTTAAAGGACTAAAGTTATGGGGTGCACAAAAAAGCTATCCCCCACTTTTGTCTATTCTTATGTCCCAAATGGCTATTGGCGGAGAGAGTATAGTAAAGCTTATTTTTCCATTATTCGCACTGTGTCTATATGCAAATATTTACGATGAAATTCTACAGACAAGGTATCCATCATCTTTGAAGATTATTCTTCCAATATTGATTTTCACTTCACCATTGCTTTTTAAACATTCTACAATTGGATATGCAAACTTTGCTCTCACTGTTTTTGTAACAAAATCTTTAACTATATTATCAAAATTATTGAAACATGACACAAAAAAAGGATGGTTAGCTTTATCTATTATACTCTGCGGTGTGCTTCTGGTAAGGCCTGATGGACAGGCTTATTTTTTTTATATTGTGGTACTTACATTTCTATGGATTTGTTTTCAAAGGCATAGTTTTAAAAATCTCTTATATTTGTTAATTCCGGCATTATCGATTTTTCTATGGAAATTGTATTTACCAACCTCAAAGATATTGGGTTATGGGTACATAGATCGTTTATTATTAAAAGTAAACTCGGCAAACATTAACTGGTCAAATTTTACGGCTGTCATTATCAACTTAATAAAATATTCATTGCATTTCCGATATTGCGGACTTATACCTATATTGTTTGTTTTTCTTTGTTTATTTAGAAAAACTCATCTAATTAAGAGGTATCTCCCTGAGTGTTCTTTTATATTAATAGGATTATTGGGACTTTCGTTTTTTTCATTTTATGGTAAGCTTCACTGGGGTATCCACAATTATTTTACTTTCGGATTTCCAAGATACATTATGGTCCTTCTTCCAATAATGTTTATAATCATATTAAAAGAGATTGATAAAATCGCAAGCAAAACATATAAAGTTTCGAGTTAATAATTGTATTCCAAACAATCACGTTTGTAAAACCCTGCGCCAGACACCACCTCAATAGGGACGGAAGTCTTGTCCCTAACCTTGTCCTCCCGTTGCATATCGGGGCCCCACCCGCAAGGACAGAGAGCATACTATAGTATGTCAATTCTTTGAGTTTTCCAGCATCCAAAAATTTGTCTCGCTCTTCAACTACATAAAATAGTCGGCCCTTAATATGAATAAATAACCTCTCAAGATACTCCTCAATAACGCCGAGCAGAAGTAGCTGTAAACCACCAACAAATAAAATAAAAGCTTAAAAGTGGAACAACTAGGAACATATCTGTCTCTTCACCACGCCTGTTGTAATAATTTGACACTCTTCACGACTAAACTCGGCAGATTCTCAAGTGGTTAACGCCCTCTGTCCGTTTCCGTTTCGGGCAACCCATAAGATGGAAACTATGTCAAATAGCCCATCCGGTTAAAACCGGAGGCTTTCTCGTTTAGAGTTTTGAAATATATTCTTATATTATTTTTCTATTTAGCGCATACCATGTTTTTAAAAATTTTGGGATACGAAGAAATCTTATAAGAGCTATTGATTCCAATGGCACAAGGCCATTGACAGTAACAGTTGGTATTTCTTATTTTTAGCTTCATTTTCTTATTTTTCGGACCCTTCATTATTTTCCGAAAATCATATTCTTCCTTTCTAAGCTTGCCCAATTCTTCCATTAATAATTCGCAAGGAAAAACAGTCCCATCATTATTTATGACAAAAAACTTTTGCCCTGCTAAACATATACTCAGCGATCTTTTTAGCTTAAATTCTTCTAAGGATTTCTTACAACTATGCTCTAACAGCGCCTGGTTGAATCTCTGTCTTATTGAATAAGGAGCGTCTAGCACTTTTCTATTAAAGGTTTTCGTTGTTACTAAGTCCAAATATTCTTGTATAGAGAACACTTCTGGATCGATACTGGTACACGCTGGTTGTCTGAGCAAATTTAGACACTGCCGAGCATACTTGAGATTATTTCTGAAATAATCTAAAATTTCCTCTATGCGGTCTGCGTTTTCTTTAACTAATATTGTGTTTATCTCTAAAGTCAATCTTGGGAATCTTAACTGTAAATCATTCATCGTTTCTAATGTGCTTAAGGCCTGCTTGTAGCAGTGACTAACTCCTTTTATCTTGTCATGTTTTTCTTCTATATCATCTAAAGCAACAATAATTTTTAGTCTTAGTTTTTCACAATCAATTAGAAGCTTTTCTATTGTGTCTTCAATACACAACGATAACGATCCATTGGTTGCAATTGATATAATCCTTGTATCGCAATTAAAATAAAAAAGTTTACATATCTCATAAAGATCACCTCTTAAAAAAGGCTCTCCCCCTGTAATAGTCAGCCAGGGCAAAAAACCAATTTTACTTGATATGTTCTTGATTTCTTCTAAAGACAAATCATTCTCCCTTTGGTACATTTGACTATCTTTTTTATTAAAACAAAAATAACAATCGGCATTACATTTTTTTGTCACAAAAAAGAATATTCTGGATAGGGCTAAGGGATTTATTGCATTAAAAATAAATCTGACATACCACATAACGGCTTTAATTGTTTTTCGAAAGATAACCAGCGCTCTTTTGCTATGCCCTATGAAAGAAAGAATATCAGATATAAATATTATTGTAGGAAAAAATAATACGTAGATGTTTTTTGATAAGTACTTATATGCCAATAAAATAATAGGTAACTGAAGTGCTACATAAAGGATAAGAATGCCAAAATATAATGGCCTTATGCCTGCCAAAGGAAGCAGAAATGTTAAGAAGAATAAAGAAACGGATAATAAGTAGAGCATAGATTTATAAAATCGGTGTGGTTCTCTAATTAAAGATTTGCCACATACCCTTGCAACTATCGCTCCACTATATCCCCACACGATGGTTGCTTTAAGAATATCAAATAATGTGCTTTTTCGATTATGTATTACTGATATATCTGGGTCATAAATTAGTTTCCCAAATTTACTTAATTCGTAGCACATTATAGTGTCGTCGCCACCAATTATTCTATTGCAATATACCAATTCTTTCTTATTTCTTTTTTTCATCAGATCTAATCTCCAAAAAGCACAATTGCCTCCAGAAAGAGACACAAGATTTATAGGCCTTGCGTAAAAGATATTTTTAGGATCCCAGTATGCCATAAAAAACTTAGAGATAACATTTATGCTTTGTGGTAGATTATATCTTCCTCCTAGACCTACAATATCACGAGTAAGTTTTTTGTTTATTTTATCTAGCCAATCTTTTGGCACTATGCAGTCAGAATCTAAAAACGCTACTATTTCACCCTCTGCTAAGAATATTCCTCTATCTCTGGCAAACGCTGGTCCCCTTTGTTCGGATAAATTAATGATTTTACAAGGATATTCTTTGGCAATCTTAACAGATTCATCTGTAGAGAAATCATCAACTATAATTACTTCAAAGTTCTTATAGCTACTTTTGAAAAGACTGTCCAAGCATCCTTTTAAGTTACGCTCAGCATTATAAACTGGTATTACTACAGATATCTTCTTTTCCATTAGACTTTATTTCTAAACCAATATTTTATTATACCCCAATACACCTCTAATGCCTGGAACCAAGTAATTTTCTTACCTTCTTTTTGTGTTCTAGCAACATACCTAATTGGAACTTCATATATTTCGTAACCTAATTTAAGTATTTTGACTGTTACTTCTGTATCAAATGTAAAGCGTTTTGATGTTATTTTTATGTTTTTCAATATGTTCCTTTTGAATACTTTATAACACGTATGGATATCAGTAATTTCTGTATGAAATAATATATTAACAGTCATATTGGACAAGATGTTGGCAATTCTATTTATTAATGGGATATATTCAATAGTGCCTTTAAATCGAGAGCCATATACCACAGACGCTTCCTTTTTGATGATTGGGCCTATAAGTTGTGGGTAATCATCAGGATCATATTCTAAGTCGGCATCTTGAATAAGAATTATATCTCCCATTGACTTTTCTAATCCTAACCTCACTGCTGAAGATTTTCCCATATTTTTCTCTTGATGGAATATCTTTATTGCTGAATCGCTGCTATACTGTTCTAATATTTTACTTGTATTATCTGTTGACCCATCATTGATAATAATAATTTCTTTAGCTATCTCACCAGGCAACTTTATGGATTTAACTTTCTTTATTACAGTATCTATGAATCGCGCCTCATTATATACTGGGATTATTACTGATAATTTTGTCTTGGCAAAATTGTTTAACTGTTTCATTTTCTAAAATGATAACTACTTTAATAGAACTTTTTTACGACATTTAATTCTGCCTTTCTACAGGTTTAGCAAACGTGCGCCTTCAGACCCTTGGGTATTTCTCCGTCAAGAAACTTTAATTAGAGACAAGATTGAAAAATGGCATCAGTAATTGTTGTCTTATTTATACCAAATTTAATTGTTTTTATCAATAATAATAAGAAACAGATAAGCCTCATTCATCAAAGTGAGAAGAGAAAGAAGTCGCGGCACCGATTATTGACAAATAGCGAAGGGGCTTAATGCCAAGTGAAGTAATGTCATTTAGCGCAAGAAGAAACATCCCAGGGCGCTCACCATCTTGCGCCCGTCGCTAACATGTCCTGATTTATTCATCCAGCTCGTGAGATTCAATTTTTGCATGGGCTGGATTCATCGGGACAGCGACCCTTCGTTTTTCCTTGTTTTTGGTGCTATTATAGGAGATTTTCTCCTAATTTGCACCTAATTGCTTAATGGGGAGCAGTATACCCGATCTTACTTTCTTATAAATATTACCACTTTTTCACTTTCGAACTTTTCATAGGTAGTGTCCAAAATTTTTCTTAGTCTCCGGTAAGGGCGCCTGTTATTAACTATATACGAACCCACTTTCGGAACGTATATCAGCTTTGGTTTTCTCTCATTAATAGAATAAAGCACTGAGTTAAAACCATTTTCCTCATATTTTTCGATGAACCGATAATGTTTCGAGTTAAAGTAATAAATATATTTGAGCATATTCTTTTTATTCATAAATAAAAGTGGCTGGGCTGAATGCATACATAACAACAAATCATCTTCTCTTAAGTCGAAACTTTTTAGGTTATTTAGTACGAATTCTTTTTGTTTTTTTAAAGTAAAGGAGGGTAATCTTCTAATCGTACCTTTTAGGGAATACACTATCAAAGCTAGGATAAAACACAGTGGAATAATATTTACAATTAAAGATTTTCTACTCCCGGGAAAAAAGGTTATGGAGTAAACTGCATAGAAGGCCAGCCAGGGAACAAAAGGGATAAAATCAGTTGGACCTTGAAAGTCAATTAAGCTAAATATAATGGTCATAGATAAAACGCTTAGTGGTAAAAAAGAGGCTTTTAAATTAATCTTCTTATGACGATTTATTGTTATTTGAGCAAAATTTATGATAAATCCAAGAACTCCTAAGATAATGATAGGAATATTACGGCCATAATCCTTATCTACTATCTTTGGTATCAAACCAATACCCGCAAGGAAACCATGCCTGATGGTGACCTTACCAAAGAGAATTGTCTGCTTAATGAGGTCTGAAAGATATCCACTAATATGAGTATATAGCAATAACAACAATATCGGGGATAAAAAACCCAAAGTCACCCTTGACAGTTTCTCTCCTCTTTTATCATTAGGAAATAATATTACTGCGGATGACGTTGCGATGAAAAATATAATACCAGGCTGCCAGGAGAGAACCGCCAAAGAAGAAAACAGTCCACTTAATACATAACGGTTTTTTAGAAAAAAAAGAACTGATAATAGGGCAAAGAAATTCATCAATGTATGCCAATCACTTCCTAAAGCAATCCTTGCATATGGATAATCAAAGGACAGATAAATTAACACCACGAGCCAGGCTAAATGCGATTTGTCCACAATATATTTAGTAATAATAAACAATGGGATAGCAGATAAAATAAAAAAGAAAAAAAAGACAAATCTTGTCAGAATTATAGCAGGAAATAACTCTCCTCTACAAACGGAAAAACAAAGCACTGCAATATATTCATTTAGGGGCGGTTTATCAGAAAAAAGATCACGATAGAGCACATGGCCCATTGACATTTGCTGAGCAAGATAATAATGATTTCCAGTAACTAAATTTACAGGCTTAACGGTGGGCCAGTGAAAAAAGAAAAAGACAGTAGCTAAAAAAAAGATCAGTATAAAAATAAGAATGGTTATTCTATTTTTTTCAAAAATCCTGTTATAGGTTATATCCATACTTATATCCTTATTCACTTAAGTGCTTGTTCTCATTTTAGGATTAATCTGGGTTTTTTAAGAATCGTTACTTTATCCTTCCGACACCTTCAAACATAATGAAAGATTCTTTTTTTTGAGGTTACCGGTAGGCCCTTGATAAGCGATTGTCCCGATTGCAATGTTTTCTCCCCGGCATTAAGATTAACTACTGCATAGGTTTTTCCAAGCTAAACAGCAAACCACTAAGGTGTTGCATTTAGACGCGGATAATCAAAGGGGAGATTCCAGATGAGGCGATGTCTAGGTAAGTCGAACCTACAATGACCATTTGGCCTACTACAGGTTTAGCAAACGCCCCCCTTCAGTCCCTTAGGTACCTCTGCGTCAAGAAGCTTGAATTAGAGATAAGATTGAAAAATGGCATTAGTAATTATTGTTTTATTTATACCAAATTTAGTTCTTTTTATCAATAATAATAAGAAACAGATAAGCCTCGTTCATCAAGGTGAGAAACAATTGGATAGCACGTATAGGAAGGTATCTTTAGAATGGCAATTGGTGGTCGGGCACCGTTTATGGTGCCATTTCTGGTGGGCTACTCTTTTATAGCAGCAAAGCGTAAGCTTTGCTCGTTTCTGGGCAACCATCCCGATACATTGGGATAGATTCCGTATCCCCCTTACATCGACGCAGAGCCGTTGCTCTGCAGCTACATTCCTTACGTCACCCTGCCCCGTTCCGAAACCTGAACGGGCTCGGGAAACAACGACCAACCGCATCCCCCCTGCCAGTAACGCCTTAATACATACCCCCGGGGCCACCGGGCATAGGAGGTACGGCAGGTTTCTCTTCAGGTATGTCCGTTACCAGAGATTCTGTGGTCAATAATATGGAAGCAATACTGGCAGCATTCTCCAGAGCCAGGCGAGTTACCTTAGCCGGGTCAACAATGCCCACTTTCATATGCTCTACATATTTTCCACTCTCAGCATCTAACCCCACGCCTGGGGGGCTCTTCCTCACTTTCTCCACAACCACAGAGCCTTCAAAACCGGCATTCTCCGCAATCTGCCTTAAAGGTTCTTCTAAGGCCCTCCGGATAATATTTATCCCCGTCTGCTCATCTGCATCTTCTGGCTTCAATTTAGAAATAGCGTCAGTGGCTCTCAATAGTACTACTCCACCACCAGGTATAATACCCTCTTCTACAGCAGCTCGGGTAGCGTGCATGGCATCTTCAATCTTGAACTTCTTTGCTTTCATCTCGGTCTCAGTAGCTGCGCCCACATTAATTACAGCTACTCCTCCCACCAGCTTCGCCAGGCGCTCCTGGAGTTTCTCTTTATCGTAATCCGAGTCAGTTTCTTCTATCTGCTTCTTAATTTGCCCAATTCTGGCATCGATATCTTTCTTGTCTCCAGTACCTCCCACAATTGTGGTGTTTTCCTTATCAATGGTCACCCTCTTTGTCTGGCCAAGCATATCCAGAGCTGCCTTATCAAGTTTCATTCCCGTCTCTTCCGAAATTACCGTTCCCTTGGTGAGAGTTGCAATATCCTGTAACATCTCTTTTCGACGGTCTCCAAAGCCCGGAGCNNTTTCAGCGTTCCCCTTAACTTATTGACCACCAGTGTAGCCAGAGCTTCTCCTTCTATATCTTCAGCTATAATGACGAAGGGCTTGCCCGTCTGAATAATTTTTTCCAGTATCGGCAGGAGATCCTGCATAGAACTGACCTTCTTGTCAGTAAGCAGAACATAAGCGTCCTCCAACACCGCTTCCATCCTCTCAGCATCGGTAACGAAATATGGGGAGATGTAACCCCTGTCAAACTGCATTCCCTCTACAATGTCCACAGTAGTTGCAGCCCCTTTTCCTTCTTCCACTGTAATCACTCCATCCTTACCCACTTTATCCATAGCATCAGCAATTAAGTTCCCGATTTCATGACTGTTTGCAGCTATGGAAGCTACCTGGGCAATTTCCTCCTTTGTTTTCACATCTTTTTTCTTCTGTTTTATCTCGTTTACTACTACCTTGACTGCCCTATCAATTCCCCTTTTAACATGAATGGGCTCGGCTCCAGCAGTGATATTCTTTAACCCCTCACGCACAATCGCCTGGGCAAGAAGAGTTGCTGTAGTAGTACCGTCGCCAGTATCGTCGTTTGTTTTAGAGGCAACTTCTTTTACCAATTGAGCTCCCATATTCTCAAAAGGGTCCTTAAGTTCAATCTCTTTGGCTATAGTCACTCCGTCATTGGTAATGGTCGGCGAACCAAATTTCTTATCCAGAACTACATACCTACCCTTTGGCCCAAGAGTGATTCTGACCACATCTGCCAGCTGGTTTACACCACTCATTACTGCCCGCATCGCCTCTTCATTAAACTTCATTTGCTTTGCCATTTCATCCCTCCTTCAAATTCACTTGATGAGAATAGATAAATGACTCATCAATATTTCAACTTATGAACTCACCATTCGTGTATATTCTTTATTCAATAATTCCCAGTATATCCTCTTCTCTTACAATCAGGTAGTCTTCATCATCTATCTTTATTTCATTACCGGAGTACTTCCCATAAAGTATTTTGTCCCCCACTTTGACGTTTAAGGGAAGCGTTTTTCCCTCTTCAGTAATCTTACCCTTTCCCACTGCAATAACTTTACCCTCCTGAGGTTTCTCTTTGGCAGTGTCGGGAATGATAATCCCGCCCTTCTTCTTTTCCTCTACTTCCAAAGGTTTCACCAGAACTCGATCACCCAGCGGTCTGACCTTCATTGAGCTTTTCCTCCTTTCCAAGATATGCCCGTAATAAGAGTGGCAGTAGCCGCAACATTTCGCCGAAGGACCACGCCACAGGTGGATTTCCCAGGCGACGCTGCAGGTTGCGAGGTAATTAGCACTCGTATGGCGAGAGTGCTAAAATATATATTTTTCAAGTAAATAAGTCAAGAAACAAAAATAACCATAATTTGACCATGTTTTAAAAAATCTTCATTTTTCTTCCAAATGCTCCTTTTTTCTTCATTTTTTGCTAGCGCAACTTAACCAATAGCAAAACGATATCTGGTCGGTCACTCACTGGAGTGACTATTGAGTGCCCACCCCGTCGCCCTACCCCACCCTGATACCGGGACGGGATGGGGAAAGTGTGACCGGCCTAGGCGACCCTGCACTTTACTGTATGGTTTGATATCTTGTCGCTAACAATTTCAAAGTTATTCACAGACTTTTCCACAAAATCCACATACCTATTTTTGGCCTCCACAGTTTCGCTCCCAGATTATCCTCAAGCCTTCCAGCACCAGATCTTGATTCACTGTACCTATCATCTCTATTTCTGGCGCGATAAGACTGGCGTATCCACCAGTAGCCACAATTTTGGGTTCCCCTCCGATTTCTCTCTTTATTCTGGAAAGTATCTCTCTAACCTGTCCGATCGAACCATATACTATTCCTGCCTGCATACTCTTTCTGGTGTTCTTACCAATTACACTTTCTGGTTTAGCTGCTTCTACAAGCGGCAGTTGAGCTGCTTTTTCAAAAAGCGCCTGGCAAGAAATACCAACCCCCGGCGCAATCACTCCCCCAACATATTCTCCCTTCGCGCTGATTACATCAAAAGTTGTAGCCGTACCGAAATCGACTACTATGACCGGGCCTTTATACAATTCGAAAGCAGCTATACTGGTGGAGAGTCTGTCAGCTCCTACTTCTTTAGGATTATCATACAAAACAGTCATCCCCAGCTCACCCTCCCGGCCGACCACGAGGGGCTTGATGCGAAAATGTCTCCGAGAAATCTCTTCAAAAAATGGTAACAGGGAAGGAACTACACAGGATATAGCAACACCAGAAATTTTTTTTCTGTCGATTTTTCCAGAATCGAAGAAATTTAGGATTTCTGCTCCATACTCATCTGGAGTCTTTTCCGTACTTGTTGAAATTCTTCGGCTCTCTTTCAGTTTCTTCCCATCATAGACACCAAAGGAAATACTCGTATTGCCAATATCAATCACCAGAAGCATACATCTTCCCTTTGTAACGCAAAGCTTCGTCCCGATTCATCGGGACAACTAAAGAATTTTCGATAGTATTGTCACGTCGCCAGCAACAACTCTTTTCCTGCCTTCATCTGTCTCTACAATCAAAGCTCCGTACTCATCTATATCCAGGGCTTTACCTTCAATGACCTCATCCACGCATTCAATCTTAACTTCCCTATCCAGCACAGCCGATATCCTTTTACACTCTTTCAAAATTGGGCCCATACCGAGCTTCTTAAAATCCAGATAGTATTTATCAAACTTTTCCAGCACCCTTCTCAAAAGTTTCTGTCGGGATAAGTTGCTGCCTGTTGCCTCCTTGAGAGAAACTGCTGTATCCCGCAATCCCGGGGGCATACGATTGTTCACGTTGATTCCCAGCCCTGTAATAACATAATTAACCCTACCAGCTCCCGAGAGTGCCTCCGTAAGCACCCCGCACACTTTCTTGAATTCACTACCTGGAATCGTGCGAACGAGAACATCGTTTGGCCATTNNAATAGATACCCAGATACCCCCTTTTGGCGAAACCCATCTTCTCCCCAGGCGACCCTTTCCCTGCGTCTGGATTTCTGCAATAATAGCCGTACCCTCAGCAAGGCCCTTCTTTGCAAACTTCTTTGCCTTATCCTGAGTGGAATTAACTCTTTTGTAACGAAATATTTTTCTCCCTATTATTTGTGACGACCTGCCAGAAATTCTTTTGCCTACTTTTTTCACTTCTCCACCTTGCTTCTTGGTGGAACCACCAGGCTGTCTATTCCACTGTTTATTGTGGCTACGCCACAATATCCAAACTTATATCTAGTGCCCTGGCTGAATGAGTAATCTCTCCCACAGATATCCGATCCACTCCCAGACGAGCGATCTGTTTGATACTGTCTAAATTTATCTTCCCCGAGACCTCAATAGCCGGACTTTTTGTCCCCCTTCTCTGGCGTGACATTCTAACCATTGCTACTGCCTTTTTCAAAACAGGAAATTTCATATTGTCGAGCATAACAATATCCACATCCATGGCTAATGCTCTCTTCAGTTCGTTGAGACCATCGACTTCCACTTCTATTTTAATGCCACGGGGAATCTTCTTTTTTATCTGCTGCAAATTCCAGTTGCCAGGAACTTTCTCTCCCTCATGAGCGCCTAATACGCGCCAGTGATTATCCTTAATCAGTACCATATCATAGAGGCCCATGCGATGGTTATATCCACCGCCGCAACTGACTGCATACTTCTCCAGATATCTTAGGCCGGGCAGCGTTTTCCTCGTATCATAAATTTTTGCTTTTCCTCGCGGGGTGGTCGATTTAATAGCCTTTACATATTTTCGCGTCAGTGTGGCAATCCCTGAAAGATGCTGCAAAAAGTTTAACGCTGTCCTTTCTCCTGTAAGTACCACCTGGGCACTTCCTCCAACTTCTGCTAGAATCTCTCCTTTCTTTACTTCTTTTCCGTCTTTCACCATCTTTTTGAATTTGATTCTCGTTCCTTTTCTCGCTTTTCCAACAATCAGGTTCCCTACGGCTTTGAACACCTCTTCACCCACTCCTAACCCGGCAACCACCCCCGATTCCCTAGCTACTATCTTTGCCTTCACCGCTTCCGTTTTTGGCACAAGCAAATCGGTGGTAATATCTCCCCTTCCTAAATCTTCCCGCAGCGCATTTTCAACAATTGGCCTAATCTTGTTTAAATCAAGGTTCACATCTTCCTCCGTCTCTGGATCAACCCACGCTTATATTACAATTTTTTTGCCCTGTGATTCTCAATGACTTTTTTAATTGTCCGTAAAGGTAGACGTTCCTTTTCAATTTTCTTAATCATCCGAATCCTGCTCAATGTATCTTCTTTGTCGTAAAGTTTTTGGCCTCCAGGCGTAGTGCCAGCTGCTTCCACCAAGCCGATCTGCCTATAATACCTCACGGTTGACGGCAATACACCCGCAAGCTTAGCTATCTCGCCAATTTTGACTAAATCCTCTCGTGGCGTTTTCTTCCGACTCATTGTTTTCCTCTCTTCTTAACCTAATTTCTCACAGTAGCTATCAATAAAATGATGAATAGACTATCTCTTAGCTCCTGATTTCAGTCTCTTCCTATGTGAGAGCCCTTTCAACTCAAAAATCTTGTCTCTTAGTATCGCCGCCAGCTCAAAATCAAGGTTGTCTGCGGCTACGCGCATCTGGTGCTCAAGCTCCTTTAAGACCCGGGGCGCCTGCTCTTCGGTTAAATAATCGTAGCCCCTCTCGCGTAGAATTCCGTAAGCTCTCTGTTTCGTTTCATCGATAAACTCTTCTTCTTCCCTGATTGCTTTCTGAATCGTCTTGGGAGTAATGTGTAATTTCTCATTATAGTCTATTTGTTTCTTACGCCTGCGGTCCATTTCTGTGATGGCACGGCGCATCGACTGAGTCACCCCATCTGCGTACATAATTACTTCGCCATTTACGTTGCGAGCTGCCCTCCCGCAAACCTGTATCAAGGAAGTTTCAGACCTCAAGAACCCCTCTTTATCCGCATCCAGTACAGCCACCAAAGAGACCTCTGGCAAATCGAGCCCTTCCCTTAACAGGTTTATTCCCACCAGACAGTCAAATTCACCTTTCCTGAGGTCTCTCAAAATCTCTACCCTGTTTAAAGTTTCAATCTCTGAATGGAGATAGCGCACGCGTAGACCCTTTTCCACAAGGAAAGAACATAAATCTTCCGCCATTCGCTTAGTCAAGGTAGTAACCAGGACCCTCTCTCTCCTTTCCATTCTTTTCTCAATCTCTTTAATCAAGTCATCGACCTGACCCTCGGTGGGCCTTATTTCCACTGCTGGATCGACCAATCCAGTAGGTCTTATGACCTGCTCTACCACAACACCTTTCGCTTTCTTCAGCTCATAAGGAGCTGGTGTGGCTGAAACATAGATGACTTGATTGACCAGTCTTTCAAATTCAGCAAATTTTAAGGGCCGATTGTCCAGAGCACTGGGCAAGCGAAAGCCATATTCCACAAGGGTCTCTTTTCTGGAGCGGTCTCCGTTATACATACCATTCAGTTGAGGAATAGTAACGTGAGATTCATCGATAATCGTCAGGAAGTCCTGCGGGAAATAGTTAATCAGACAGGATGGGGGCTCTCCCGGCTTTCTTCCCGACAGATGCCTGGAATAATTCTCAATTCCAGTACAATAACCTACCTCACGCATAATTTCAATATCGTAGTTTGTCCTGGTCTCTAATCTCTGGGCTTCCAGTAATTTATTCTGAGACTTTAACTCCTTCAATCTTTCCGCCAGTTCTTTCTTTATCGCCTTTATAGCCTCTTCCAGCCTGGGCCTGGTGGTGACAAAATGTTTTGCCGGATATACATATACTTTGTCTTTGTCTGTAAGAACTTTACCAGTTAAAGGGTCGATTTCCGCTATTCTCTCAATCTCGTCACCAAAAAATTCTACCCTGAGAGCAGTTTCCAGATAGGCAGGATATATTTCCACAACATCTCCCCTGACCCTGAAATTTCCTCGAGAGAAATCGATGTCGTTTCTCTGATACTGGATATTTACCAAATCCCTCAGCAAATCCTGACGGGGATAGGAGTTACCCTTGAGCAGAATGACCAGAGACTCCTTCCATTCCTCGGGGGAACCGATGCCATAGATACAGGATACAGAAGCTACAATGATAACGTCTCTCCTTTCTAAAAGAGAGCTGGTTGCTTTTAGCCTTAACCGGTCAATCTGTTCGTTAATGGAAGCATCCTTCTCTATATACGTATCGGTCTGGGGAACATAGGCCTCGGGTTGGTAATAATCGTAATAGCTTACAAAGTACTCTACGCTATTTTCCGGGAAGAATTGCTTAAATTCG
>JABAOH010002208.1_pt3 | contig 18849 bp, 18 predicted proteins | sample 7062181 | NCBI WGS metagenome assembly JABAOH01 (sample SAMN14538630, study PRJNA623070) | marine sediment metagenome | biome: marine biome [ENVO:00000428]; feature: marine pelagic biome [ENVO:01000023]; material: deep marine sediment [ENVO:00002113]; isolation source: pool of 5 deep marine... | reverse complement strand
CCATCTTTGTGAATATGAAGCCAACGAAAACCAGTTGAATGAATCAAGTGCCTCATCTTTGCTGAAATCTATTTTTTGCTTTTTCTAAACCTTTATCCAGCGCCAACTCAATTGCCTTAACCGCTTTTTTTACCATTCTTCTTGCCCTACTCCCTTCTCCCCTTCCAAACGAATCCAGAACATAGCGCTCAACTTCTTTATCACTTGAACCGAGTCCGGGGTGCCCGATACCAAGACGAAATCTGACAAAATCAATCGTTCCCAACTCTTTTATAATCGATTCTACTCCTCGGTGTCCAGCTGCCCCTCGTTCTTCAACAATCCTTATCTCTTCCAAAGGAAGATCGATTTCATCATGAATAACCCAAATATCCTTAGGCTTAACTTTGTAGAAACGAGCAATTTTGGCAACAGCAAAACCTGAAGCGTTCACAAATGTTTGGGGTTTGACTAAAATAAACTCGTCGGTTTTAACCATTAAACTATTAAACTTTTTGTTTTCCTTCCAAACCGTTTTTTCAACTGGAGTTAATTTTTGAAGAAGAGCATCAAGAACAACAAAACCAAGATTATGTCTTGTGTTTTCGTACTTCTCTCCTGGATTGCCTAAACCAACAATTAGCTTCATCTTAAAAGTTTTTTCACTTCTTTGTCAGTAGTTTGAGAAAAATTTTGATAGAATTGACCAACAGCAAAAAACATCAGCGGTGCATCAAGATAAACGACCTCATCAGCCTTTTCTTCAAGCTTCTTAAGTGAATCACGGGATGTGACCGGCACTGCCACGACTATCTTTTTCGGTTCTTGTTGCCTAACGACTTCAACCGCTGCTTCCATGGTTGCCCCAGTGGCAATGCCATCATCAGTAATGATAACGATTTTGTTTTTGAGATTAAGCGGTGGTTTGTTACCCCGATACTCTTTTATCCGCCTTTCCACTTCCGCTTGCCGACTAGCAATTTCCTTTTCAAGATACTTTTCATCTGCCCCTACTCGAACCGCTAGCTCTTTATTTATCACTGGCTCACCCAACGCCCCGACTGCACCAATGGCTAATTCGGGGTTGTTAGGAGCACCAATTTTTTTAGTGACAATAATATCCAAAGGACAATTAAGAACTGCTGAAAGTTCCTTCCCTATTACCAACCCGCCCCTGGGAATGGCCAAAACAACTAAATTTTTCTTTTTTTGGAAACTTTTTAGTTTAACAGCGAGTTTCTTACCAGCTTCTTCCCTGTTTTTGAAGACCATCTCCTCAATTTTATCACATAAAAAGCAGTCCGATCTTTCGGCTAAAAGGAGCAGCCTAATGACTCAATCATTGATCGAACTGCTATTTAATTCTCGGTAGCTGCTTCTTGGCAAAATCGCCTACAAACGGTAACTTAAACTCCTCTCCTTGGTAAGCCTTGAAAATCAAAACAAGCCAAAGAACAAAACCAACAATCCAGAGCAAAGGAGAAAGCATCCAGCCAATAACGGGAATGAACATTAAAACCGTTAGGGCTCCAAAAACAATAATGGATTGCATTGCGTGGAAGCGAACAAATGGGTCTTTTTCAATTAAAAGAAAAACAATCCCTGTTAACCAACCCAAAACATAGGAGAGCGCTGCCGCGGTATTTTTGGGTAAACCAGTACCTGCCATAATTTTCTTCACCTCCCTTCTACGAAAATCGTGACACAAATTACCAATGGTTGTCAAGGGTGTTTCTTAGAACAAACTCATTTGTTTTTTCTCTTCTTCTTCAACTTCACCCCAAATCATAACTTTTCCAAAAACACCATCATAGCCCGGATCAACAACAATTTCTTCTTCTCTAACCTTTTTGATTCCTTGAGCCACTTTTTCACCCGCTATTTTTGCAATTTCTAGGGGATCTGTTTTTAGCAAAACATTAAATTCCGATTCAAATCTCTCTGTCAAACGATTGTACTCAGTTTCAACCATTTGGCTGGAAACACCCGCCCCTAAAGCCTCAGACAAAATTTCCATTAAAGGCACTAACATCTTGTATGGTGGTCGTTCTTTTGATTGGTAATCAATTGGTCGTTTGGCCAATTCTTCAACTCGATGCATTACCCCGACTGTTAATGGTTTTCCGCAAACCGGACAAGTCGTTCCCAGTTTTTTTGTTTCTTCCGGGGATTGCTTAACTTCGCAGTTCCGGTGTCCGGTGTAATGATATTTCCCTTCCTCTGGATAGAACTCGATTGTGTAAGCAATTCTCTGTTCTTGAATTGCCTGTTTAATATCTTGGTAGTTAAACTTTTTTTCCAAATCAAAAACCGTTGCTTCTCTACCAATTTTTTTTGGTGAATGGGCATCGCTAAAACTAACAATACTCCGGCTATCCAATTCCTCAATCCGCCAATTCATGGCGGGGTTGCTAGACAAGCCCGTTTCAACAGCATAAATTTGGTCTGCAAACTGACCAAAACACTCTTTAATGGAGTCAAAGCCAGAACGAGAACCATAAAGCGAATACCAAGGAGTCCAGGCATGTGCAGGAATAATTAAACAGTCTTTAGAAATAGAAAAGACTAACTCACAGATTTCAATACTCGATAAACCAGTCATTGGTCGCCCATCAGACAAAAGCTTAACTCCATAGTTTTGTAACTTCTCATTAATTCCTGCCACTGTCTCGAAATTGGGCGCAAAAATAATATTATGGATTCGATGACCTCTTCCCTTTTGGCTATAGATACTTGAAATTTCTGTTGTCAACAAGAAAAGAACGTCTTTCGGCTCATCTTTGCAATGGTGGATACCCTCTCTTGCCTCATTAAGATTTTCTTTAAGCTCTCTTAACCAAAGAGGATGGGTGAAGTCAGTGGTGGTCACTAATCCAATTCCTTTTCTTTTTGCCCACTTAGCTATTTCCGGAATAATCATTTGTTGGGAAACTGCGCGCGAATATCTTGAATGAAAATGAAGATCAGCAATTACTTCCATTAATCAAGGCTTAAGAAACTCGAGCAGAATGAAAAGTAAGTAAACTCCCAAAAGGACAGCTCCTTCCCAGCGTTCTAGCTTGCGTTTGGTGCGAATAAAAAGATAAAAAAGACCAAACAACAAAACAAAAGCCATTGTTGCCAATAAATATTCATTAAAAGCTCGAATTCTGATGGGGGCTATTAAAGCAACTAAGCCAATAATCAGGGTGCCGTTGGCCACAACTGAACCCAAAAGATCACCAAAAACCATGCCTGATTCTTTTGCTCGTACTGCTCTTAACTCAAAAGCAAGTTCGGGTAAAGAAGTACCAACGGCAACCAAAAACAATCCAATCAATAAAAGAGGCAGATTTAGTGCCAAAGCCATCCTGCCAGCAACCCTAACAATCATATCCGCTGAAAAAAGCAAAAGGGCTATTCCCAAAAACAACCAACCAAGCTCTTTTTTTGTTCCCTTATGACTTAAGCGTTTTAAGAGTCGCCTGATAAAACTTTCTTCCCTTCCATTCCTTGCTTCAGCTAATTGTTGCTGTCTCTCTTTAAGAATTAAAACATTGTAGAAGCCATAAAGGGCAAGAAGAATCAAACCATCAACTTTTCCTAAATTCTTATCAAACAAAAGAACCATGGGCGCTGCCCCAGCTAAAAAAGCATAAAAAACATCCCGACGAAGAAAAATACCCCTGACCGCCACCACCCCACCAACCAAAGCCGCCCCTCCGATAACCAAAGATAAATCAGCAATATTAGAACCAATAACATTTCCCAAGGCCAGATTGGGCTCTTTTTCCAAAGCGGCGGTCACACCCACGACCAACTCTGGCAAAGAAGTGGCTAAGGCCAATAAAAAACTACTGATAGCAAATTGACCAATCCGCGTTTGGCGAGAAAGAGCCTTAAGATTAACAACGATAATGTCAGTTGCCTTAATCAAAAGAAGGGAAAAACCAAAAATCAATAATAAATAAAGACTAACGATTAACATTTTTCAATTATTTTACTATTTTTCTGCGAACAATGAAAAGCCATTTTGTTATCTCAATGGCCAGAATTTCAAAAATACCTAAGGCAAAAATCAGAAGCCACTCTCGAACCCCTAAAGGATGGGTTTTCAGAAAAGTTTGAACAAAGGGCAAATAAATTGCCACTAATAAAGCTAAAAGGCTGATAAGAACAGCAATGTTTAAAACTTTATTTCCAAATGGGTTTCTCTGGAAAATTGTTTTTCGCAAGGAACGACAAGCAAAAACGTAAAAAAGAGAATCGATTGCCAGGGCGGCAAAAACAACGGTTCTAATAAAATGAAGATGGAAAAGACCACGAAGAAGGAAAAAATAAAGCCCAAAGAGAATTAAATCAGTGAAAAGACCAATAATAAAAATTAGTGTTTTCATTTCGGTGTCAAGGATTGGATAATCTCGAGGGCGAGGTGGTTCCGCCATAATTTCTTTTTCCTCAGGCTCAAAAGCGAGAGCAATATCAGGCAGGGTATCTTCAACCAAATTTACCCAGAGAATTTGGGCGGCAGTCAAAGGTAAAGGTAATCTTAAAAGAAGAGAACCACCAATTAAAACCACTTCGGTAAAACTGTCAGAAAGCAAATAAAGAACAACTTTTTTAATATTTTCGAAAATTGTTCTTCCCTCTCCAACCGCATGAACGATAGTGGCAAAATTCGAATCCAAAAGAACCATATCAGCCGTTTCTTTGGCCACATCTGAGGCTTCACCAACAACAATACCAATATCCGCTTTGGCTAAAGCTGGAGCATCGTTGACCCCATCACCGGTCATTGCCACCACTTCACCATTTTCTTTAAGAGCCTGGACAATCTTTAATTTCTGTTCCGGGTTAGTTCGGGCAAAAAGAACTATCTCATTAACCTTCTTAGCCAATTCCTTTTCTGATAGCTTCTCTAATTCCGTCCCCTCTATCACCTGGGTTTTGGGTTCAAATTTAAATTCAAGCTGTTTTAAAACGGCAACGGCTGTAGAAACATAGTCACCAGTGATTACTTTCACCTTAATCCCCGCCCTTTGGCACTCTTTTAAAGCCACCTTTACTCCTTGCCTAACTGGGTCCTCATAAACAAGAATGCCCAACCACTCGAAATCCTTTAAGTCTTCCTCTTTAATCTTCTTTTTTTCTCCTTTAATTTCTTTGTAACCAAAGCCAACCAGCCGGTAACCTTGACTGCCATATTCATCGAATTTTTTTCGCCAAGCTTGGAAAGAGCTTTTAGTTAACTTCGATTTAGCTAGAATTACTTCAGGGGCACCGGAAATAATCAGAAGATGAGGATGTAAAGTGGCAATGATTTTAGTTTGAGGTGAGAAAGGTATTTCGTCAAATCGAGGATATTTTTCCTGAAGTTTCTTGGGATCAAGGTTCTTCTCCGCCCATTGCCACATGGCTACTTCCAAAGGATCACGCATATCATTACAAAGAATCGCTGCCTTAGCTCCCAGTTCCCTATTAGTAAAATCGTCTTTGACCACTTGAAGTTTGCCCTCGGTTAAAGTGCCTGTTTTATCAACGCAAATCACCGAAACCGAACCCAGGGTTTCTGCGGCTACCAATTTCCGAACAATTGCCTTTTTTTTAAGAATCCGTTGCATTCCCAAAGCAAGAATAACGGTTAAAGTGACTACTAAGCCCTCAGGAATCGCTGCCACGGCAATGGCCACACTGGTGGTGAACATCTCCAGTAACTCATAACCTAATAGTTCTCCAAAAAGAAAGATAAAGAGAGTGATACCCCCCACGGCAATCGCTAAAATCTTCGCTAGTTTGCCAAGTTGAATTTGGAGGGGTGTTTTTTCTTCTTCAACCGTTTCAACTCTTTTGCCAATCTTGCCCATTTCTGTTTCCATACCTGTTTGGGTAACCACCATTTTGGCAATACCACACGAAACGGTTGTTCCCATAAAAGCTTTGTTTTCTTTTTTGTCTTTATCAATATTCGCCAAGGCTTTTTTATAAACCGGCATTGATTCTCCTGTTAAAATTGCTTCGTTAACAGAAAAATCAGTTGCCTCGATTAAAGCCCCATCCGCTGGCACTCGAGTGCCAATAGTTAAAATCACTAAGTCTCCAGGAACAATCTTTGAAGCGTCAATTTCTTGTTGTTCACCGTCACGAATGACCATGGCTTTTGGCGCCAGTAAAGAACGGAGGGCAATTAGAGCCTTTTGGGCTTTCCTTTCTTGATAAAAACCAAGGATGGTGTTAAGAAAAACAGCAGCAAAAATAACAGCGGAGTCAGTAAAATCCCGAAGAAAAAGAGTGACAATTCCCGCAAAAACTAAAACATAAACTAAAGGGGATTTGAATTGAAAAAGAAAAAGTTTTAAAGAAGAAAATTCTCTCTTTTTTTTCAACTCATTGGGACCGAATTTCTCTAGCCTTTTCTGGGCTTCTTCTGAAGTTAAACCTTGTTCGTCTTTCTTAGCCACAAAATCATTGTAGCACAAAATTTTCACCTCTAAAGCAAATTAGATATGGAGCTTGTCCTTAAGAAAACAGTTAAGACAAACCTTGCCCTTAAAAACGGTTTTTAAGGCATGAGCTGAGCACTTTTTGACATAAAAAGGTTCCAAACGATAACTTTTTCTTTTGGAAATTCTTGCTAATAATTTCAACAGTTCTTCTTCGGTTTTGTATTTAAGAATTAAACTCCCGGGGCGTCCTTTAACCATTCGGGAAACTGGGTTTTTAGAAAAGCCAATCATAGGTTGAAATAAGGACAAACCCAATTCCTCCCCCACTCCATGAGAAGGATGATTTAAGTCCATAAGGACTAATTCTGATAAAAGAAGCTCGGCATAATCAAAATTTAACTCCTCAAAGGCTCTGAATTTTTGAGGAACTTTCAAATTTGGATTATGACGAAAGGCAGAATAAACATTCCAGCGATTCTTTTCAAGAGTGGCAGCGATTTTTCTCCAAAAGGGTTTCGTTTTTTTTACGTATTCAGGATGAGAAGTAATCGACATGCCAAAATAAAGACGGTTAGGGTAAAAAGAAAAGGCTTTGAGATTAAGCTTGGTGTCAAAAGCCTCTTCCAGTAAATGAACCAAAGTTGCTTGGTGGCGAACCCGTTCCTCCCAAACGTATTTAGTGCCAATTTTAACTTTCAAAATCTGGGAAAGGGTGGGAAACTTATATTTCTTCATGACTGGGCAATCTTAGCACGAAAACCTTTAAATTTCAAACCTATAATTATTAAGGTTTTTCTTCATTTTTTTCTTAATTTAGGCTCAACTCCTCCAATTTTTCCTAAAAATTTCTATTTTGATAAGAAGATAAGGAGTGTGATATTACAAAATTAATGACTTACAACGACGTAATAAACAAGTTAATTAAAAACAATCCTATTTCAATAATTAACCTCCTTTATTACGATAATTGGACTCCAGTCCAGATAGACTGGAAAGACAACAGGGAATTTAAAAAACAGCTCAAAATCTGGACAACTAGCTTTCCGGCAAAGAAAAATAACCTCCTTTCTCTAAAAGTTGACCAAATCCAAAAATTTCAAACAAGAGAATATTTATCAAAAAAGGGAAAGATATTAGGCCTACACTCTACACTCGTTGATAAAAATGGAAGGATTAAATATTGGCTGATGTTAGATTTAATGGCCAAACCCAGTTCTAATAATCTCCAAAAGATTAAGGCGTACTTAAGTGGACTCCTTTATATTTCAAGGATCAAATCTGGAGGTTATATTCTGGAAACTGATCACTCTTACCATTTCATTGGTAAGAAATTTGTAGGCTCGAAAACATTCAAACAATTTCTTCAAAACACGATTAAGTCGAATGGTGGGAATGGGTTGGCTGATACTGGGTTTTGTGGTCATGCCCTAGCTAAAAACCTAGATATTTGTTTAAAAATTCAAAAGCGTAAAAACGGAAAAACTCTCAAAGTGACTTCGGAAATTTGAAAATCAGCTTTTTGAATCAACTGGAAGACCTATTTTTGCAGTTTATAAAGCTTTTCTGCTTCCTTTAAAGTCGTTGCTTGCCTTGGTGATTTATCATCCCGAAATTGAACCAATCTTGGAAAACGAAGAGCATATTTGGCGGTATGAATTGGTGATTTGGTAATATTGTCCGCCTCAATTTCAACCACAATTTTAGGTGAGCACCAAGTATCTGGTGCTAAATCTTTAGCCACTTGATACTCCTTTGGCTTTTCGCTTGTTTTTACTTTCCCACAACGCTGATACATCTCCCGCCATTGTTCATCAGTCAAACCCGTACCAATTTTGGAAATGGTTAAAAACTCTCCCCTTCGTCTAACACCCACTAAAAACGCCCCTAAACCAAATTCAGCCCTTTTTCCTTTCCCTTTGTAATAACCCATGACAACGCAATCCAAGGTATCGGCTAAACCTGCTCCTTTTTTCCCTTTTTCTGCTTTTAACTTAACCCAAGTATAACCCCGTCTACCCGGATCATAAGGCTCTTCCCATTTCTTAACAATCACTCCTTCCAAACCTTTTTTAATTTGTTCATCGTGGTACTTTCTTAATTCTTGGGGGCTTTCGGTTACAATTTGGGGAGTAAGAATCAATATCCTGCCCTGAGAAGAAATAACTTTCTCCAAAATCGCTCTTCTTTTACTAAAAGGCGTTCTTAAAAAGTCTTGACCATCTTTGAACAAAATATCAAAGCAGAAAAACTTAAGAGGAATCTCTTTTGCCTTGCGCCCAATTCCATATTTCCTTTTTCTTTTAATCGTTTCTTGGAAAGGCAGGAATTTCCCTGTTTTAGGATCGAATCCAATCGCTTCACAATCTAAAATAGCTTCTTGAGCCTTGACTTCTTTGAAAACGGCTTCAACCAAATCAGGGAACATATGGGTTGTATTTTCCAAATTGCGGGTAAAAGTGCGAACAAAACCTTTTGGTTGAAAATCAAAAGCTAACTGATCTTCTTTTTGCTCCCATTTTTTCTTTTTACTAAAGTGAACTTGGAGCCGAGTACCATCATACTTGGGTTCAACCGCCATTTTGCCTAATTTCTTAACCATTTCCTCTGCGGTTGGTAGGCGTTGACAAAGAGCGGGCATAATCGGCACTCCCAAGCTAACCTTAATATTCTTAAGCCCTTTTAAACCTTTCTTTTTAATTATTTGAGCAATCTGACCAACATCAGCCCGATTGTTATAAGCTTCCTCGATCTCTTGGCGCTTGCTTTTATCACCAGCGACCATCCAGGAAAGAGCATCAAGGATGGTTGGGTCAGAAAATCCTAGTCTCAATCTGCCTAAGGGAATTCTAACAATATATTTAGCGCTTTCTGCATCCAAATCATCAAGGAGTTTAGCTAAATTGCCAATTTTTCGCTCCACCGAACCTTCACCCGAATCCTGAGCAATTTGTTCCAAACGCTCGTAAACCTGATTAACTGATAATGGCTTTGGTTTCTCTCTTTTGTCAAACTTCACCGCCACTTCGCCCAAATCACCAATCTGCTTGTATTCTTTTTTTGCTTTTTCTTCACTAATTCCATAAGCCTGGGAAATAACTTTAAGCATCATTTTTTCCGCTAAATTAAATTCAATGCCAGCATAAAGAGGGCCCAAACGGCCTAAAGAAAGATAACAAATCTTATCAACCTCGTTCTCATCAGCTTGCTTAAGCAATTCTGCCAAAATTTCCGTGATTCGAATCCGCGAGCTTGTCTTTTCTAGCTGGGAAAAATAAGTGGCTAATTTTTTAAACTTCATCTTAATAAGCAAAATTATGAGTGAAATAAAAGTAAGCCAAAACCGTTATAATAATAAAAATTATTCCAAAAATGATTGAAATCCAACCCTGAATATCTTCTCGATAAATCTTGACTATCCCCTCGCCAATTAAAGTCAACCCAAAAAGGCTGGGCAGTATCAAAACCATATACAAAAACTGCGGGTCGGATGGACTCACCTTAGAACATACCTCGCGGCTTTGGTTTTGCCTTGTTTTTTAACAATCCCTTTTTTAACAAAATAATTGAAATCTCGAACCAAAGTATCATCAGAATATTTGGGCACAATTTTCCTTCCTTCAGGCGTTGTTATCGAACCATGCTCTTCTAAATATTCTATCAATTTAATTTGTCTTTCATTAAGAGGAACTTGTTTGCCAACCCGGCTTTTAATCTTAATATCCACGGAAAGTTTTTTGACTTTTTCTTTAATTCTGGTCAATTCCACCCCCATTGCTTGAGTGAAATATTCTAGCCAAGCGGTTAAATCTCTTTTAGCCAAATCTCGATGTTGTTTATCAACCTCCATGATTGATTGGTAATAGCGCCTGGCATCTTTGTCAAAATAGTCTTCTAGAGAAAAGAATTTTTTAATATCATAGCCTTCAGCAAATAAAATCAGAGTGGCAAAAGCCCGAGCTGTTCTGCCATTAGCCTCAATAAAAGGGTGAACGCTAACCAAATAGTAATGAGCAATACCCGCTCGCAAAACCGGATGGATTTTCCTTGCCTCAGCTGAATTCAGCCAAGTAAAAAAATCCTCCATTAAAAAAGGCACTTCAATCGCTGGCGGAGGACGAAAGGTGATTTCCCAAGTAGCACTGTTTCTAAGAATGACTTGAGTCTGACGGTAATTGCCTGCCCGACCATCAGTAATAATCCGCTCGCTAGCGTGAAGATTAATGTCTTTAAGCATTTTTTGAGTATAGCGGGGTTTATCAGATAACTCTTTTTTCAAACCATCAATGTATTTAAGAACGTTGCGATAATTAATCACCTCCTGAACATCTCGTTCTCGAGCCACAAATTCTTCTCCTTCAATCGCTCTTCGAACTTCGCTTAAGGTTAAATCATTACCTTCAATGTGAGTCCCATGGTGAACCGTTCGAAGAAGGGCGTCTTTTTTAAATCGAGCTTCATAAGTGGGAACCAAAGGAGCATTTTCAATCACCTCTTTAGCGGCTTCGACTAAACCAATATTTGCCAAAGTGTCATTGGTGATGCTGAATTTAGGAGTGTACACAACACTATTATCGCATTTTTTGCGAGAAATATCAAGAAGAATCTAGAAGCCTTTTTATTTGTTTTTTCACTAGTGCTTTGTCTTTGGAATAAAGATAGCCTTCTTTTCTGCCTATTTCTTGGCCATCTTTAAAAAATAATAGTGTCGGTAATCTAGTTGCTTCCAATTTTTTGGCCAGCTGTGTATATTTCCCTCCGTCTAGCTTTCTAAGTTTAAACTTTTCTGAAACCTTGACCTCATCCCATAAAAGAGAATGATAACGACAATCAAGTGTTTCTTCACTCCAAACATCCAAAGCAATCATACCCTTAGCCTTAAGAACTTCTTTAGAAAAGTTTCTTTGTGTCACTATTGTTGCCAAAGGAGGTGTTCTCCCAGGCTGGCACCCTAGCCTTTCCCGCCAAAGCTCTTTTTCTGACCGAGGGTCATTTTTAACTTTCTTCAAAAGTTTCTGGTATTCTTTCTCGGTTGTTGCCACTAAAATCGCATTAACCGGACATTCTCGGGCGCAAACTCCGCAAGAGGTACATTTTTTATTATCCACATCTGGTCTTTTTGTTTTTTTGTTCCAAAAAAAAGCTCCTGTTGGACAGACTTCGATTCCACCACATTCAGGAGCTAAATCACAAATTTTGTAATTGATTACTACTGGCATTATTATTTTAATTTTATCATTTTTACTTTTCTTCTGTAAGCTGGTTCAACCAAATGAATATCGGTTGTTGTTACAATCGTTTGTTGTTTGGGAATAACCTTGACTAAATGCTGACGCCGCTGGTGGTCTAATTCTGAAAAAATATCATCCAGTAATAGTACTGGCCTTTGGCCTGTTTTTTCCGCCACATACTCCAATTCCGCCAATTTCAAACTAAAAACCGCGGTTCTTTGCTCGCCTCGCGAGCCAAAAAGGTGAAGGTTTCGTTCTTCTTTCCCGTTAATTAAATTAAAAGTAAAGTCGTCTCGATGAGGTCCAATTAAAGTCATGCCTGAAGCAATTTCTTTTGCCTGATATCTTTCTAAGCGTTGAGGAGAAAGAAGGCTCTTCTCATAAACAATTACCAAATCGCCAAAATAGTCTGGTTGCTCATTAACAAAATCAATCAACTCTTTCCTCTTCTGACTAATGACATCGCCATTTTCAAGAATTAATCTATTCCATAAAAAGAGGCTTGATTTGGCTCTTCCCTTATCCCGAATCTGTTCCAAAAGTTTATTCCGTTGTCTCAGGCTTTTTTTATAAGAAAGGCTGGCGCGACGATAATCTCGATCAACTTGCTCTAAAACCGAATCAAGATAATCTCTCCTTATGGATGGACTACCAATAATTACTTCTAAATCCTCGGGACCAAAAAGAACACAATTAAGATGACCAATAAAATCAACCATCCGTTTTTTTACCCCATTAAGTAGATATTGCTTTTTCATCGTCCTCTTCTTTCCTATTTGGCCAGGAGTTAATAATATTTCTAGCTCATCGGTTTCTTCTTCACCTTTAATTTCCGCTTTAACCCTTGCCAGCTCCTTCTCATAGCTAATCATCTCTTCCTCTACTTGGGCTCGGAAAGACTTGCCAGTGGCTAAGAGATAGATTGCCTCTAAAAGATTAGTTTTGCCTGATGTGTTGGGGCCAACAATCAAAGTTGTTCCAGAAGGAAACTTGAAAGTTTTGTTTTTATAAGAACGGAAATTTTGAAGACTAAGGCTTTTAATAACCATGAATAATTATTTTTGACACTTCGGGCAAAAGAATGTTCCCCGACCGCCAATTTTAGTTTTCTTGATTTTACCACCGCAATCAAGACATTTCTTCCCTTCTCTACCATAAGTTAAAAAGTGATCCTGATAGGAGCCTTTCCGCCCCAAGGCATCTAAATAATATTGGTCAGAAGCACCCCGATATTTAATCCCAGCTCTCAAAACTCTTTTAATCGCTTGATATAATTTTTTTGCCTCTTGAGAACTAAGTTTTTTTGCAGGACGCTGGGGATTAATTCTTGCCAAAAATAAGGCATCGTTAGCATAAATATTACCGATGCCGCTAATTTTTTTCTGGTCCATCAGAACAAGCTTAACTGGTCGTCCGCTTGAGGCAAGAATCTCTTTGAATTTTTTCAAATCAAGGCTATCCAGAGGCTCGGGTCCAAATTCAGAAAGAAGTTTTTCAAGCTCTTTTTTATCCTTTAACAATCTAACCCAACCAAATTTCCGCAAATCAGCAAAACGCAGTTCTCTATTTCCACTTAATAAAATAGTCACATGCTGCCAATCGTCCTTGGGAGCACCCTTTTTTCTAACCAAAAGTCTGCCAGTAAGTTTCAAATGAATAGCCAAAATTCTGCCATTTGAAAGAAAAATCAAGAGTAATTTAGCTCGCCTTTCTATTTTTTTAATCTTTGCCTCTATCACTGCCTTTTTAACCTTCCCCAACAAAGGTTTTACCTGTTTCGGTGAATCAGTAGTCACATCCAAAATCTTTTTCCCAACAATTAGCCGGCTTAAATCTCTTTTAATAGTTTCTACTTCAGGTAATTCAGGCATAACTACCTCACCCATTCAATTCTTGGATCATATAATTTTCTAAATACTGACGGCCCTTCTCTCTTGGTGGGTTTATATCTCTCCCAATACTTTAGTCCTACCTTTTTAATATTATTGTAAACCTCTTCAGGCGGATGCCAGTCTTGATTATAGAAATCAAAAAAATCCTTCATTAAATAATAAAAAATTTCAACTCCTTTTCTGACCATTTCAAGTGGTGGCAGTGACTCTACGGATTTAACCTGTTTTTCTCTCAATTTTGCATAATATTCATCAATCTTTTTTATTTCTTCAATAGAAATAACTTTATTGTTACTTACCACTAAAAAGCCCTTTAGTTTTTCAAGTATCGCCTTTTTATAAACAAGATGGTTGGCAAAATCAATTTTTATGTCAATCGGAAATTGATAAAGGAGATGCATTTTTAATTGTGGATATTTATTATTAGTTTTCCACACAGGCGGATCTAGATCATAAAAATCCCTTATTAAAAGCATTCCCTTTGAAGTCTCATATGGCCCATGAACTTCCACTCCCCCTTGGCGCAGGAAATCATAAAAAAGAGACCAAACAAGAGCTTCAGCACCAACCGTCAAGTGGGCAAGGATTTTCTTTTTTTCGAGATTTTCTGGTTTTTGCCAGCCACTCATCTCAACAATTTTTTCGGCTTCAAACTTACCTAAAAGAAGATTTTTCCCATCAAGACAATATTCGTCACCTTGGGTCTGGTTCTTAACCACATCCAAAATGCAAACTGTAAAATCAACAATGTCTCTAGTTGGAATTTTATAGCCTTCAAATTTGTTAGCCACTTTTAAACCAACAATGGCAAAAGAATAAAAAAGCTGTCTTAAAACACCAATTTTGACCATCTTTAGACCTCTTTCGAATTTCCGTTTATCTTCTTTAAATTTATCAAGTAAATCTAGGGCGAAAAAATGAGAAAAATAAGCCTCGATTTGGGCAGGATGACAGGGCCAAAAAGTGGTCCCATCCATTCCTTCTTGGGCAACCTCCAAGGTGTCGAGAAGTCTATCTATTCTTTCATCTTTATTCATTTCGTGAATCTTTCGCCAGCTATTTCTAATACTTTTTTTGTTTTACCGCCTGACATATCAACTGATACCTTGAAACCAGAGCCTTCTTTGATACCACGTAGCTCCCGCCAAGGCTTCCATTCCTCCAGCCCAAATAAATTTAGCCCCCAGCGACGAATTAAATAGGGCATCATTGTCTCAATATGAGTAATGGCAACAAGCTTTAATTGACACCCGCCAGGTAACACAGATGCTAATTCACTAAAATCATCTAAGAAGCTTTCTAAATTCTTGGCTGGTTCTTCAGCCATTGCTTCCTCCCCAACAGCTCCATAGAACATCTGAAGCAGTCTTGCTTGAGATTTTGGAGGCCTTTTTCCAAGCCTACTAACAAACTCACCAAATCTACGCTCAGGGAGATTCCAAGAAGGTTTATTTAATCTTGCGTCCTCAACCAAATAAACTTTTTCAGAAAAAGTTTTTGCTGCCATTATTTCCGCTGTTTCTTTTGCCCTTGATAAAGGACCAAAAGCAATTACGAACGGAGCCTTTTGGCTAATTGTTCTAGCCAATTCCTCTGCTTGTTCTCTTCCTTCCTTGCCCAAGGGCGCATCTCGCTCATCAGAAACTGGTTTGCAATGACGCAAAAAGGAAATATTAACAACGCCTCCTGCTTCCTTTTCCTCTTTTGCCGCAAAAATCTCTTTTAACTCATCAAAATTATTGAGCCTGACTATTTTTTCTTCAACTGTTTGTTCAGCTTCGGGTAATTCAGGCATGCTTTTTGATAAACTCTTTTATTTCTTTTTTAAATCTCGTCTTGGAAAACTTTTTTGCTTGTTTACGACAATCTTCTGGTTTGTATTTTTTTGGCTCAAATCTTTTCAATACTTCAGCTAGACTCTTAACCGTGGATTGATTAAAAAATTCTCCGGTTTTCCCTTCAATAACTGATTCTAAATATCCCCCACCCCGAAAAGCAATTACCGGTCGTCCAGCAGCCATTGCCTCTATCGGTGTCATGCCAAAATCAGCATCCGTTTCTAGAGCTAAAAAGGCCTTGCATTGACCGTAATAACGGTAAAGCTCTTCATCAGGAATCCAACCCAAAAATTCTACCTCTCTACTTTTCAGCTTCTCAAGTTTGCCTCCAAACCAGCGCAAACCCGCTGGCTCGCCAATAATCTTAAGAGGAGCTTTTGCTTTTTTGGCGGCTTCAACTGCCATTTCAATTCCTTTACCCCCAACTATTCGAGAGGCAATCAAATAGTAATCTTTGGGTTTAAGATTGCGAGTGGCTTGAATAATTTTCTCTACTTCAACCGGTGGGTAAATAAGAGTCGAATCGCGCCGGTAAAATTTCTTGACTCTATTAGCAACGTTCTTGGAATTAACAATGAATTCATCCACTTGTTGGGTTGAACGAAAATCATAAAGCCTTAAAAAGTGGTTGACAATTGCAGCATAGATTCGCACCAACCAATAGCGCTGCCATTCAATTGAGGTTGGGTAGCCATAGAGATAGCGTGGCGGTGTATGACAATAACAAATCACTTTAGTTTTTGGTCCAATTCTAAATCCTCGGGTAATGTACCAAGAAGCAGAAGTAATCACCAAGTCATAATCAGAAAGGTTAAAACTTTTCCAAATCAAAGGAGTAAAAAAACGCAAAGGACTATATAAATTTTTGTATTTAATCAAGGGGGCTAGCCAGGATTCGATCACCTTAGCATTAGCAAAAGCCTTTCCCGCCGCAGAATTCTTAAGACAAAAAGCAGTATAGATTGGCGCCTCAGGATAAAGCTCATGAAAGGCTTTAAGCACCCTTTCGGCACCACCATATTCCCTAAGATAGTCATGAGCCAAAGCAACTTTCACAGTAACTCCATTTGTTTACTTTTATCTTTGTTTTTCTTTTTTTCTTCGAGTTCTATCCCAGGCAATTTTTTAACCAAACTCTTGAAACCTAATTCCTGAAAAAGTTTAATTGCTTTTTCTTGGTCATAATCATGAATTCGACAAGCCTTGAGATTAAGTTCAATCGGAACATCAATGACAATCGTTGCTAATTTTTTGGAAAGGGCAGCGCTTTCCGCACCATCAGCCAATTTCTTTGCCACTCTTGGTTCACTCTTCTCGATTTTCTCTATATTTTTATAGATAGTATCCAAGTCTTTGTATTTGTTTAAAAGTTTGGGAGCGGTTTTCGGTCCAATTCCAGGCACTCCCGGATAATTATCTGAAGAATCACCAATTAAAGCTTTGTAGTCAATGACCTGCTTGGGAGCAATTCCCATTTCCTCCTTAACTTTTTTTGGGTCGTACATGATGGGGTCAGAAAAGCCTTTTTTCGGGGCATAAAGTTTGATTTTTGGTTTAACTAATTGAAGCAAATCTTTATCACCAGTAACAATGACTGTTTCCACTCTCTTCTTAGCCGCTTGATTAGCAAGGGTGCCTATAAGGTCATCGGCTTCATAACCTTCCATCATAAACATGGGAATGTTTAACGTCTTGACTACTTGAAAAACCCGTTCCAATTGATCTTCTAGCTCGGCTTCCATTTGGGGACGCTGGGCTTGATAACCAATAAATTCCTTGTGTCTAAAAGTGGGCTTAGGCAAATCAAAAGCAACCGCCACATACTCAGGATGAAGATCTTTTAAAACCGAAAGAAGCATTCGGGTAAAGCCATAAACAGCGTTAACTATCTCGCCATGACGAGTTTTAAGGGTGCTAGGAAAAGCATAATAAGCACGATGAAGAATGGCATGACCATCAATAAGTACGAGGCGCTTCATGGCTAGACTTTTTTCTTCTTTCCTATCAGCTTTTCAAACTCATCCTCATCAATCGTTTCCTGGTCAAGGAGTTTTTTGCCAATTAAATCAAGTTTTTTCTTGTTTTTCTTAAGAACTTCTAAAGCCTTTTTGTAACTTTCATCAACAATTCTTTTAATTTCTTTATCAACTTTGGCTTGCATTTCTGGACTTAGTTCTGATGGTTGAGCCCAAGTTCGTCCCCATTCCGTTGTTTCAATTTGGGGACCAAAATAAATTGGCCCTAGACCACTCATGCCAAAATCAACCACCATTCTTCGGGCAATTCTAGTAGCTTTATCAATATCCGAAGCAGCTCCACCAGTAAACTCATTAAAAACCAATTCTTCGGCTGCCCGACCACCAAGAAGGCTAGTAACCGTTTCTAAAAGATGTGTTTGGGTTTCGGTGTAGCGGTCTTTTTTGGGCGGAATCAGAGTAAATCCCATGGCTAATCCCCGAGAAACAATCGAAACCCGATGAACTGGATCCATGTGAGGTAACATATGAGTAACAATGGCGTGACCCGCCTCATGGTAGGCAGTCATTTTTCTTTCTTCATCTGACTGAAGTCGTTTTTTCTCAGGTCCTAGTTTGACTTTAGTTGCCGCCTCTTCAATATCTTCCATATCAATTGCTTTTCTATTGTGGCGAGCCGCTAAAATCGCTGACTCATTCAACATGTTTTCAATATCTGCCCCAGAAAAACCAACCGTTCTCTTGGCTACTCTTTTCCAAGAAATGCCTTTAACAAAAGGCTTGCCTCGAGCATGAATTTTAATAATTGCCTCCCTGTCTTCAATATCGGGCATGTCCAAAGTGATTCGCCGGTCAAATCTACCCGGACGAAGAAGAGCAGGGTCAAGAAGGTCGCCACGATTAGTGGCCGACAAAACAATCACATTGTCATTAGGAGTAAAACCATCCATCTCCACCAAAATTTGATTTAGGGTTTGCTCTCTTTCATCATGACCACCAGCAATGCCTATGCCTCTTTGTCGACCAATAGCATCAATTTCATCAATGAAAATAATGGCGGGGGCTGCTTTTTTGGCGGTATCAAATAAATCTCTCACTCGACTCGCTCCCACTCCAACCAACATTTCCATAAATTCTGAACCAGCCATGGAAAAGAAAGGCACTTTAGCTTCACCAGCCACTGCCCTGGCTAAAAGGGTCTTGCCAGTCCCAGATGGTCCCACCAAAAGAACTCCTTTGGGTGTTCTTGCTCCAAGACGGCGATATTTTCCAGGATGCTTTAAAAAATCAACAATCTCTTCTAATTCTTTTTTTGCTTCTTCAACTCCCGCCACATCCGTAAAAGTCACTGGCTGTCTACCTTTGGCAAAAAGTTTGGCGCGAGAGCGACCAAAAGAGAAAATCGAGTCTTGAGCCCCTCGAGCTTGACGAAAGATAAAGAAAAAAAACACCACCATTAATCCAAGGGGTAAAAGAGTGGCCAAAATCTCTACCCAAGCCTTGGAAAGACTGGT
>JABAOH010031635.1_pt1 | contig 18854 bp, 14 predicted proteins | sample 7062181 | NCBI WGS metagenome assembly JABAOH01 (sample SAMN14538630, study PRJNA623070) | marine sediment metagenome | biome: marine biome [ENVO:00000428]; feature: marine pelagic biome [ENVO:01000023]; material: deep marine sediment [ENVO:00002113]; isolation source: pool of 5 deep marine... | reverse complement strand
TCTGATCGATGTTTTGATGAAAAGGGCCATGAAAGGGGGTAAGCACGCTAAGGATAAGTTATACAAGGAGTTCGGCATCAAGGTGTATTCCTCTGAAGAGATCGAAGGGTATGTGAGCGAAAAACTTAAAACCGCGATGGTGGATAACGGGCTGCCCGGGGTGAGGGCCAAAACTGTGACAAAGGGTATGCCCAAGAAGAAAAGCAAGCTGGTACTTAAGAAGAAGTAGAATTTCGCTTAAGAAAAACTCCCAGGCAAATAATGCAGATAACGAAGGCGTTCCGCCATAGGCGGGACGCTTTCTTTTCTTGGAATGGTAAGGTGACGAACAGCGGTCGAATCCTTATCAGTTGGAGAGACTATTAAGGCTCGTAGCCTTGGCAAAGGAGAAAAGGCTGGGCGACCATACCCAGCCTTCTGCTATTTCCTTTTGTCAAGAGACAAGAGATCTTGAGCTTATCTGGAAGCCGCTGCCATTCTCCCTCTCCCTTCAGAGGTACTTAGGCTCTGCTGTGCTTCTTTACGCCCTCCTTATAGAGATTTCCGCCGTGGCAGTCCTGCACCACTATTGCCGGGAAATCCTTCACCGTCAACCTTTTAATCGCCTCCGCACCCAGCTCCTCCCAGGCCACCAGCTCATTTTTGACCACCGATTTAGCGATCAGAGCAGCTGCGCCACCCACCGCCGCCATGTACACGCCACAATGCTTCTTGAGCGCTTCCGGCACGTCGCCGCCCATCTCTCCCTTCCCGATCATCCCCTTGGAGCCGGCTTCCAGGATGCGGGGAGCGTACTTGTTCATTCTTCCGGATGTGGTGGGACCGGCTGAACCAATTACATTCCCCGGCCGGGTAGGTGAGGGACCCGCATAGTAGATCAACTGACCCTTTATTTCAAAGGGAAGCTTCTCTCTTTTGTCCAGAAGCTCTACCATTCTCTTGTGAGCCGCATCCCTGGCCGTATAAATCTCTCCGGTTATCAGAACGTCGTCGCCTATTTTCAGACCTTTTACCGCATCGTCGGTCAGTGGGGTATTTATCTTCTTCTGTGCCATTTTGCTTTCCTCCAGGTTTGTCTTGATTGGAGTATAAAGCTTTCAGCTTTACTGTGAATTGCACCAGTAAATCTAAAGGTCAACCCTCCAAGGTCTTTCCTACAGCATTGCCTCCTTGTGTCTGGCAGCGTGACAGTTGATGTTCACTGCTGCAGGGAAGCTGGCGATGTGACAGGGATAGGTCTCAACGAAAACTGCCAGTGCAGTTTGCGTTCCTCCAAAGCCCTGGGCGCCTATGCCCAGCTTGTTCACCCCCTCCATAAGCTCTTGCTCAAGCTTGGCGTAGAATGGATCGGGATGCTTCGAACCGATGGTTCGCAACAGCGCTCGCTTGGCCATCTCGGCGCACTTCTCGAAGGTTCCCCCGATCCCCACGCCCACCACAATTGGGGGACAGGGGTTGCTTCCTGACCTTTTCACCTTGTCGATCACGAACTCCTTCACGCCTTCCACCCCGTCCGCCGGCTTCATCATCTTCACCTCGGACATGTTTTCGCTCCCGCCCCCTTTGGGAGCGATGATGATCTTCAGCTTGTCACCCTTGACCACGTCCATATGGATAACGGCGGGGGTATTATCACCGGTGTTTTTCCTCTCGATGGGATCGGCCAGTATCGACTTTCTCAGATAGCCTTCACCGTATCCCTGCCTGACGCCCTCGTTGATGGCCTCAAACAGGTTTCCGTCCTTGACACAAACCTGGTCTCCCATCTCTACGAAGAAGACGGCGAACCCGGTATCCTGGCAGATGGGAAATTCTCCCTCCTTGGCGATCTCGAAGTTGTCGATGATCTGCTTCAGAGTAGCTTTGGACACGGGCGACTCTTCTTTCTCATAAGCCTTGTGAAGCGCCGTCTGCACGTCCTCGCCCAAGTTATAATTGGCGTCGATGCAGAGATCCTTCACCGTTTTGACTATGTCTTTGGCGGAAATCTCGCGCATATCTCCTCCTAACTTGTTTTTGATGAGGTAAGTTCCAAAAGTCCGTTAACTAAATTCTCGATGCTCAAAGCCGTCTCCGCCGGTTTGAGTTTCAGAAGATTCGCCGCCGTGGAGACCACCTTATGCTCTGGATCCATCACAGCCTCGGCTCCCCTGGAGAGGACGTGAACTGCACCCATCTGCTCTATCCTGTTGATGAAGTCAGGATCCTTTCCGATGGTCAAGGTCAGTGGTGTCTCCACTATGTCCCTTAAAGCGGAAGCTACCAGAAGGCCGGCAAGCCCACAGGCTCCTATCGGCTTTCGTCTTCGATAGATCTCCCTTATGACCCTTTGAGATTCTCTCCCGGGCTTTAAGTACTCATTCTCATGCTCGCCCAGGCGGTCGGCTAAATTCTTAAGCACCCCATATCCGCCGGGAAGAATAAGCCCATCCACATCCTTGCCAGAGAGATCTTTTAGCTTTCGAATCCCTCCCCAGGCAAGGCGGGCAGATTCACTCAGGATATTTCGCCTCTCCCCAACGGTGCTCTCCGTCAGGTGATCCACCACCTCTTTCTGGTCCTCATCTGGAGCAAAGAAAACCGCGCTCTTGCCCTTCCTTGCCAGGTGATAAGAGAGCAGAACCACCTCCCAGATGTCTGATCCATCCAACAGTCCACATCCGCTGAGGATCAAAGCAAAGTCACTCATATCACTTCAAAGCAAAATATGATTTTCAAAGAGCAGGTGAATAGTCTTTGCCGCCCACTATTCAGTTTCTTTTGCGAAAAATCCACAGATTGTGATTTTCTATTGTCATGATTTCTTACTGTGACGCAGACGCTATGATCCGAGACCCCATTTGACTCAAACTGCTTGGTTATATTTGAACCTTGTTCCTGGCAAGGATGTCTCTCGGTCCCGTTACTGTGCAGAGTGAAGGTAGGACGTGGTCCGAAGTCCACCATCTGAGCCAAGGAGGGCTCAGAAGGCATCAACAAACGCTTACTACTTTTTTGCTTCTCCCCTTCGGTTGAAATTTGACCACTCCGTCTTTCAGAGCGAAAAGGGTATCATCTTTTCCTTTGCCTACGTTCGGCCCTGGATGTATTCTGGTTCCCCTCTGCCGCACCAGAATGGTGCCGGCCAACACCGCCTCTCCGGAAAATCTTTTCACACCCAGCCTCTGCCCGTGCGAATCCCTTCCGTTCCGTGAACTTCCTACTCCCTTTTTGTGTGCCATAGAAGTCTACCTTTCCGTGAAAACCAAACCCAGAAGCTGCCTGATCGGCATTTGCAATTCCGGGTTTAACAAGATAGCAAATCCTTCCTCTGAAAGCAAGTGAAAATCTTGTCTAAGTCAGAGATTTCTCCGGTGTGGTTTTGCGCCTCTCTTTCCCCTTGGCTTGGATATCAAAGGTCAGCTTGTCCTCCCCCTGCTTTCTGTCCACGGTCACCTCACACTCGCCGGAGAACTGCCCTTTCAGTATCTCTTCGGCCAGCGGATCTTCCACAAGTTTCTGAATGGTTCTCTTCAGGGGTCGGGCACCAAAGGCGGGACTGTATCCCTTTTCTGCCAGAAACTCCTTGGCCCGGGAAGTCAGTTCAAATGTGATCCCTTTTTCCTTCAGTCTCTTGCCAACGTCAGAGAGAAGTATGTCGATGATCTGCAAGACCTCTTTCATCCCCAGAGCATGGAATACGATGGTCTCGTCGATCCGATTTAGGAATTCCGGATTGAACGTTCGCCTGGTCTCCTCCATGAGCTTCTGCTTCATCTGCTCGTAGGAGGAGCTTGAATTCTCCTTCTGGAAGCCCAGGGTCTTTCCTCCCTTTATCTGCCTTGCCCCCAGGTTGGAGGTCATGATCACCACGGTGTTCCTGAAGTCAACCCTTCTGCCGAAACTGTCGGTCAGGGCACCGTCATCGAACAGCTGAAGCAGTATGTTGAACACATCCGGGTGAGCCTTCTCTATCTCATCCAAAAGCACCACCGAATAAGGCTTTCGCCTCACCTTCTCGGTCAGTTGTCCCCCCTCCTCGTAGCCCACGTACCCTGGTGGGGCACCGATCAGGCGAGAAACCGAGAATTTCTCCATGTATTCGGACATATCGATTCTCACCAGGGAGTTCTCATCCTCGAAAAGGGATGCCGCTAAAGCCCGGGCCAGTTCGGTCTTTCCCACTCCAGTGGGGCCCAAAAAGATCAAGGATCCGATGGGCCTTCGGGGGTCGCCCAAGCCGGCTCGATTGCGTCGGATGGCTTTGGAGATGACCGAAATGGCTTCCTCCTGCCCCACGATTCTTTTCTTCAACTCCTCCTCCATGCGCAGGAGCTTCTTGGACTCTTTCTCTTCCAGCTTAAACAGGGGAATGCCGGTCATCTTGGAGACCACACAATCCACGTCCTCGCTGCCCAAAGTCACCACTTCCCTTCCCTTACCGGCCTCCCAATCTTTCTTCGTCTGCTCCAGTTTTTCCTTTCTGATCTTCAACTCATCCCTCAGTTGAGCTGCTCTTTCGAACTCCTGGTTTTTCACTGCCTTCTCTTTATCCCGCTGTACCTGTGTTATCTCCTGCTCCATCTGTTCAAACGCCTCCGGACGCGTACAGGTGGCCAGATGGACCCGTGAGCCGGCCTCATCTATAACGTCGATAGCCTTATCCGGCTGGAACTTCCCGGTTATGTATCTATCTGAGAGTTTAACCGCCGCATCGATGGCCTCATCCGATATCTTTACCCGGTGATGCTCCTCGTACTTGCTTCTCAATCCTCTAAGGATCTGTATGGTATCCTCCTTGGAGGGAGGGTCCACCATGATGGTCTGAAAGCGTCGCTCTAAAGCCCCGTCCTTTTCAATGTATTTTCGATATTCATTCAGGGTAGTGGCGCCGATACATTGGATTTCACCTCGGGAAAGGGAGGGCTTGAAAATGTTAGAGGCGTCCAGGGAGCCTTCTGCGCCTCCCGCCCCCACGATGGTGTGCAATTCGTCAAGGAAGAGAATCACGTCCTTGGAGTTTACGATCTCATTCATCACCGCCTTCATCCTTTCCTCGAATTGACCCCGGTATTTGGTTCCCGCCACCAAAGCAGCCATATCCAAACAGACGATCCTTTTGCTCTCCAGGGTTTGAGGAACCTTTCCGGCCACTATCCTCTGCGCCAGACCTTCGGCTATGGCGGTCTTGCCCACTCCCGGCTCGCCTATCAGAACCGGATTGTTTTTCTTTCTCCGGGATAGTATCTGGGAGACTCTTTCGATTTCGTTGTCTCGGCCAATGATCGGATCCAGCTTTCCTCGGCGAGCCAGCTCGGTTAAGTCCCTTCCGAAATGATCCAGAGCGGGGGTCTTGCTCTTCTTCCTTTTCCTGGCATAAGATGATGGCTTCCCGCTTTCTATGTTCTGCAACTCTTCCTGGACCTCCTGGTAATCCAGATCGTACATGGAGAGCACCTGAGCCGCCACCCCCTCCTCATCCCTGAGCATGGCCAGAAGAAGATGCTCCGTATCGATATCCTTTGACCGGAGCGAACGTGCCTCCTGGGCCGAAACCTCCAGAAGCTTCTTTGCCCTGGCGGTCAGGGGAAGCTGACCCATGGCCATGGTTCCGCCGGAGGGCTGAACCACATCTTCCACCGACTGGCGAAGCTCGTTTAAATCTATACCTATGTTAGTCAAAACCTCAACTGCTCTCCCCTCTCCCAGCCGCAGAAGCCCTAGAAGAAGGTGTTCCGTGCCGATGTAATCATGCTTGAGTCTGGCTGCTTCATCCCGGGCATACTCTATCGCCTTGCGAGCTCTCTCTGTAAACATCTCATTCATCTAAGACCTCCACTCCGATTTCTGCGACCGATCTTCCCCAACAAAGACTTTTCGGCTCCTGCCTAGTCCACCCAACTTCTACTCACCTCTATTAATACAGTACGCAAAAACGCTCAAAATGTCAACCTCTTCGGGAAAACCTGAAAAAAAACTCCTAAATTTAACACACTTTTACGTAGCCGAGATCGCTTTCCTTAACTGCAATGAGTTCCCCTAAAATTCCACTACGCCAGTTTTGATCTAACCAGCTCTGCTCTCACCCGGTCACGCTCGGCTGGCTCCATCCTTTTCTGAAAATACTTCTGCAGATGAGCCGGCTGGGTCAGGGCCAGAATCTCATTAACCTCCGACAGACTAACTTTGCCTACGACCCCCATCCCGATCCCTAGCCTCATGGCCGAGAGCATGTTCAAGACCTCCTCCGAGGTTAGGGTTCGAGCGCACTTTAAGATCCCATAGGCCCGCCAGATCTTGTCCTCTATCTGATCCTTAGCCTCGTTGAACAGCCGCGTTCGGGCACTCTCCTCATATTCTATTATCTGCCGTGTGACGGTCTCCAGGCTCTCCATGATCTCCTCTTCCGACTGTCCCAGCGTGCTCTGATTGGAGACCTGAAACAGGTTCCCCCACACATCGGAACCCTCTCCGTAAAAGCCCCTTACCACGAATCTCAGCCGGCTGATCTCAGAGATGACCTTCTCTATTTCCCGGGTCAATGCCAAACCGGGCAGATGGATCAAGACTGAAGCTCTCATTCCGGTACCGGTATTGGTAGGGCATGAGGTGAGATAGCCGAAGGTGGGATCGAAAGCGAACTCCAGTGATTTGGACAGCTCATCGTCCACATGGCTGGCCAGGCTAAACGCCTTTCTTATTCCCAAACCTGAGGCCAGAGCCTGAATCCTGAGATGATCCTCCTCGTTCACCATCACGCTGAGGTTTTCCTTTTCTCCGATTAAAAGTGCAGAGGAGTCTCTACAACCAGTGAATTCCAGGCTGACCAGGTGTCTCTCCACTAAGAAGGTACGATCCAGATCGTCCAGTTGAGCACAATCGACGAATGTCCCCCGACTTAAATCCGCACTTTTCTTTACGGCTGCCTTTACAAAGGAGAGGACACTTTCCCGCTTGTCCGTATCGGCTCTGGCAGGAAAGGGGGAATTGGCAATATTGCGCGCCAGCCTCGCCCTTGAGGATAGAACCACCTGTGAACTGGATCCTTCCCCGGAGAGCCATACGGCCGGCTTTTTCGCCATCTCTTCAAACATGTCTGGGCTCGCCTGTAACGCTAAGGTTCACTTCTTGCTGACCAAAGCTCTTATCCGATCTCTGATCTGGGCGGCCTTTTCGAAGTCTTCTCTTTCGATAGCTTTCTTCAACTCCGCCTGAAGCTTGCTTTCCTCCCACAGAGGCCTCATCACCTCTCCCGTAGTACGAGGGAACTTCCCCCGGTGCTGGGTGTTCCCGTGCACCTTTCTCAGAAGATCGTTAAGCTGGCTCCTGAAGGCGACGTAACAATTCCCACATCCCAAGCGCCCCATTTTGGCGAAATCGGAGAAGCTCATCCCGCATGCAGAGCAGGAAACCTTGGCTTCTCTGGTGGGCTTCTTCATCTGAACCTGGCTGAGCATGCTAGACAAAAACTCTGCCAAGGGAAAAGGTACGCCCTCTAACGGATTGCGAAATCCCCTCTTGTTTGCGCATTCCTGGCAAAGATTCAGCACCACCTTCTTGTCGCTAATCACCTCGGTCAGGTGAACAGTTGCCTCTTTTTTTCTACAGTCCTGACACAACATCCTCTGCGCCTTTCACGTCACGGGTTATTCTCTGTGAACCTTTCCAGCTCATTTCGCACCCGGCACCGCCTTGCCTTCAACCAGGGTAATTATTCGGTGGGCCCTTTGGGCCAGAAGCTGGTTGTGGGTGGCGATAATGAAGGTCTGACCCTTCTTTTGATTCAACTCGGAAATCAGGTTGTGCAACTCCTCTCCGGTTGCCTTGTCCAGGTTTCCCGAGGGCTCGTCTGCTATCACTATCTGGGGATCGTTGATCAAGGCACGCGCCACCGCCACCCTCTGCTGTTCTCCTCCAGAGAGCTCACCTGGTTTGTGATTAACTCTGTCCCCAAGTCCCACCTCAGAGAGCAGTTTTTCTGTCTTTTCTCTGATTGAATCCATCTCCTCTCCGGCAATAAGCCGGGGCATCATAACGTTCTCCAGAGCGGAAAACTCTGGCAGAAGATGATGAAACTGGAACACAAATCCGACCGTCTTGTTTCTGAAATGCGCCAGTTTCTTATCGCTCAGGGCAAAGACGTCGGTGGAATCCAGTCTCACCTTGCCTTTCGTGGGACGGTCCAATGCACCCAAGATGTGAAGGAGTGTGCTCTTTCCAACCCCTGATGCACCCACCACAGAAACGATCTCGCCTCGTCTTATCCCGATGTCCACTCCCTTTAATACGTGAAGCGTTTCAGCCCCCGTTTGAAAGCTCCTATGGATGTCGATCCCCTCCAACACAATGTCTTCGGCGCTCAACTGTTCTGCAACCTCGCTACAATCTTATTTTCGCCATTTTTCTTGCTTTTATTAACCAACTGTCTTGAACTTTAGCCATCTAATAGCATTTTAGTTTGAAAAATGGATTTGTCAACCCAAAAGTTGACTCCTCCTTCCTAAGCGGTGTTCCAAGCCGTGCAAAGACTCTTTTTGCCTCACTCTTTTGGTCGCTCACTTGACTGTGCGAAGAGCGGGATTCAGCCAGACAGGTAAGCAAGCCTTCAGTTCAGACCAGTGCAGAGCCGTGTATCCAGCCCGGACTCCATCTCACAGGACTCCTGCAAAAAGTTGTTGATTTTATATCTAGAATGGCTAAGTTACAGGAAATCGTTGGGCAGCTACGGTTCAAGAATTACGGAAGCTGCCTTCGCAATCGAGAGGTGAATTCCGAGCCCCGCTAGGACTTCGGAAATGAAAACGATTCTACAGTTCGCACCTTTCAAACTTCAAGCACCGAGTTAAAAGGAGGTGACAGCGAGATGCCAACAATAGTTCACTTCGAGATTCCGGCAGATGACCCCCAACGGGCAAGCAAGTTCTACGCTGATCTCTTCGGCTGGGAGTTCAAGCACGAGCCGGGAATGGACTACTGGATGATAACCACAAGCGGAGATCCCAAGGTGGATGGCGGGATGATGAAAAAGCAGCATCCCCAGCAGCCAATAACCAACTACATCGACGTTCCCAATATCGATGAGTATATCGCCAAGGTGGAAAAGCTCGGCGGCAAGGTGGTTGTTACCAAATCGGCCGTGCCAACCATGGGCTGGTTTGCCCAGTGCCTGGACACAGAGAATAACGTTTTTGCCCTGTGGCAGAGCGACAAAAGCGCAAAGTAAAACCCGGCGGGGTTCGGAAACTCGATTTGCAAACGTTCTATTACTCCAACGGGTCCGCCTGCAGCGGACTTTTTTCAAGGTTGGTTCGGGGTGCCCTCACCCCGAACCGGGGTTGTCGCGGAGTAACGGTACCCCGCGACAACCATCAATCCATCGAACTGAAACCGCCCAATCCTTCGACTTAGCTCAGGACAGTGAGCCTGTCGAACTGTGAATTGGGCAACGCACACGACCTTCTTCGGAGGCTGCCGGGATTAGATCCCGGTGCTCCCATTCGGGAGACAGTCCCGAACGCCTCATATGAACCTCTCCCCCTGCTTCCCCCTCTCAATTTCATGGAGAGGGGGATAAAGGGGGTGAGGTAAGTCCTCGGTAGCGTATCCTTGCCGGAAGCGTTTTCTCTCCCGATCTATCACGGCCTCCTCAAGAATGTTCCCATCGTCATTGCGAGCCCGAAGGGCGCGGTCCCGCCAACCGCGGGACTTCGTCGCCCCCCGCCTCTGGCGGGGGACCCCTCGCAATGACATCGGTGGGATTCGGTTGTAGTTGGTCAATTTATGCAGCCAGCAGGAAGCCCAATAAATTGGCCAACCACAGAAATCATCAGGCGAAACTTGACTTGGCGGCCTGCATACCTTATTTTGGGTGAAGTCACAACCGCATAAGAATGCGCCAACATGCATATTTACGAGATAATCGGCAAGAAGCGGGACAAAGAGAGACTGACTCAAAAGGAGATTGAGTACTTTATCTCAGGCTACACTCAGGGTCAAATCCCGGATTATCAGGCATCCGCGCTGCTCATGGCCATCTTCTTAAACGGCATGGACGAGCACGAGACATTCCACTTAACCCAGGCCATGATGAACTCGGGCCGGGTCGTTGATCTCAAGTCTATCCAGGGCATAAAGGTAGATAAGCACAGCACTGGCGGAGTTGGCGACAAGGTCTCCTTGATACTTGCTCCTCTGGTAGCTTCCTGCGGGGTCAAGGTTCCCATGATCTCCGGCAGAGGGTTGGGTCATACCGGCGGAACCTTGGATAAACTGGAGTCCATTCCGGGATTCCGCACAGATTTGACTTTGAGAAGATTTGTCACAAACCTGCGAGACTTGGGAGTATGCATGATCGGTCAAACCGCGGAGATCGCGCCAGCCGACAAAAAGCTGTATGCCCTAAGAGACGTAACCGCCACGGTCAACTCCGTACCTTTGATCGCCTCCAGCATCATGAGCAAGAAGTTAGCCGAAGGAGCGGATGCTTTCGTCTTCGACGTCAAGGTGGGAAATGGCGCGTTCATGCAGAAAAGAAGCGACGCGGTGCTTCTGGCTAAAACTCTAATCCGGATAGCCAAGAGATTCAAAAAGAGGGCTATGGCTCTGATAACTGATATGAATGAACCGCTGGGTGAGACGGTTGGAAACTCCATCGAGGTAATCGAGGCTATCCACGCTCTTAAAGGCAAAGCTCCAAAAGATCTCATGGGGGTTACCATGGCTCTCGGTGCCCGGATGCTTGTCCTGGGAAAGAAGGCAAAGAATCCGAGAGAAGCTGAGGCCAAGCTCTCTGAAGCTATAAGAACCGGAAAAGCCCTTTCAAAGTTCCAGCAGATGGTCAAAGTACAAGGCGGCAACCCCAAAGTGGTGGATGACTTCGGCCTTCTTCCCTGGGCGAGATTTAGACTCTTGATTAGTTCGAGAAGGGAGGGGTACGTCCATTCCGTAGACACCAGGAAGATCGGGTTGTGCGGCGTGACGCTGGGGGCTGGCAGGGAGAAGCTGGACAGCCCCATTGACCCGAGTGTAGGTATGCTAATCAAGAAGAAGGTGGGGGATTCGGTCAAACGAAACGAGCCTCTGGCCGTGGTTTTTGCCAACAGTCTGAAGAAAGCCAGACTGGCTTGCCAAGAGATCAGACAAGCGTACGGGATCAAGAAGGCAAGATCGCGCAGACTGAAGAAGGTTCTGTTAGTTGTGGATGAGAAAGGTCCCCGGAAGCCCAAAAGTGACTTTTAATTAACTCAAACCAAGCCTCAGCTGAATCGGACTCTCCGACTTCTTGATTTTCAATTCCTTTTATCTTACACAAATAGATTGTCACGCCAACCCCTGACGGATTACCAAAACGCGTCTCGGTCTCAGGCTGCGTCGCACCTATTTTATGTTAGAAGACGGGCCATCCCCATAGTGCCTTCTGCAAATTGTCGGCCTCTCATGCTACCCAATAAGCTTAGCGAACTGACCCTGCAAGTCCTTCGGCAACAGAGAGTTTGACGATCCGTACGCCCCTGAAGCCAGGAGAGCTTGATGACCGCTGGTTCAAAACGGACAGTGCCAAGATTGAAATGAAAAACTAAGAAATCTTTTTGAAGCTCCAAAAAAGTAGCAACATTTCGGTATTCCAGACGTATATTATTCTCAGTTGGAATAGTCCAGTTTGTAATATCAAGCTGTGAGGCCAGCCTATGAGCAAGAATGAACTTGTGGTATTGGGGCTTTTGAATCAAAAGCCCATGCACGGCTATCAGTTGCATCAAGAGATAGAAAAAACCGGCATGGAACTCTGGGCGGAAGTGAATCTCTCCTCCATTTATAACACGCTCAACAGATTAGAGGATAAGGAGATGGTGGAGGCAAAAAGGGAAAAGCCGGGAAAAATGCCGGAGCGAAGCGTATATCGCATAACCAAAAAGGGAAGGGAAGAACTGGCACTCTTGCTGGAGCAAACACTCAGGGATAAAAGAATGCATCCCAGCAACCTGGTGGTGGGAGTCGCTTTCATTAAGGGCCTGCCCAGAAAGAAGGCCTTGGATTGCCTCAAGCTCAAAAAAGAAATGATGCAAAATCTCCTAAAACATCTACTCAAGGTCAACAAGCGCGAAGGGGGGGACGTACCTTTCCCTTTGGTATTCGTGATCCAAAGCGCCGTAGATCACCTGAAACTGGGAATAAAGGGGATAGAAGGTTTGCTGGATCACATACGAAAAGTGCGAAACTGGAAATAATATTGGAGCCGAAAGAGAGGCAGAACGAATGAAAAAAGTCATTTTCTGGTTAGTCTTGATCGTCATCGTCGGATTCCTGGGCTATAGAGGATGGATGGCTTACCAGCGAAGTCAGGTAGAAGAAATCGAAGCGGAAGAGGAAATCCGGCCGGTCAAAATCCAGGTGGTCAAAACCAGCCCTTTGACCGAAGCGTTAAATCTAACCGGAGACATTAAGGGGATAGAGGAGATAGATGTTTATCCCAAGGCATCGGGAAAACTGGTCGATGTCACGGTCAAGGAGGGGCAAAGGGTGAAGACAGATCAGGTGCTGGCTATAGTCGACCGGGACATCGACGGGGTCAAGTTCCAACCGGCTGAGATCACGGCTCCGGTGGCAGGCATCGTGGGCAGGGTTTATGAGGACAAGGGAGCCAGGGTCAGCCCTCCCGAACCCGGACCGGGAATGGGGACTCCGATTTTGAGAATCGTAAACATGGACAGGGTAAAAGTGGTGGTTCACGTGATCGAGAGAGACTTTGCCAAAATAAAACTTAATCAGAAAGCCGATATCTCGGTGGACGCCTATCCCGATGAGACATTCTCCGGAAAGGTAACATTGATCAGTCCCACCATCAACCCCATGACCAGAACCGCGTCAGTGGAGATCACCATTCCTAATAAAGGTCACAGGCTCAAGCCGGGCATGTTTGCGGATGCGGATATCATAATCAGAGAGAAGGACGACGCCGTTTTGATACCCGTCTATGCCGTGCTTGAACAGAGCGAGATCAGCAAGGTCTTTACCGTGGTGAATGGAAAAGCTAAATCGGGGCCGATCCAGCTGGGGGCAAGTCAGGGCGAACTGGTGGAGATAAGAAGCGGGCTGAAGCCGGGGGATACCCTAATTGTGGTCGGTCAGCATAGACTGTCCAGTGGTGAGCCGGTCAGAATCCTGGAGGGAGGTGGGGAGTAATGTTTCTACCCAAGTTCGCCATCAAAAGACCGGTGATGGTCTCCATGATCTTCCTTATTCTCATCATCCTGGGAGGCATCTCCTTTGTCTTGCTTCCCATAGACCTTTTCCCGGATATCGATCTTCCCATGGTCATGGTGGTGGCCAGCTACGAGGGTGCCGGGCCTTCCGAGATAGAGAGCATGGTGGCCAGGCCTCTGGAGATGTCCTTAGCCGCCACCAAGAACCTGAAAAACATCTACTCTTACTCCCTGGAGGAAGCATGTGTGGTGATGGCGGAGTTCGACTGGGGGTCGGACATGGACGTGGCAGCCGCCGATGTGAGAGAAAAAGTAGACATGGTCAGGTTCCGTCTACCCGAGGGGGTGGAGAGCCCGTCGGTGATAAAATTCGACCCATCCATGATGCCCATCATGTTCCTGGGATTCGCAGGCGAGGGCCTCACCCAAGCAGAATTGCGCTATTACGCGGAAGAGACAATACAGCCCAGACTGGAGAGGCTGGATGGGGTGGCAGCCGCCTTCCCCATCGGAGGACTGGAGAGGGAGATCAAAGTTCAGATAGACCGAACCAGGCTGGAAGCTTTGGGCCTGGCGATTGACCAGGTCATAGCGGCGATCGGGGCTTCAAACCTGGATCTGCCCGGCGGACACCTCAAGTTCGGACAGAAAGATTTTCTGGTCAGAACAACCGGGCAATTCACTCAGCCCTCTCAGCTTGAAAACGTGATCATATCCTCCCATCAAGGCATTCCCATACGCTTGAAAGACGTGGCCACTGTAAAGGACGGCTTCAAGGAGCAGACCAGCGTGGTCAGGGTCGGAGGCGGATCCGCCATCGTCATGCTGGTTCAGAAGGAGTCACAGGCTAACACGGTCCTGGTGGCGGACAAGGTCAAGCAGGCCCTGGAGAGCGTGAAGCGAGAGCTTCCCGCAGGAATAAGAATCGATCTGGTCTGGGACAGCTCCGACTACATAAAACATTCGGTAGGCAACGTGGAGAGGTCGGCTTTGGAGGGAGGCCTTCTGGCAATCATAATCATCCTGATTTTCCTCAGGAGCTTCTCCAGCACTCTGATAATCTCGGTCGCCATTCCCGTTTCCGTGGTGGTGACTTTCGTTCTGATCTATTTCGGGAAGATGACTCTAAACATCACGACCCTGGGAGGCCTGGCCTTGGGAATAGGCAGGCTGGTAGATGATGCCATCGTGGTGCTGGAGAACATCTTCCGTCACAGGCAGCGAGGCGAAAGGCCCAAGGAGGCGGCGGTGATTGGGGCAAGCGAGGTCTCCACTGCCGTATTGGCTGCCACCGCCACCACCATCATAGTCTTCGTCCCCATATTCTTCGTCAGAGGAATGGTGGGGGTTCTTTTCCGCCCTATGGGCTACACCGTAGTCTTCTCTCTGGCCGCCTCGTACTTTGTGGCCATGATCCTCATTCCTCTTTTGGCCTCGAGGTTTCTAAAGGTCGAAAGGGTAGGAAATCCGCAGATGTTCGGCCCCAAAGGAAAGCTCTTCCGCCTGAGCCAAAGGATGTTTGACGCCGTAGAAGATCATTACCAAAAGACCCTGAGCTGGGCCATAACCCACAAGAAGACTGTCATTCTCGGTGTGATTGCAGCACTTTTGGTCAGTCTTCCCTTGCTCCGATTCATAGGAGCGGAGTTCATGCCCCAGATAGACGAAGGGCGATTCGAGATATCCTTGAAGATGCCCGTGGGCACCGAGCTAACGAGGACCGAGCAGGTCGTGGCCCAGATGGAGAACATAATCATTCAGAATGTCCCCGAGCTTAATACCATGATGGGCAGGGGAGGGATAGAGGGAGAGGGATTTGCCGCTCTTTCGTCCATTTTTCAGGACATCACCGGTTCTCACGCTGCCAACATGGAGGTAAGCTTGGTGGAGCGCGGCAAACGTGAGCGATCCATGTGGGAGATAATGGAGATGTTGCGCCATAGGTTCAAGGAAATCCCGGATGCCGAGATACACGTCAAATCCGCCGGGCTGACCGAGGAGATGCACAGCTTTGGCGGAGCCGCTGCACCCATTGTGGTTGAGATAAGAGGCTATGAGATGGAGACGGCTGGCTCCCTTGCCCAGGAGGTTAAGCGGATCGTAGAGCAGACTCCGGGCAGCCGGGACGTGAGGATCATGCGCGAAGAGGGATTGCCTGAGCTGCAGATCAAAATCGATAGAGACAAAGCTGCCGCCCTGGGACTGAGCGTGGGGCAGATTGGTCAGACTATACAGACCAATGTCAGGGGAACTGTGGCCTCCCTTTTCCGGGACCCCAGATTAGGAAAGGAATATAACATCCTGGTTCAATTAAGACAGGAAGACAGGGAGAGTCTTTTGGATTTGGACCGGATGTTTGTCACCTCTCCCCTGGGAAGTCAAATTCCCCTGTCAAGCGTGGCTGAGGTGGTGAAAGAGAGAGGTCCGGTCAAAATCGATCGAAAAAACCAGGAGAGGACAATCCTGGTTACGTCCCAGGCTTATGGCCGGGCGCCCGGAACCGTTGCCGGCGAGGTGCAAACCAGAATCAACAGGAGCTTGCAGGTGCCGGATAACTTCTTCGTGGACGTGACCGGAGCTTACGAGGATCAGAAGGAATCCTTCAGAATATTGCTGTATGCACTTATCCTGGCCGTGGTATTGATCTATATGGTTCTGGCTGCTCAGTTTGAATCGCTTCTGGACCCGTTTATCGTGATGTTCTCCGTGCCCTTGGGCATCATCGGCGTGATCTGGGGCCTTTTCCTGACCGGCAAAACCATGAGCATTCTTTCCTTTGTGGGCATGATCATGATGGCGGGAATCGTAGTCTCCAACGCCATACTTCTTGTAGACTACGCTAACATCTTGAGAAGACGCGGGCTGAATCTTCACGATGCGGTGGTCAATGCCGGCAGAATCCGGCTGCGTCCCATTCTCATGACTTCGTTCACAACCATGCTGGCTTTGGTTCCCATGGCCTTGGGGTTCGGAGAGGGCGGCGAGATGTATTCTCCACTGGCTGTGGCGGTTATCAGCGGCCTTCTGATCTCCATGGCGCTTACCCTGGTCTTCATCCCCACTTTGTACACTCTCTTCACCGAGAGATTCAAAAGAAGAGCATTCGCGGATTGATCAGCATCCCGGAATAACCATGGAGTCGCAATGAAACTGGTGTTTTTGATATTCAACAGCCCCTTGGAGCCCGAAGTCAGGGATCTACTGAAGAAAACCGAAGTAGTTCATCATACCCGCTGGGAAAAGGTCAAAGGCGTGGGAGAAACCGGCCCCCACTTCGACGACGAGGTCTGGCCTTCGGTCAACATCGCCCTGATGTTTTCACTCGAAGACGAAAAGAAGGAGGCGCTGGCCGAAGGCGTGAGGAGCATCAGGCACGAGTTTCCCCAGCAGGGCATAAGAATGCTGATCCTTCCCCTGGATGAGATTGTATAAGGTGGGGTCTTTCATGCATGCTTCGAGCCGGCGGGCAAACGTCGGGGCCTGATCCTGGACTTGCAGGAGGTAAAAATGACTTTTCGACATGTTTCAAAGATCTTTTTGATCTTGCTTATCTTGCCCAATTTCTGCCAGGCACAGGATAAGACATTCGACCTGAATCTGGACGAGTGCCTGCAGATCGCTTACCAGAACAACAAAACCCTCTTGCAGTTGCAGGAACAGATTAACGCGGCAAAATATAAAATGGGGGAGGCCCGCTCTGGATTCTTCCCTGAGCTTTCTTTCAGCGGCACTTACACCCGTCTGGGACGGGTTCCGGCATTCGACTTGCCCGGCACGACCATGAAGGCCGAATTTGGAACGGCAAACAACTACAACCTCCGGCTCTCGCTTCAGCAACCGCTGTTCACCTGGGGAAGGATCAAAAACAGCTACGACATATCCAAATATGGACTTTCCCTCAGCCAAGAAGAATACAGAAAAAATCAGCAACAGACAAAGTTCAACGTTACCAATCTGTTCTACAATATCCTCCTGGCGAACGAGCTGATCAAGGTCAGAGAGGAATCGATCAATCGGATTGAAGATCATCTCCGTACCGTGCAAGAAAGATATGACAAGGGATATGCCTCGGAGTTTGACGTGTTAAGAGTCAGGGTTCAGCTCGCAAATGCCAAGCCTCCCTTGGTGCAGGCGAAAAATGTTTATCAATTGACCCTGGATAATTTGAAGAACCTTCTGGGAATCAGCCTAAGAGATTCGGTCAATCTGGAAGGCACCCTGGAGTTTGTCCCCATACAGGTTGATCAGATACAGGCGGAAGAGTTTGCTTTCGAGAATCGCTCCGAGCTGAAGCTGATCCAAGAGCAAAAAGGAATCGGGAGGAAAGCTTTGGCTTTGGCCAAGGCCGGAAATAAACCCTCTTTGTTCGGAAGTGCCAATTACGAATACAAAAGACCTTATTACAGCGAGGACAAGTGGAAAACTGACTGGAACTTCAACCTCGCCTTGAGCTTTCCCATCTTTGACGGTTTTCTCACCAGATCAAAAGTGAGAGGCGCAAAGTCGCACTTAAAGCAAGTGGACATAACCGAAAATCAGATTCAAGATTTGATCAGGCTGGAAATCAGCCAGGCCATCTCGGATCTGAATTTGGCCCAGGAAAACATACTCTCCCAGCAGGAGAATGTGAAGCAGGCCAAGGAGAGCTTAAGGATCGCCAATGTGCAGTATCAAAAGGGTATGCTCACCAACCTGGAGTTGATGGACACGGAGTTTGCCCTGACCGTGGCGGAGACCAACCATCTTCAGGCGCTCTCAGACTATCTGATCGCCAAAGCCAGTTATGATAAAGCCCTCGGAAAGGATTGAAAAATAGTGTCCTCATTGCGGGTGCAGCATTCATGCTACCCGCGTGTTTGCTGAATCAACCGCCTGCACCGCACATCAGTTCCGGCGGGATGCTGTTATCCCGCCGGACTGCTGTATCTTGCCCCCGGGCATGAACACCACCCAGTGACGACGCGACAAAAACGGATAAACTCCGCCCTTCTTGCCCCAGCACCCAACAAAATCCTTGTTTTTTCTAAACTGCCTTTGTATACTCATGCGTAAACAAGATGGAGCGTGACATGCGAAAAAAAGGACTCCCGTTGCTTCTCGCCCGCTTGCTTTTCAGCTGGTTTGTATCCCTGAATGTTTCATCCGGGTACGGCTCCCAAAAAATGCAGCCCTGGCCGATCGAACCGCGGCCGCCGTCTTATCCACAGTTTCCAACTAAGGGTGATTTCGGTTTTTGCACCATACAATATGATAGCGGCTCGCCAGCCTATTATTCCTACCAGTGGGAGATAGGATGGGGTGTGGCAGTTTACATGGACCCTCAGTTTTGCGGCTTCGATAGCACCTACCCTTTCAAACTGGCTAACGTGCATTTCCATCTTTTGGATCAGCCAGACTTCTTCATCTGGCCGGCCGAGATCAAGGTTAACATCAGGGGAGTATTCGCCAATGAGGATACGTTGATGCCCGGCTCACTTATTCATTCCAAGGGCTTTACCATCAGTGCCGATTCGGCTTATGATACCCTGACCCACCGCAATCCAATGAATCTGAGTTTGGACACCGTATTCTGTGTCAACGACGTGTTCTTTCTGGAAATAGTCTACACCGCCGGAGACAAATTCTCCATTCCCAGTCTGGTGATGAGCGACACCACCGACCGGCCTGATACCA